>Ga0209976_10001371_pt1 | contig 14467 bp, 13 predicted proteins | sample SumtaG_FD_182806 | JGI IMG/M metagenome (GOLD analysis project Ga0209976, IMG submission 182806) | Deep subsurface microbial communities from Indian Ocean to uncover new lineages of life (NeLLi) - Sumatra_00157 metaG (SPAdes) (version 2) | ecosystem: Environmental > Aquatic > Marine > Oceanic >...
GGATTTAATTATTTTGTGACCAGTTTCAGTACGAATTACTATCATAGTATGGTTAGGAGGAGCACCTGCTGCGCCAACACTCAAATCAGAAAACATTCCTGTAAAATCCTTACAACTTAGGCAATGGCCTCTCACTGCTTTATCAAGCTTTTTGATATCAATCTCAAATTCCTTATTATCTTTAGTAAGAATAAAGAAATTTTTCTTTATCCATGATTTTTTAATATCTAACCGAGAAATCCCGGTCTCTTTTTCTAAAATATCATATAATTTATCATAATCAAAATTTTCAAAGCAAAAAAGACTGATCACATATTTAATTACGTGAGCCGGTTTAATATTTAACAATTTCATCTTACTTATCGCTCTACATTGGCATGGTGAGCCTATAAAAGCGAGTTTTAACTCATCAATATCAAAAATCCGGTTTTTCTTAATAATGTCTGAAGAAATATTATATAGATCTTTCAATGGCAAAATTTGAGAAGATATTGAATATCTTGTTCCGGCTGATTTTATTAGATCTTCTTTATTGTAAATAATTTTCGGTATTGGCTTTAATTCCTCATTATATTCTGAGACAATTGCCGCATCAATTTGATATCTATCAAATAAATGAGCAAGGATTGTGGTCGCGATCCCTCCGTCTTGTACAACTTCTTCAAAAGCCTTATTAGTCGTCTTTGCCGGAATCACGTCCTTTATATATCCAAGATCATCAAAAACTTGATGTCTTTCAATTAAAGCATCCATTAATTTGTTAGTTTGTGGGCAGATATAATAACAAATACCGCATTGAATGCAATTATTAACAGATTCCTTGGATTTAAACTTTGGAACACTTCCATCCATTTCAATAACATTAAAGTTTTGACTCTCACAATATGCGATACATGCACCACAGGAACAACATTTCCCTGTTTTTATAATTTCTGCCTCGAGTTCCTTAAATGTATTTTCTTTCTTTTCCCATTCTGTATAAGTAGATTTTATTTCAGTCATAATTATCCCGATAAAAAAATATGTAAAATAATGTGAAACTATTAATTTATGATAATAATAATAAAATGATCAATATAACGAATTTTTTTTACTTCAATATCATAATATGATCAGAAATATTTATATCTTTGCTGATTTTGTAATTATAAATTAAAAATTTGATCCTTAAAAGTAATTTTTGAAAAACGGAATTAGAACAATTAAATGTTAAAAATTTCGGATTTTGATCATTAAGTGGTCTAAGGATTCTAGAAATCGATAAAAATTATAAGTATCAACTATGGGAAATTGAAAAATTTATCGATTTTTATCACACATTACATTTTTTTTGAGTTTTTCGATAATGATTCAGATAAAAAATACTGAATTAGTTGTTAAGGTTTTTTAAAAACATTGATAATTAATTTTATTAATTCTGTTTATGTACTCTTCCACATTTCTTAGCATTTTGAATTCAAAATTTCAGTGAAGTAAATTTTTAAATAAACAGTTCTCTTATGAACTAATTAGCAAAAAACATAAAATTACAATTCAAAGCATTCTGATCACATCAATTTGCTATAGTGGAGCGCTATGGAAAGAGAGAAACCTATAACAAGTCCTACAATTTATAAGCTTAAAGATGATTTAAACAATGGAAATGAATCGGCACTTGATGAATTTTGGCTAAAAATTGGAAAACAAGGTGCACCTCTTATTGAACCAATCGAAAATGATAAGAACCATAAATTAGTAACGTTTATAGTTCGGGCAGATAAGGATTTACAAAATGTAGTAGTAATATGCGCATTAGCAGATCAATATGATGTTATCTCTAATAATATCTGTGAGCGAATTGAAAATACGAATATTTATTACAAATCTTTTGTAGTGCTCAATGGGACTCGGGCAATTTATACAATAAGTAAGAACAATTCTCTCCTTTATGGAGGGTTTTATGAAAATTTAATGACAAATTGGCAGACCTGCTCACCGGATCCTCTCAACTCCAAAAGATTTGTTCAAAGATATCGCAGGGAAGGAATGCGTTTTGAAATTGAATATTCTGTGCTTGAAATGCCTGATACCAAAACTCGAATATGGACATTACCTAATAAGAATATAATCCCTGGAAACGTAGAAGAAATGGATTTTTACAGTAAAATTTTAAATATGAACCGAAAAATGTGGGTGTATACTCCACAAAACTTCAATAAAAAGGGAGAACCATATCATTTACTAATAATATTCGATGGAAAAGCATTTCTCGAATTTACTCAAACTCCTATAATTCTGGACAACTTACAAGCTAGAAAATCTATTCCACCTGTAGTAGCTATATTCATTCACAATTATAGCGGTTTTCAGAGAGGAAAAGATTTAAATTGTTATCCTCCATTTGCAGAGTTTATTGCCAAGGAATTAGTACCTTGGGCTCGAAAAAATTATCATATTTCATCTAATCCCAAACATTTAGTTACAACCGGGAGTAGTTCCGGTGGTTTAGCAGCATCATTCATAGGATTAAAATATCCAGAAACTTTTGGGAATATTTTATCACAATCGGGGTATTATGCATGGTACCCGGGTAATATTTGGTTTCAGAGGAGTAAACATTTTTACGGTAAAGATTTTGTTCATTGGTGGACCGAAGAGGATGAAAAAGAAGATGAATGGCTTACCAAACAATTCTTACGTAGTGAAGCATTACCCCTAAAGTTTTATATAAATGTTGGCAATCTTGAAACTAGAGCAATCGATTGGGTTCGAAATTTTCGCAATATGCTTCAAAAAAAGGAATTTTTGCATTATTATGAAGAATACCCCGGGGGTCATGAATATATTGCATGGCGAGAACATCTCCCAGAAGGATTGATTTATTTAATAGGATCTTAAAAACTGATGATATAATTTCAAAATATTACCAGAGTTATTACTAGAGATTCGTTTTTTTATAACCAATTTTCTTATAGACTTAGACTAGGAATATCCTTTTATAACTTCAACATAATTTAAAAAAGTCTCACTTGATAACATGGTAATATAATTTCAAAACATAAAGATTTATAATTGAAATTATCTTACATTCACGTAGAAATTTCATTTAAAAACAAATCCTATATTTAATCATTATAAAAAATATAAACAGGAGATGATAAATCCAATGGTTGAAATCTCAAAAGAAGTGAAAATTATCCTTTATATTGACATAATTGCCGCTATTATATATGCAGTTCAATACTTAATAATACCAGACATTCTTTTCGCAGGTGGAACATTATATAATCCACATATGACACGGCTTTGGGGGGGAACGATAGTAGTACTATTAATTAGTGCTTTAATTGCTTTAAAAAGAGGAGAACTAGAGACCCTAAATCCCATTTGGGAGTTTGTTATTTTATGGTGGATAATGACCTTAATTATGAATTTTGCAGCTTTAACTTACATGCCATATACACCGACAGAAGTAGCAACTGCCTGGCGCAATATAATTGTAGTTATCATATTAACAGTAGTCAATATGATTTTCTATAATCGAGCGGGAAAATAAAAGGTCTTTAAAAAATCCATGGAATTGGAAATCTAATAGAATTGGCTGAGATCTTTTCAATCTATCAATTCTAATTTAACTACTTAACAATAACTCTTTTTTTTATATCTTTGAAGAAGAAATTGCTTAGCTAAAAAATAATTAGTAATAATAAATTAAATTTTTCTTCGAGCTATCTATCTAATTTAAGAAAAAAAATTCTGAATAAATTTTTTTACAACAAACAAGAAAAAAGTTTTTTAATTGCCCCACATCTCATCAATTTTCTTTGCTAATAAATCCTGTGTGAATTCAATTCGGGTGTTAAAGTAACTTTCTACAATTTCAAGTAAAAACGAGAGAAAATCCTTATTTACTTCGATTAGGAAGGTGTCAAGCAAATTCCGTATTATATCTTTTCGCTTTATAGGGTGCGATCTATTTTCATTTATAGCAAATTTATATATTTCTTGCGAGAGTCCGAAAATGAAAGAAATTTCATGCTTCAGATTATCTAAACTTAAGAGATAATCGTTATTTTTGTAGAAATTTTCAGTTATTTTTTTTTCATAAAAGAGTTTTTCTGAAGTAATGGAACTTTCATACAAATTTTCAATAATAAGATAATCTTTAAACAGCACTGGATCTTCTTCAATTCTTGACCTGTTTATTACATTGATTGAGATTGTAAAAGCATCTTGAAAGATTAAATTAATAAACTTTAAAATGATTCTATTAAAATCATCTGAATTTCTTGTTAAAATAAGCGCTTTTTTTTTAAATAAAAGAGCATTGAGAGTATTAATCAACGTTTCTGGCTTCAAATAAGATTTGATCTCAATAATTTCTTTTTCTTGAAGTTGTAATCTATAATCAGATACTACATATTTACCTCTACTATCAGCTTCCTTTACCCCTTCAATTTTAATTTGATCATCTACAATTTTTAAGCACATTAAAAAGGCATGCTCACATACTCTATGCTGAGGGATAGGAATTGTTGTCAAGTCTTTTTTGCAATCAACAATTCTTTCTGGAATATCGATTTCTTTTGACTTTTTACAAATTGGACATGTGATATTAAGTTTTTTTAGCACATGAGAAATAGGCTCAAGTTTTTCAAAATATTTTTGATATAATTCATAAAAATCCTTTTTATATTGATTATGTTTAGAATCCGAGATATCACAGCCGGGATCTTCAATTTTTCGTATAAATTTCGGAAGATATTCCAAATTTTTTAGCTTTTCGCCAAATTCTTTAAGAATATATTTTTTACTTTCCAATAATCGAAGGGTATCAATATTTTGTTCACTAATATAGTCTTCTCTGATAATATAAGAAAGCATGAGCAGGTTCTGCTTAGAGCGAGCATAATCTGAATAAATATTAAATAAATAATTTAATATCCAATTTTTTCTAAAACCAAAAATAAAAGTCTCTTCTTCAAAATCATAATCCAAATTCTGTAAAATAGCATCTAATTCAGTTTCTTCAATATTATTTGAATCAACACCCTTAAATAGAATATCAGGCCCTTTTCTTTGATTAAAGAATGACAGCAATAAATTCCAGTTTATTATTTCAGTTTTTTGAGTTTCAATCAATTTAGTTATTTACCCTTTTTTGCCTATTAATTATTTTTTCACACTTTTTCAATCGTTTTTCAATATTTTTTTAGAATTACATTTAAAAAGTCAAACATTAAAGAGTTAAACCCCCTAATTATAGATCGGATTTTTTTTAAAGGTATTGAATATTTTTAATTTAACAACTCTCTTTACAACTAATTATTGAAAAAATGGTAAGTCCTACAATTTCTAAGCTTATAAATGATATAAATACTGGAATGGAAATGAATCCGCGATTGATAAATTAATTATCTGTTTTATTAATAATTGATCAGAAAATTTTCTAAAAATTATCAGACTTATTCATAACTCAACCATTTTTATTAGTTTTTAATTTTTCTGTCGTGATTATGTATCGCAAATATATTTAAATAACATAACCTTAAATATTGGTTTTATAACTAGGGCTCTAATAATTTAGGTATTAGAAAGGGGATATTTTTTGGTAGAAGAAGAAATTTTATTGAAACAGGCTTATCTAAATATTGGTCAAACATTTCTTTTAGCAATTGGGTTAGTAATTTTTTTTTTAGTTGTCAGAGAGAGGAAAGACCTTAGGACTTGGCTAATCGCTTATTTTTCCTTAGAAGTCGGATTCATATTTAGTAATGTAAGCTATTTAACCGGAGTGGAGACATTTAACTTGATCTCCAGTGTATTTTATTTACTTTCAGCAATATTAATTTGCGTTGCTATTGGTTTAGAATATTATCAAACATTTCTTGCTGGCAATATAGAAAAATCGAAGCTTAAGGGACTTATAGGAGCATCAATAGCATTAATAGCGTTAGAAATAGGGATGATTATTTTTCTTTTAGTGTGTATTTGTATGTTAGTCAGAATTTATTTGCATAAGAGAACCTACACTCATTTAACGTTGTTGATTACGCTTATAGGTGCTTTCGGTAGTGTATTAGGGACGCTTATAATGGAACTGGAGATGGAAGCGGCTAATGAATTGAATGTCATTTTTACCTACTTCTTTGTATGTGCAATAATTTGGACTGGAGTTGTTGCTTATGTCGAGGTAAAACTGGAAGAATCAAATTTTAAGATGCGAAACATCATTAATGCTGCTTCAGATGCGAGTATAAATGTTTCAAATATGGCAACGGAATTGGCAGCAAGTGCTAACGAAGTCAATGCCTCATCAGAAGAAATCGCAGCAACAACCCAAGAAATGAGCCGCGACTCTCAAGAAATTGCTGCATCTACAGCTGATTTAAATAACATAATGCAATTAATTAAAACCATTTCAGATCAAACGAATTTATTAGCATTAAATGCGAGCATAGAAGCAGGAAGAGCCGGCGAATACGGTCGGGGATTTGCTGTAGTTGCGGATGAGGTTCGAAAATTAGCTGTAGAATCAAAAAAAGCGGTCTCGGAAACTAGTCAAAATATCGACGTCATAATTAATAAAATACAAGGGACCACAGCCTCAATGGAGGGAATTAGCGCATCAACTGAGGAGCAAACTGCTTCGATGGAGGAAATAGCCGCAACAGCAAATAAATTGGGCATCATAGCAGAAGGATTAAAGGAAGACCTCTCTTCCTAATCAAATCTCGCTTAATAGCTTAAAAGAATCTTTTTTTTTAATTTTTTTATTTTAATGTTATAATCTTTAAAAGATTATTATTACAAGCTAGGATTGTCTAATTATTTTTGAAGGATACCATTTTTGGAACCATGAGGTAAAACTAAACATAGGAATCAGTGAGATATAAGAAATAATCATCAAAATAAGATATAATTCGCTAAATATGATCATAATGTAGTTATAAATTGCCATAATCAGAAAATATAATCCCCATAGTCCACATAGTATATTGTTAGTTTTTAAAAAGGCCCGAGACTCCCAGATTGCTTTTGGGTATGGTAATCGAGAGTATTCTGCTGTCAAGCTGAAGTAGTTCATAAGGGAGCCTAACCATAATCCTCCAAGAAAGAGGTAATTTATAATTCTGTAATATGTTATATAAAATTCAATGCCAATACCGTATAAAACAGCAGCAAAAATTAAATAGATACATGTACCCTTTTCAAACAATGTTGGTCGATTCGTTAAAAAGTGATAAAGAGTTATAATAAGTGCTATTCCTGCTGCGACAATTTGAGGAAGTATGCCAGGAGAAATTGAACCCCAGATCCAGATTATCATCCAAGGAATAAATGCAATATTCAACCACATCATAGCTGGTAGATTAAGTGGCCCTCGATGATCAGGTATCTTTTCTAAATTTTTAATTGGTTTTTGAGATTCTCTTGAGATTGCTTCTTGAGAATCAGATTCAGAGAAAATCTTATTTAATTTTAATACTAAATTCATGTCTCCCTCAACTTTAAAAAGCTTTTTCATAAAAGCCTTTGTTCCATCGAGTTCTCCTGTTGAGATTTTCATCCATATATCTGCTGGTGTGATAATCGTCATAGTAGGATCGGGGTATGAACCTCTATAGGCCTTGCATTCAGCTTTATTGATGACAAGATAATAGTTTTCATTTTCAAGGTTAAACTGTATGACAGCATCTAATCCCGGTTCTGCTTTTGGGTTATATTGTAATGCCATTCCAGCAAAGAATGTTGCCATACCTCCATCTGTCAATTTTAAGGGTTTTTCTTCTTTTGTCATTTCTTTAACACGATATTTTTTTAAAATTCTATTATGTAAGTAATTAGAGATTCACTATATTTAATTTAGACGAATCTTTAATTATTAGTTTCAAATTATTTTTAGCTTAAAATTAAGAATTAAATAATTTTTAAAGTTTTTAAGGTTTTATTTGATTTATTATGACTAATCTTATAATATTTTATTCGAGAACGGGTACCACAAAAAAAGTAGCAGAATTAATTTCAGAAAACTTATCCTCAGATATTGAAGAAATATTCGACGAGAAAAACCGCTCCGGGAAAATTGGATATGTGAAGGCAGGTAAGGATGCTTTGCGTAAAAAATTAACTACTCTTAAAAAATATACAAAGGATCCAAGTTCATATGATTTAACATTGATAGGAACTCCTATTTGGTCTTGGAACATGTCTACTCCAATAAGAACATATATCTCTGAAAATAAAGATAAATTTAAAGATGTGGCTTTTTTCTGTACAGAAGGAAGTAGTGGAGGAGAGAAATGTTTTGAGAACATGTCTGTATTGTGCGATAAAGAAATTGTCGCAACACTTGAACTTAATAAAGATGAAATAAAAGAAGGCATACATATTAAGAAAATTAAAGAGTATGTAGATAAGATAAAAAATAACTAATTTTTTTTATCAAATAGATTTAGGTTATTTTTAATTTTTCTAGATTTGTAAGAAGAAAAAATAATAAAAAATCTTAGAAAACTTTCCAAATATTATGAATTCAGAAGGAAGAAGATTCTACCCGCTTGCCATGGTCAATATAACGAATAGATGCACCTTAAGATGCAAGCACTGCTTTGTTTTTAGAGAAGGAAATCCGAACATTCCAAAAAAGAATGAAATGCCTGCGGAAATAATGATAAAAGAGATTAAAAAGTACAAAAGGAGGCACGGAATCTATTCAATGGTGTGGATGGGGGGAGAACCGCTTCTAAGAAAGGATGTTTTGAAATTAGGTGTTAAGATTTTCCCCCGAAATGTTGTTACCACTAATGGAACTCTCCCTTTAATTAACTTAGGACCAGATACAAAATGGGTTACCTCATTAGACGGTCCTGAAGAAATAAATGACGAAATACGCGGAAAAGGGAGTTTCAAAAAGGTTATCAAAAATTTAAATAGTTTGCCGGACGATTTTACAGGTGATCTCCAATGCCAATGCGTAATTACTAAAAAGAATGAACATGTATTTGAAGAACTTATTGATATTATAATCAAAGAAACTCCAATTAGAGGATTTCTCTTTTCATTTTACGTTCCAAGGAAGAACGATACATCTGAATTTGCCTGGAAGTCTTTAAAAGAACGGGATTTTGCCGTGAAAAAAGCTCATGCCATGAAAAAGAAATATCCGAATTTTATACTCAACAAGGAATTAGCTTTTGAACTGTTATTATCTCAAAATGCTTTAGCAATAACGAACAATTGCCCGATGAAGAAATATTTGCTGCCGCTTTATTTAGGTGATGAAGGCTTTGAAGTCCCTTTTTGTTGCCACGGAAATGATGTAGATTGCGACTTATGCGGATCTTTTGGAGTGTTTCATCTTGGAGCTCTAATAAAGACGAACCCCCTTTTTGATTTTGAAAATTTTGGCAATTTAGATGCTATTTAACATAATATATACCAAATTGTCAAGTCTTATTATTAATTTTAAAACTCTAAACAATTTTAAAAGATTAAATTGAATTAATTATAATATTTAAGAAAATACTTATCTAAACCTAAAATTTTAAATAAAAATTAATTGAGGTGAAAATGAAATATGGCCTTTTTTATGGTGACCTTTACATATCCACCAAATAAAGCAAAGGAAGTTGGAGAGGCATTTGTTTCTGGTAAAGCTCCAGAACTTCCAGATTATGTAAAGCGTACACAGATATTTATTGTGTTGGATGTAGAGCTTAAGACTTATGCGATTTATCAAGTTCCGGATGAGAAAGCACATGAGGGATTAGTGGCAATAACTAAGAGATTTACTGGATACTTTGACATTGAAGGTTCTAGGTTCAAAATAGAGCCATTATTGACTATCACAGAAGCTTTACCCTTGATTGGGCTAGGTTAACTGTTAATTAAAATTATGTTTTTTTTTTTTTTTAAAATTAAGCATTTTTATCAGGAAAAGTCCCAAAATTATTTGATTTTGCTACTCAAGAAAAAGTTTTTATTGTTGTAGATGAAGTTAAGAATTATGTTATTTTTTCTAAAAAAATAATGATTTGATTTTAAGATAAAAGGCATAGATTATCAAGAAATTAATAATTTTCCATACTCATCTTTTTTTATTTTTTTTCGATTAATATAAGTATAAATAAGAATTTGTTTTTTAGTTTATAAATAATCGAAAGATGGAGAATTATAATGAGCAGTGAGTCAAATTTTGATCCTGAAAATCACATTTTAACTTGTCCATTCGACAAATCATGCAACCTTCCAAAAATGCAAAGTTTATGTCATTTCCCTGAATATAAAGTGTGTCCTGATTACGAAGTTAAATTACAAAAATTAAAATCAAGTGTAAAAAGTTTACATTAAAAATTTTAATATTTTTACGAGTTAGATACTCTTACATTCAATAGGGAGCGTTTTTATATATCTTGTTGTCAGTCCTTATTTTAAAAATGGGATCATAATTTTTATAAGTCCATTTGTCATACTCATCTTTTTTTATTTTTTTTACAATTGAATAAATAGACAATAATGATTTGTTTTTTGATTTATAAACACTCAATAGATGATAAATAACATGAGCAGTGAATCGAATTTTAACCTTGATAATTTATTTTTAGAATGTCCATTTATAAAATCATGTAAACTTCCAAAAATGCAAAGTTTATGCCATTTTCCAGAATATAAACTCTGTCCAGATTATCAAGTAAAACTAAAAAAAGTCAAATCAATTTCGAAAAAATTGTATTAAACCTTTAGATAAAGAGAACCAATTGTTTTAACTTATTCTGATCTTTCTAAGGGGAATTAAATTACAAAATCGATCACAATTTTTATAAGTACTTTTATGATACTAAATTATGTAATTAACATGTATGTACAAAAATAAAAAAACAAGCGATAATTAGATGGGAAAAATAACGAAAGATGTTTTAGCGAGAGTCCCAAAAGAATGTGAAATATGTGACAGTGTTAGGATAGAATATTGGGATGAAACAGAGGAGGAATTCATCTTTCGATGTATTGATTGTGGGACGTATTATCCAATTCCTATTGATGACATGTCCTTATATGATTACCCATTCTAATTGTGAGTTAGTTTTATCTGGAGAACATCTTGTTCATTTTTATCAATAAACTCATATCACCCTCAACCTTAAACAATTTTTTCATAAAAGCTGCTGCTCCACTAATTTTCCCAGATGAAATTTTCATCCATACATCCTTAGATGAGATTATTGTCAAGGTCGGTTCTGGATATAAACCATTATATGCGGTACATTCGCTTTCATTCATGATAAGATAATATTTCTCATCATCAAGATTAAATTGCATTACCGCTTTTAATCCCGGAACTGCTTTAGGATTATATATTTCCGCCATTCCAGCAAAAAAAGCTGACATTCCACCATCATCTGTGACTTTTAGAGGTTCTTTATCTGTTGCTTCTAATTTAACTTTACTATAATCTTTTGGTAGCATAGATTCCCAATATTTGTTTGCCATCTCTTGAAATGTCTTTATCTCTTCATCAGTATAAGTAGTCTTGTCCGTAATTGCCTGTTTCGTTTCTTTAGAAATAGCACCATTTTTAGCAACTTCAAACCCGGCTTGTTCTATCACTTTATACAATTCTTTGTAATTTTCTTGAAAATCATCCATGCTCATGGGTTCTGATCCAGGAATCAATATTTCACCAATATATCTATCCCCACCTCTATACATTTGCTTGAATAAAGTAACTAAGGCATCAAAATGGGACACTTCTGGAAATCCAGCTACACTAATTAGAAATACTTTTTGATCTATAGGTTCTCCTCTTCTAGGATGGGAAGTTCTCCCTCCTTTTTCAATTAAATCTGGTTTTATTAATGGTATTTGACGGTCTAAAAAATCTTTCAATAGACCAGTGACATTATAAATATAAAGAGGGGTTGCAAACACAATAAGGTTCGCCTCCTGGAGTTTGGGCAAATTATTGACCATATCATCGTTATGAATACACTTTCCGGGTGTTTTTGTCCAACAAGTAAAACACCCTATGCAGTGATTTATTTTTTGTTTAGACAACATAATTTCATCTACGTGATACCCAGCTCTTCTTAATCCATTCGCAAAATTCTCTCCAATATGAAATGAGGCTGATTTTTTATGCCGAGGGCTGCCATATACTATTAATGCTTTCATTTTTAAACACGATTTTCTTTTTATATCCTTTTTAATTCTGTTTTTTTATAGATTATTATTCAATAAATAAATTACTATTAGAGACCCTTAACAGGTTTCTTAGAACGCGGGGCCGTACGATAGAACGTCATATCAGGATACCCAATAATAAAAACACCTACCTTTGGATGGATAATGCCCGTTAGTTTTCTTATTTCAGGATTTGATGCCATAGCCAATTGAGTAAAGCCATTCCAGCACGTACCTAAACCAAGTGCTTGGGCGGCCAATCTCCCGTATGTAACTATTATTCCGATGTTAGTTACCTCAATCTCATTATCAAAACTGGAGGAAACGATAACGACATGGGGGGCGTCAAAAAAAATGGGGCTTTTAAATACCTTTTTCGCCTCCGCAAGCCTATCCGCATAAATTTCCTTAAGTCCGGGAGTTTTAGAAATCTCATCTTGAACAGCATCAGATAGAGCCATTATTTGATCGTCATCTGAGAGAATAGCGTAAAATTCCGATCTCATATTACGACCGGTAGGAGCACATTGCATAGCATCAAAAACTTTTTTTAATACATCATTAGGTACTTTTTCCTTTTTAAAGCGCCTTATTGAACGATGGGCAGTTAAAAATTCATAGATTTGATCATAAGAAACAATTATTTCAGGGTTATTGACACCCTCAAAGGAATAGGCTTCGCCTACATCTTGATATAGAATTGCGTCTTCAGGACAGCTAGCAATACAATGTCCGCATAAATTGCAAATGTTTAGAGGATCTTGGAATATTATTTTATTTTGATCCTCTTCCTTGAATAACTGTCTAGTACACGTTTTTATACATGTAAGACAATTAACACACTTCTCGTAATCTATACCTAATATTGGCATTTTTTAAACCTAGCTGAAATATATTATGTTTAACTATGTAAGGATTTTAATAATTTTTAGCATTTTCCACAAAATTATGCCTATTATTTAAAGGAAAGAGTAAATTATTTAAACAAAAACTTCATGTTTTATTTTATGACTGAAATTGATTACTATGAACAAGTGAGACAAAATTTAGAATTAGGGCCCTTACATGCACCCAAGCATAAAAAAGTAATTAAATTAATGAAAGTTTTCTGGGACGAAGAAGAAATAAAAGTGCTCTCTCATTTTGGCAAGGTTGGAAATTTTATTTCTAAAAGAGAATTGTCAGAAAAATCTGATCTTCCGAAGGACAAAGTTAAACAAATTTTAGCTAGATCTGTAAGGAATGGGACGATAGTTAATAAGGGAAGCAGATATAGTTTATTACCCTTAATACCGGGTATCTTCGAGAAATATTTCATTGTGCGAAAAGATACTGATGAAAATCAGAAAAAAGCAGCGAGATTATATCGTGATATCATGAAGGAAATAATGCCACAAAATTCTTACGAAAGTAGGAAATCTGAGGGTCATCATACATTCAGACCTTTATTGCCATATGAAGCAGAGGAAAAATTAATTGATATTAATGAATCATTAGATTATAAGTCCCAAGCACTTCCTTATGAATTAGTAAAAGAGATGATAGATCAAAATGAAGATTTTGCGGTAATACCATGTCAATGTAGATTAATTGGTGAATTAAGCGGGGAGCCTTGTGAATGTGCACCTGCTGAGATGGGATGTTTTATGGTTGGAATAGCGGCAAAATTGATGCCTAGTATGTGCGATGAAGCTCGAATATTGACTAAAGAAGAGGCAATTCAATTTCTTAAAGATACTGAGAAAGCGGGACTTGTACATAACGCCAGTTTTGGAACTACAGAATCAGGTATATTTATATGTAATTGCTGTAGTTGTCATTGTGGTGCTTTATATCCAGCAAAACTAATGCATGTTACAGGTGCTGCAGCTTCCAATTATGCCCCTAAAATTAATATGGAGCTCTGTGTGAAATGTGAGACTTGCATGAAAAAATGCCCCGGTGAAGCAATATACCATAAATGGCCTAAAGAAACGGATAAGTCTGATGAGCTAATTATTATAAGGGAAGAATTGTGCATTGGCTGCGGAGTGTGCGCAGTAAATTGTCCCAAAGACGCAATTAAAATGGTAAAAGTCCGGGAAAATGTTCCTGAAAAAGCTCCAAAATTTGGGGATATTTCTTTAGGAGAACTCATCAGTATGTAAATTCCTAAAAAAAAACAATTCCTTTGATTTTTTTATTTTTATTCTCTTTTTTTATAATTTAAATTTAGTTTTTTTTGGTTCTTATTCTTCTAAACCAGCTACTTTTTTCATGGAACGTGGCGGAGAGAGATGGTATATTTCATCCGGGTAACCGATGA
>Ga0209976_10001372_pt1 | contig 14467 bp, 13 predicted proteins | sample SumtaG_FD_182806 | JGI IMG/M metagenome (GOLD analysis project Ga0209976, IMG submission 182806) | Deep subsurface microbial communities from Indian Ocean to uncover new lineages of life (NeLLi) - Sumatra_00157 metaG (SPAdes) (version 2) | ecosystem: Environmental > Aquatic > Marine > Oceanic >...
ACCCTTGAGGAAATCAAAGCCCTTGTCGCCGGCACCTGTGATTTGACGACCGGGCTTTCGTGGAACGTCGAGGAAATGCCCGAAACCGCGATCGTCTTGCACGGAGCGTTGGAAACGTCGCCGGACGCCGTGCTCGCGAAAAGCGCACAGCAAACGTGTGGACAGCTTGGATTGTCCAGCGACCCCATTGGGGTTAGCTATTGGACGGACGGAGGACATCTGGCTGCATCCGGAATCGAGACCATCGTCTTGGGTCCAGGGAACATTGCCAACGCGCATGGTCCAAACGATCGAGTGGAAACGTCCGAATTGGCAACCTCTGTCACCATCTATCGCGGTCTTGTCAAGCGGATCCTGCTGCCTGCTTAGCGCGTATCCAACACTTCGAACAAGCCTTCTACCGTCTTGCCGAGACAATCGGCGATCTTGTGCGCCGTTTTCACGCTTGTCCCGGCACCGTTTTCAATCGACGAAAGCATGGGACGTGACAATCCGATGCGCTTGGCCATCTCTTCGGATGTCAATCCTGCAAAGATGCGAGCGCGACGAACGGCGTCCTCTCTCGATACGATTCGGTAATACTTCTTGGGCATGATTGTACGTAGAGTTTACAATAATGGACAAATGCCTTACAAAAACAGATATCCAACAACCAAGAGGCAAATAGGACAAAATAGACAGTCAAACGTCCACTAAAACTTGACAAAAAGTTGACAGCTGGCTAGAGTGATGGAGTGTGCCTACGCAACGCCCCATGGCCGGGACCAGCATCGAAGAACGCAAGCCCGAATTCGAGTGGTCGAACAGATGGGGGAATGGAACATAAAACCGAGCCAATGGGGCGTTGCACCTCCAACACCCGAAACCATGGCTGACCGCTGACCCGGATGGGTTGCACATCTGGATAATACTGGTATACTCGTGCCACAATAAGACAACAAGGAGACGGCGTCATGGCGAATCTGCTGAAATTGTCCGAAGCAACAGCTCTGGCACTTCACACAATGGTCATCATAGGGAAGCAAGAAACTCCCATCTCCGCTTCCCCCATGGCCGAGCAACTGTGTGCATCGGAGGCTCACATCTTCAAAGTGCTACAGCAGCTTGTCAGGGCGGGTCTGTTGCGATCCAAACGTGGTCCTCACGGCGGATACGTGCTGGCTCGATCTGCAGATGAGATCACGCTGATGGACGTGTATGAGGTGTTCGAGGGTCCCATGCGCAAAGACGGATGTCTCTTTGACAAGTCGGCGTGCAACCGGTTGGATTGCATCCTCGGAGACCTTGTTGAGGATGTTCGTATGAAGGTGGTGGATCGCTTCACCGTGACGACGCTAAGACAAGCAGGAAACAACTAGGAGGGAAACGTGTTCTGTTATCAGTGCGAGCAAACCAAGAACGGTGTCGGGTGTACGGCGTTCGGCATCTGTGGCAAGGATCCGACGACGGCGGCGCTGCAAGATGTGCTGCTCTACGCAGCAAAGGGAATCAGCATGTACGCGCATCGAGCCCGCCAGTTGGGGGCGGCGGACGCCGAGATCGATCGCTTCGCGATTCACGCGCTGTTCACAACCGTGACCAACGTCAACTTCGATTCGCAACGGTTGGAAGGTCTCATTCGACAGGCGCTCGATTTGCGAGCCCGTGCCCGTTCTCTGTATGAGAAAGCGTGTCAAACCAATGGGAAAGATCCGGAGTCTCTTTCCGGGCCCGCCGACTGGGCCTTTGGGAGCTCGCTTCGCGAATGGATCGATCAGCAAAAAGCCTTCTCCATCGATGCTCGCAAGGCTCAGTATGGTGAGGATGTGGTCGGTTTACAGGAAATGCTTATCTACGGGCTCAAGGGCGCTGCCGCTTATGCCGATCACGCGCAGATTCTTGGAATCGAGGCCGAGGCCGTTTGGGCAACCTTCCACGAGATGCTGGACTACCTGGCTTCGAATCCAACGGATATCAGTGAACTCACGAGTATGTGTCTGCGTTGTGGCGAGATGAATCTGCGTGTGATGGAACTGCTGGACAAGGCTCACACATCAACCTATGGCATGCCCGAGCCGACTGCCGTTCGCATCGAACCGCTTGCCGGGAAAGCGATCCTGATCTCCGGTCACGATCTCAAGGACTTGGCAGAACTGCTGGTGCAAACACAGGGCAAAGGCATCAACGTCTATACGCACGGCGAAATGCTGCCTGCGCACGGTTATCCGGAACTCAAGAAGCACCCTCACCTAGCGGGCAATTACGGAGGCGCATGGCAGGATCAGCAGAAAGAATTCGATGCCTTCCCCGGTGCCATCCTCATGACCACCAACTGCATCCAGAAACCGCGCGATTCGTACAAGGATCGCATCTTCACCGCCGGCCTGGTGGCTTGGCCGGGCGTGACGCACATCCATGACCGCGATTTCTCCGCCGTGATCGACGCGGCCCTGCAAACCCCCGGCTTTAGCGAAGACGGTTCTGATAAGACCATCATGGTGGGATTCGCACGCAATGCCGTGCTCGGTGTTGCCGACAAGATCGTCGAGGCCGTGAAACAGGGCGACATCCGGCATTTCTTCTTGATCGGCGGATGCGATGGTGCCAAGCCGGGTCGCAACTACTTCACGGACCTGGCGGAACAGGTGCCTGACGACTGCGTCATCTTGACGCTGGCTTGCGGCAAGTATCGTTTCAACAAGCTCGAATTCGGAGACATCGGAGGCATCCCCCGGCTGCTGGACATCGGGCAATGCAATGACGCCTATTCGGCCGTGCAGATTACATTGGCCCTGGCCGATGCGTTCGAAACGGACGTGAATTCGCTGCCATTGTCGATCATTCTGTCGTGGTACGAGCAGAAAGCGGTGGCCATCCTTCTTTCTCTCCTGCATCTGGGGATCAAGAACATTCGGCTCGGACCCTCGTTGCCGGCATTTGTGACTTCGGCGGTGCTCGACGTGTTGGTTGAGAACTTCAACATCATGCCGATCTCGAGCCCGGAAGCCGACCTCCAAGCCATCCTAGGATAGCTGGCTTCATTCAGCGCCGGGCGGCCCTTTGTGTGCCTCAGCAGGCTGCCCGGCGGCCGTTCTCTTGAGATCTGCCGCCGGTTCAGTTCTGTTGTTGCGGTCATTCGCCCCTTGCTCTAGAATCCCCGTCACTGGAGGGGTGGGAGAGCGGCCGAATCCGCCAGTTTGGAGAACTGGTGTGCCCTCGTGGTACCGCGGGTTCAAATCCCGCCCCCTCCGCCACACGCCTGTGCTAGGTGGGGGGCTAGCGGTCCCCTGTGATCCACAACCCGCTCACGTGGAGCCGAAAGATGCTCTGAGGGAGTTGGCGGGAGGGTCCGTCCACGGGAAAGCGGTGATGAGGGCCGAGCCCTCTGCGGCGCATGTCAGTGAACTCCGTCAGGCCCGGAAGGGAGCAGCGGTAAGCAGACCTCTGCGGGTGTTAGAGGTTTCCTTGACCTGAGCCGGCTACTCGCGAAGCGCCTCGTTCCATCTTTCGATGAGATCACGCACAGGCGCTCTTGTTGTCCGACGTCTTGATGGCCCGCTGCGCGATTCGCTGAAGCCGGCGCACAACGGCCACCGACGTTTGCCCGGAGACGCCGTCCACTCCAAACCCACCGCGTCGGCGAACGCCGTCGACACATCCTCGCACGGCGGCAACTTGCAGCAGCCGAGTCTCCTCGTCTGGATCGAGCAGAAGCGCTTCGTCATTCGCGAGAATGGCCAGCGATGCAGCGATGCCATAGGCGCCCCAATTGGAGACCGCGGAGGGAAGGAGCAGTTGAGTGGATGTGCTCGAAACGACACCGCCGCCGCACCCGCAACGACAGCCTGCAATCTCCGGACGAAGTCTCGTCAATTCATCTCGGAGCACCCCGAATCCGATTTCGTTGCCACGATCGCCAATTCCGATGGTCAGGATCTCTGCCTCAGCCCAGTCGTGAAAGAGGCAATCAATGGAAAGGGAGCCCGACGCTATGGCAATGCCGTCGAACGTATGCATGGTGTGCTTCTCGTTTTGACCTGGCTTTTCAATGGCAATGGCCGCGGCCGGCTGATGAGCGCATCGTCCCAGCTCATTCAGGTCAATGGCTCGAATGGGCGCTTCGATTCCGATCTCGGCCCCCAGCCACATCACGCTGTCCAGTAATTGAGGATCGACCCAGATGGTTGGCAGCAGTCCGATGCGATCGAGGGCGCGGGACAATGCGATGGTTCCCAACGGGCCGTCGTTTTCGCCTCGCGGATACAGCTTCGGAACGACAAAGCCGGTGAACAGGAAGACCTTCTTGCCTTTGAGACGTCTCAAAGGCTCGGCGATCTGATACGAGAGAGGCGGAGCCTCTGACAACGCTGCTTGAAGCCGCTGGATGTAGTCGCTGAGTTGCTGATCGACAAAGCCTATACCCGCCACAGTGCGATCGATTTGCTCGAACGGTGCGAGTTCAATGTCTAGCGGGCCGGACTTCATAAAGGACCTTCGCTGGATACCCCGCAGCTTGCTGGGGGGAGGAAAGCGGAGATTCGCCGTAGGCGAATCGGTTTGTTGTTTATGCGGGCTATATGGGCTATGTCAGGAATAGACCCGACGTTCTCTCTGAACCGAGAAGGCATACCGTCAAGCTGCAACATGAAGATCGACCCCGCTTGGATCTGTAAGATTGTACCTTCTAGTGCCCCGTAGCTTTCTGCGGGATTCTTTATTCATCTCCTGGACGAGAACTTGCAGCCAGTAACTCCGGAGAAGGAGTGTCTTCATCCTTCTCCTCTACCTGCTCGATTTGGGCGAGCAGGCCCGGAGAAGTAGTGTTTTCGTACTTCTCCTCTACCTGCTCGATTTGGGCGAGCAAGCCCGGAGAAGTAGTGTCTTCGCCCTTCTCCTCTACCTGCTCGATTTGGGCGAGCAGGCCCTCGACCCATTCCTTGCGAGACCACAAGGCGCAGAGACCGTCGGTTTCGTCGAGCTTCACGCCGGATTCCCGAATGCGTCTCAGTAATGGCGATTGGATCGCTTCCAGCAGCGACACCTCAGTGAGATTCCGATCGGAATAGGGAGAGAACGGACAAGGCTCGACATCGCCGTAGGCGTTAATGTGCACGAATCCTCGCCCCGCCGCCAAACACCCTCCCAAGGCTACTTCATCATGGGGAAAGGCGATGAACAGGCAAGGCATCGTTTTTCGATACTCAGACAACAGTTGCTCGAACTTCTGTACCTGCGTGCCGGGAAGCTGCAGATGCTCAGTGCCGGACTCGACGGGAATGTAGTTGATGTAATAGAACAGTCTGCATCCGCGCTTCAGAAGATCGCGAAGGTATTCGCGGCTTGTCGAGAGTTCATAGTTCTCACAAGTCAGCGTTGTCGACGTGCCGAAGAACACGCGACTCTTCTTCAATCGTTGCATCGCTTCCAACGCGCGGTTGTAGGATCCGCGCCCCCGCCGCGCGTCGGTAAGGATCTCGTCTCCCTCAAGGCTCAAGATCGGCACGACGTGCGGTTGTTTCTTCAGCTTCTCCACCACTGTGTCCTCGAGCAATGTCGCGTTGGTGAACAGCAGAAATAGGATTTCGGGTGCCTGTGCTGTCAGATCGAGCAGTCCTTCGCGAAGAAGGGGCTCACCGCCCGCGATCAGCATGATCGATACACCCAGGTCGCGAGCTTCCGACAGCAACCGGCCGATTCTCTCATTGGAAAGCTCGGGGCGATCGGACCGATGCAGCAGATTGGCGTAGCAGCCGGCGCAACTCAGATTGCATTTTCCGGTGATGCTGAGAATCGAAAACGGAGGCACATGAACGCCTCGTGTCTTGTGAATCCGGCGCACCTTGGCGGCCTTACGCTGCCGGCTTAGAAGGCGCAACGCGCGAACGGCAAAGCGCGGATCATAGAACAGGAGTCGTATGGCCAAATTCAGGGTGTCGAAAATAGAAGCTTCAAATGCTAGTTCGGTGTCTTGATTGTCGGTCATACATATCCCCCCAGCCTTGTCGGAATTGTAGAGGTGTGTCGTGCGAAATCAATGCCTGCCCGGATATCAAGGAACCGGAGCACATGTCCCTTTCGATGAGGGTATTCATGGCTCTCCCATATTATGGACAGCAAAGGGGTAGACGTCTGTCTCTACCAAATAACGGACGCAGCTTGAAACTCGCTAGGCAAGGTTTTTTTCCGAGAACCGTGTAATCCTGCTTCGGCTTTTCCAACGAGCCTGATCTGCAGTATGATCATCATATGGGTGGGTTTACATCTATTACATAGGCTGAAGTGTTGTTGGGAACGCTGTTTCCGGTGATGACTGGGGGTCGAATGACGGGTGAGTGTTGTACTCCGCAAAGGGGGAAGAGTGAAAGGGCAGCGGACCATGATTCTTTTTGAGGGCAATATCGCAGCGGGCAAGAGCACGGTCGGTCGTCGATTGGCGGAATCCGAGTTGTTCGGTTTCGTGGAAGAACCTGTCGGGGCGTGGCAACAAGATTTCGATGAGAATCTGCTTGATCTGTTCTATCGGGACACCAATCGGTGGGCGTTCACGTTTCAGCTGGCGGCCTTCACTACGCGTGCAAAGACGTGGAGCGAAGTGCTGGCCATCCTCGATCACCGCAATGTGGTACTCGAGCGGTCGATCTACTGCGACCGTTTCGTGTTCGCCAAAAACTGCTACCAATCCGGGCTCATGAAGAAGACGGAATGGCAGCTCTATTGCAAACTATGGGATTGGCTGGAGAGCAATTGGTGCGCCGAACCGGACAAGATCGTGTATCTCCGAACGCCGGCAGAAGTGTGCCTGGAGCGCATCGAAGCCCGCGGCCGTGCTGAAGAGACGACCATTCCCATTGAGTACTTAAGGGACCTGGAAGTTCTGCATGACGAGTGGCTGACCGACAATCCGAAGGCGATCATGATTGACGGGACAAAGCAATGGACGGCGCGAGAGTTCTACGATGTATTGAGAGAAGCGGACGTTGCACTGGCCACCGAAGAAGAATTGATCGCTGCTAGAGCCTAGCCTTTTTTGCAGAGGAACCCTAATCTACGCGAGTGGGGGGACAGGCTACTTTTCATCTCAGACGAGTTCTAGGTGGCGAACGCACGAGCCTCATTCGGTACCTGGAAAAGCAGCCTGCCCCCTTCTCCTGCCAGGAACAGGCCAAGAGATGATGTTCCTGAAGCAACGCGGCTCTGCACGATGTTCTCGCTACGCGAGAACTCGTACGTGCTCAAAGAGCACGCGGAGTTAGCCTTTGACAAGACGCAGGCGAACGTGTCATGGTGCAGAGCTATGAAACGCATCCGAGTGGTTGTTTGCATTCTGCTGACGCTTGGGATCGCCTGGTTACCGCTGTTCGCGGACGAGCTGGATACAGAGAGAGCCGAGATCGTGCGAACAGGGATGACGATCGCAGGCGCCGGAATCGGTCTGGCAGCTGGAAGTGCCATCGCCATCGGCTTCAGTCTGGATGCCACCGATACGCCGTTGTCGAACATGCTGTTGCTCACGATTCCCGTGGCCGCTGCAGGTGCAGCAAGTGGCGCGTTGGCTGGACGTTGGATGGCCGATACGGCATTGAAGCACCATCCCGCACCGCTCTTCTCCATCCTCGAAGGGGCATGGCTGGGATTGTTCGCCGGAGCCTTCGTCGGTGGCATCAGCTTCTCGCTCAACTTCGCCATTGCCTTTCCTATACTCGAAGTCCCTGAGGGCTATTGGGGGCGCTTCGAGTATCCGCAGGCCGTTGGCATGGCCATCGTTGCCGGTAGCTTCTGGGGCGGCTTCTGGGGGGTGATGGCAGGCGCCGTTGCTCTCCCCATCATCTCGTTGGTGATGGGGTTCTAGTCGAAATCCCAGGCATGATGTCTTCAACGGAAACGGGGACACAATGCTCAATTCACATCCAGACTGAACCTAATTCGTATTATGTCCCCGAAACCCGGAAGAATCCCAGATAGCAACCAGGAACGCACGAGCCACATCCAGTGCCCCGAAAAGTAGCCTGTCCCCATTATCAGCACGGTCTACGTCTGTTCTTCTTGTGGGTTGCTGTCTCGCCTATTCCGTTGTTTCTTTGCCCAACGAGCGCCAGGCCCACGGCCCTGAAATTCGATCAGGCCTTCATCGCGCATTTCTCTCAAGATCCGGCGAACCCATTCATGACTTACTCCTGGGCATTCCGCATGGATATCGGCGGCTCGGAAAGGGACTAGCGTTCGCTCAACGGCTTGCCGGACTTGGTGGGTCTTGGCCCCACGGCCTGTTCGCAGCGTGCCGACGCGCTGCTCGTACTCCTTGTATGCAGCCAGCATTACGCCCCAGAAGTAGGATATCCAAGGGAAAGCATCGTGTGCTCCTTCATGCCATCCTTTAGAACACTTCTTCAGGGTGTCATAGTAGCTTCGCTTTGTATGCTCGAAGATGCGCTCCAGGCTGATATAACGCCCGACTTCGTAGCCATGCTGGTAGAGTAGCAGCAGCGTCAGAAGTCGTGAGGTTCGACCATTGCCATCATCGAATGGATGAATGCAGAGGAAGTCTAGGACGACGAGCGGGATGATGACGAGGGGCTCTCTGGCATCCCTCCGAATTGCAGCATCGTAGCGTTCGGCGAGCTGAGCCACGGCTTGCGCGGTTTCTGAGGCGAGCGTAGGGCGGAAGCGTACACGACGAGACCCATCTGGGTGCCTTTCAATGATGACGTTGTCTTGTGTCTTCCACGTACCTCCGGGCTCGTTTGTGTACTGCATCATTAGCTCGTGGAATTGGCGGATCATCTCTGGTGAGAACGAGAGCCTCACATGGTTCCCGTGGATGAGATCCAGGGCATCTTGATAGCCAAGGATCTCTTGCTCAGAGCGGTTCTGTGGCGTCGTATCCTTCTGAACGAGTGCCAAGATTCGCTCTCGCGGTGCTGTGATTCCTTCCAAGCGGTTGGAGGATTCGCCGGATTCGATTATGGCCACATGACGCAGACTCTCAAGAACCTGTGGGCTCTGCCGGGCGAACAGCTCCTGCTTCCCGCGATACTCGCCCAGCGCTTGCAGCGACTTCAGATCGGAAGAGGAGAATCGCAGATTGTCCAGGTACTTTCGACTCATCGAGTGCATCCGCGCCTCCTCAATGACGGTACTTTCCCCATTAGAGGGGGTAGATTCGACCCTTAAGTACCCCCATTCGATCGAAGACTACCCCCATTTAACTGAGAAAACAACCGTTGCGTACCCGAAATCATCTGGCGGGGAGATGCACCGTCACAGCTCGGTCAGGGATGCGTGTCCCCGAAACGGAGCTTCCCGATTGAATGCTACATTGCAGAACTTCCCCTCTCCCCTGCTGGTGGGAGAGGGTGGGAACCCGCTGGGTTCTCGGGTGAGGGGGATAAAGACGTTCTTCTGCCGTAGAAGCTGGCTCCCAACTGCTCTACTGGAGTGTTGAGTTGCAAGACCTGAGCCTCAAGACGATGGGGAAGTCGAAGCCAACAAGGACGTGACCCGGTTCACGCGCGCTGGCTCGCAGATCCTCACGCAGATGCTTAGCGTTCTCGACTCGTTCAGGTGGAGGAATGACGTATCGGTCCTGTTGCAGGATTGCTTTGGCCATCCACCGTTTCTTGGAAGACTTGCTCCAATCCGCCGCAGCAACAACAGAAGGGAAGTTCTTGTCGACAGAGATCCATTCGTAATCGCAGTCGTCGCAGTGACAATCCTCTGGCATGAGTTCGCAGCCTCCGAGCACGATCTTGCCTGCCTCCAGTTTGCCTTCTAGCTCAGGAGTCGACGGCATCAATCCATAAGCGATCCTGGCGATAGATTGGCCTCCGCAGCGAGGGCATTTCTTACTCACTTCATCCTTTCTATCCTACTCATTCCCCGCCGATGAGTTCGGCTTGCTGCCTTCGCGTGCTACGCCGTGTCATTGGACATTCAAGAACAAAGGCCTGCCCCCGGCCCGTGACCTCGGACCAACGGATTCGCTATACATCTTCAAGCATTCGACGCGCTGACATCCAGCGATCAAGACGCCCTCCGTCAACAAGCACCAGGTCTTTCTTGTCACTTGCGAAGTCTCTAGCGGCACATGTGAAATCACTGGTCGTGATGAAGAATGCCTTTGAAGCATGCTCCGATTTCATGACACCGTACAACGCCCTGACACTGGGAACACCTACATTGGAGCCGGCCCCCCACCGTTTGCACTCTGCAATGGCCATTCGCCCATCCTTCCAGAGCTCGATGTCGTACCCTCCGTCTTTTTGTCCGGGCGTGACATCCACACTCCATCTGTCCTTGCGAAAGCGCCCAGCGACCTCGAACTCAAACTCACGCCAGTCTTCGGTCACGGTCTGTTTCTTTCCGAATCGGAAGAGAGCGAAGACTATCAAAGCGAATGCTGCGACGGCAGCCAGGACTTTGAGTGTCTCGGCAGAGAGACCTCCATCGCTTCCTGCGTTGGCCGGGCGTCGTTGTGTGGACGTAGTCGCGGGTGCAACGGAAGCATCGGAGACGTAGACAGGTCTCGTAGCTATTTTGGACTCACCAGCATTGTCAATGACGACAAGGCTGACGTTGTATGCCCCTCGTGCTGAATAGGAATGAGTCGCCATAGAGCTTTGCGAACCGCTTCCGTCGCCAAAATCCCACGCATACTTCTTGATTGAGCCGTCACTGTCCGATGAGTTGGTCGCGTCGAAGGTGTACACGTGGGGCGAAGACTCGCGATCTACCGTAACAGAAATTCGTGCAACAGGAGGACGATTCGCTAGAGCCGTGAAGCAAGAGGAGAGGATGACAAAAAACACAAGAGCGGTTATATGAAAAGTGTATATGCGCATGGAACAACGGTAGCTCTTGTCGCGGTACATGTCCAGTCCTCTTGCTGACTGACGCGATTCCTCAGCCCTCTGATGAATTGAGCATTACTCATTCAGGAATTCGTCGCGTTTGGCGACGAATTGCTTGTGAGTTGCCCACACAATGTGAATCCGGCAACTCTAAGTCTGTGTTTCCGTATCCGGAGGCATGATACGAATTAGAGTGGGTACGGAGACGGGGACAGTCGCGCTTGCTGCGCTAATGATGCGCGTGCCATAATGCTGGATCATGCCGGTATTGAATCGAATAGGAAAGATACGGAAGCGAAATCATGCACTGGTCACGTTTGACCCCGCCAAGATCTTGCGCGCCATTAAGCGCGGGGCGGATTCGGCGGGCGGGTTCGCTCCCGATTATCTGCCTGAGATCAACGAAAAGATCTTTGCTGCCGGTGGTACGGACCAAGGTATCGCCGAATTCCTCGCAGATCTTGTCGTGCTGTGCCTGAATGCGAACGAGAAGCATCTGGTAACTAATTTCCCTCCAACGGTTGAAGTGATCCAGGATACCGTGCTTCATGTGCTACGAAGCAATGGATTCACGACGGTGGCCGATGCCTATACTTGTTTCCGCTGGGGGCATCACTGGGTCCGAGAAGGTGCGATTACCGAGAGGCAATTCGTCCGAAACGGCTATCCCAAGGAAACGATGGATCATCTGCTGGAATGGAATCGGCAGCGAGGATGCGACACGGTGGAAGGTCTCAACGACATCGTCCAGACCGGCAACCTGAAGGGACTCATCGCTGAGGCGCTTGATCGCTATGAATCGACCTTGGATGACGTTGCCGCTCGGCTGCTCGATCGGATTGAGTCTGGTGACGATATCCGAATGATTTGGGTTTCCGGGCCTTCATCGTCCGGCAAGACCACGACGACGGTGAAGGTGACCGAACGTCTTCGAAAGCACGGTCTTCGTTTCCTGATGCTCAATCTGGATGACTATTTCTGGTCGTTGATCGAGCATCCCTCCGACTGGATCGATGACCGTAACTATGAAACGCCGGAGGCGCTCGATATTCAGCTTCTCAACGAGCACCTGCTTGCTCTGTTGGCTGGGGAAACCATCGATAAGCCGGTGTACAGCTTCAAGGAAGGCCATCGTACGGGAACGGTGCCTGTACGCAGAGAGCCGGATCAGATTCTGGTGCTCGATTGTCTGCACGGCTTCTACCCTCCGATTTCCGAAGGCATCGATCCGTCTCACATCTTCCGACTTTACATCGAGGCGATGAATCCACTGTTCGAGCCACATCCGCTGATTCCTCTGTATCAAGGGGATCACTCGGATCGTCGCTTGACGCGTTTTGAGGATATTCGGCTATTGCGAAGAACACTTCGCGATAGCAGGCACCGCAATCACCCGCCGCTGGCTACGCTGCTTCATTGGCATTACGTGCGAGCGGGGGAGCTGTTCTCCATCATCCCGCTCAAAGGAATGGCTGATTGTGTGGTGAACGGCGGCATGCCGTTCGACCTTCCGATTCTCCAACCGTTCTTCACCGGTGACGAGGGGATTTGGCCGAAAGAGGCGGATCTGACGCTCTACCCTTCGTATCTCGATGCACGCATTCGCCAGCGACGAGTACAGCGATTGATGGATTCAGTCGTGGGGCTGACAGAAAAGCAGGTCGGCGATGCCTCATTGATACCTGGTGACGCCGTCGTTCGGGAATTCGTGGGAGGAAGTACCATCAAGATTCCGCACAACGACTAGACGTTCGTTGCAAGCCCTGGGATCTCTTTGTACCCTACGCTGTAGGGAGTTCACTCATGCCAGCCAATCTAACAGCTGATTTCATCAAGGCGCGCCAAAAGCTGCGCCAGGCCAAGTCGCCGGAAGACAAACTGGCGGCGTTGGAAGAAATGTTGGTCACGATTCCCAAACACAAGGGAACCGACCACATGCAGGCCGATATCAAGAAGCGTATTGCCAAGGCGCGAGGCGCTGCAGGCGGTTCCAAGAAAGGCAAGTCGCACTCGTACGAACACATCCCCAAAGACGGTGCCGGCCAGGTCGTGCTGGTGGGCTCTCCCAATGTCGGTAAATCGACTCTGCTGTCGGTTCTGACCAATGCCAAGCCGGAGGTGGCGACGTATCCCTTTTCCACGCTGATCCCTGTGCCGGGCATGATGGCGTTCGAGGACGTCGCTATTCAGCTGATCGATCTGCCGCCACTGGCTCCCGATTACACGGAGTCTTGGGTCTACAGTCTCATCCGATCTTGCGATCTGGCTTTGTTGGTGTTGGATGCTTCGGACGGTGAGTTGCTGAAGGACGAGTTCGATGAACTCGTTGAGCAGTTGGAGGAGAAGAACATCCATCCGGTCAAAGATCGGCCTACAGCTGTCGAGGATCGAGTAAAAGACGTCTCAGCGCGAATCGTGCTGACGAAATCCGACCTTGCAGACGCGAGTTCGATTCAGGAGGCAACGGATCAATTGCCTCTTCCGGTTCTGTCCGTCTCCGGGAACGAGGGGGATGGTCTCGACGCTTTGAGAGCGGCCGTGTTCGAAGCGTTGGACGTCGTTCGGATTTACACCAAGCTCCCCGGACACAAGCCGGACATGACCGAGCCCTACACGCTCCCAATCGGGAGCCAGGCCATCGATGCCGTACGTGCGGTACATCGCGAATTTGCCGATCGACTCAAGTATGTCCGCATCTGGGGGTCGGGACGATTCGACGGCCAGCAAGTGCCCAGCGAGCACGTGCTAGAAGACGGCGACATCGTGGAAGTTCATCTTCGCAGGCAAGCCCCCAATTCGTAACTCCTCCGACTAAGCGGCGCCGGCTTCCAAACTCAGAAGCGCTCCATGGATGCACATGGCATCGACTGGCGGAAGTCCGAATTGCGCGGTATCAACAACCTCGTAAGAATGGATTCGACATCGTCTCTGTATAGGACTGACTAGAACAGGCCCGCCCGGATGGCGAACAGCAAAGCTAACGTTCCTAAGCCACAAGTGGCCAGAGCAATCCACGTTCCGCTGGTGGCCCAGCGACGGAATGTCAACTTATCGCCAAGGGAATCGGACAAGCTGACGACCATCACATTGGCGGCCGACCCCAGTGGCGTGAGGTTGGCTCCGAATCCGACGCCGATCGCCAATGCCCACCACAACGGGGCGACGTCAATCCCTTGCGTTGCCAAGCTCTTCAAGATAGGCAACATGGCGATGGTGAACGGTACGTTGCTGATAATGCCGGAAGCCAATGCCCCCACCCAGAGAACAACAACCGCAGCAAGGGTGATGCTGGTTTGTGAGAGCGCGGCGATGCCGCCCCCTAAAGCTCCGATGACGCCGGACGCTTCCAGGCCGCCGACGATGACGAAGAGTGAGATGAAGAACAGCAAGACGTCCCAATGGATGTCTTGAAGAATCTGATCGAAGTCAGGCTTGACCCAAAGTAAGCCGATGCAGGCTCCAATCAGCGCGACCAGACCGGGCTTCAATCCGATCAGTTCGTGAATGAAGAACAACAAGATCGTCACTCCAAGGGTCACCAGCATGCGCCGGGTCGTGAGCGGATCGACGATGGCGCGGCGCTCATCCATCTCCATCAATTGCTTAACATTGGAAGGTGATGGATGAGCGCCGCGCCATCG
>Ga0209976_10001375_pt1 | contig 14456 bp, 11 predicted proteins | sample SumtaG_FD_182806 | JGI IMG/M metagenome (GOLD analysis project Ga0209976, IMG submission 182806) | Deep subsurface microbial communities from Indian Ocean to uncover new lineages of life (NeLLi) - Sumatra_00157 metaG (SPAdes) (version 2) | ecosystem: Environmental > Aquatic > Marine > Oceanic >...
AATAAACTCAAATTTTATATAATCTAAACTGTCTTCTCTTATTTTAGTTACTTTTATCTGAATCTCAATTGTAGTATTTTTATTGTATTTAACAGAATTAACCATGAGATTTTCGTAAATGTCTAAAAGTAGATCATTTGCCTTTATTTTTGCTTCTTTAATTTGGGAATTTATTTTAATTTCAATTTCTTTATCGGAATAACTCTTCTTTAAAAATTGAATTGCTTCATCTAATTTACCAAATGGATCAATACCAATCAATTCTTGATCTTGGTTTACTTGGGAGAGTTTTCGTATATTTGTAATAAGCTTTGCTCCTCTAAACACTTGGTGATCAATAATTTTAATCACTTCAGTCAATTTTAGTGGATCATCGGGGTTTTTTTGCCACATTGATAGTAATCCGATTGAAGATTTGATATTTTGGAGGATGTTGCTTATGTCATGCGCAAATAGATCTTTATAAATTTCTGCTCGTTGAAAAGCCTCTAGAGTTTCCTTTTCTGATTTCCTTAAATCTTCCTCAATCTTCATTCTTTCAGTAATATCAAAAGCGATAGCTATGATTCCTTTTACATCACCATTTTCATCAATGTAAGGTATTTTACTAGTATTAACCCATTTTTTGCCAATATCTGACTCCCAAGGTTCTATTATATTGATTTTTGGTTCTTTACTCTTTGCAACCTCCAAATCGTCATCCCAGTAAGCCTGTGCTTGATCTCTTGGATAAATATCGAATGAACTAACTCCTTCCATTTCTTCTTTTTTTAAGTTATGAGCGTCTGCTAGAAATTTGTTTACTCGTAGAAGGTTATTTTCAGTATCTTTATAGACAACAATACCAGGTAAATGGTCAATAATTAGTTCTAATTCATTAGCAAGATATTTATGAAGTTTTTCGGATTTGATTAATTTCTGCTCTGCTTTTTTACTTTCAGTAATATCCCTTCCGTATAAGTTAGCATAATTTTCCCCTTCAATGGGAGTTATATCGAATAAAACAATGTGATTAATCAACTCAATCTCAAGTGTAAAAATATTTTTGCTTCTCAGGGCTTTATTAACATCTTCAAATAGTATTTCTGGTAAGGGATCTGTTGCTTGTACATTTAATAAATCTTTACCAGCTTCATTAATATAGATAATTTTATCTTTTGAAACACGTAGTACAGGATTTGGATTCTCTGAAGGAAATTTTGCTAAATCAGCAATATTTTGTTGTTCTTCATTTAACTCCTTATTATTCACCAATTTAATAACCTTTTTTCTTTAAGAAATAGTAAAAAGATCCTAGAATTCTCTTATAAATCTTTATATTTTGATATTCTTCATTATTCGGATTATTAATGAGAATTGAGAATATTTTAAATAAAAGAAAAATAGAAATAAATGATGCTTATGTATTATCGAGGGTATGTTTTAATTCGGCTAAAAGTAATTGGCACCGAATGGAAAGTTGTAAAAAAACTATCAAATCTAAAATCATCGGATCAAGATGAAGATTGGAAAATTACATATGCAACTCCGGTCTATGGGGGTTGGGATGTTATTGTTGAATGTTCTTTCAGCAAATTAAAAGATTTGGATAAAATTGTTACATATTGTAGAGTAGATAATGATTTATCTGAGTGGATTGAAGAGACAACTACTCTTATGGGTTCAAAAAACGATTATCCCGCCTAAGCTTTTATTTTATGAAGGTTGAATTAATATCCAATCTTAAAGGTGTGTACGTTTTGGAGAAGAAAAGAAAATATATCATTATAGTTGTTATCTTTGTACTTTTAACTATTCCAATTCTTTTTGGACTATATGTAGAAACTATTTTTCTCCAAGCGAGTAATTTATACGCAATTATCATTCTGTTTAGTGGCTTGGTTGTACTTCTATCTTTAGGTGAATTAATAGATAAATATGGATTTAATATTGAAAGCCTGGAGGCGATTAAGGAGCATGACGTGATCAAAGCATTAACTGAAAAAGAAAATAGATTAAATATATTGTTACTTTTCATCATAACCATGTTTATGGAAGAACTGATTTTTAGATATTATTTAATTAATCTTTTATTTCATTCCCTAGATCTGAATATTATCTTAGCCCTAGTTATCTCTAGCTTGGTCTTCTCACTTTATCACATACATACTTGGTTTACCTATAAGAATATGAGGATTTTGGTGATATTTCTTAGTAATTCCTTTTTACTTGGATTTTTCTTGGGTTTTATCTTCTTAACTTTAGGATTTTTTTATTGTATTTTAATTCATTCTATTATTGCATTCCTGTTTTATTTTAATTTAGTGAATAGATATTTTAAAAATAATTGAATGCAAAATCTATTAAATATAATTAATTTCAGACCTTAACATGAAACTATTTTTCAGAAAACTAACAACTGACGATATCCCCTCAATCAAAGAAATAAGTAAGGATATTTGGGAAGGAGAAGATTATATACCTCAAGTTATAGAAAATTGGCTTCAAGACAAAAATTGCATGAATTATGGAACGTTTTCAGATGAAAAAAGAGAAGAAATGGTTGGATTTGGACGAATAAAACTTTTTTCTAGAGAAATAGCATGGCTTGAAGGTGGGAGAGTAAAAGCCGAATATCAAAAACAAGGTATTGGTCGGGAGATGGTAAAGTACGCAATCGATTATGCTTCTAGTGTGAAAGCAAAAGTAGCCCAATTTGACACATCTTCAAAAAACATAGGTTCTGTCGCATTAGCAAAACACTTTGGTTTTAAAAGAAAAAAAAGCATGAATGTTTTAAGAGCAGAAAGAAAAGATATCAAGCCTTTTAAGACACCGTCGATTGTTGTTAGAAAAATTTCTGCACCTAAAGCTAAGGAGCTATATAAAGATTTCAACATTGGCATTGGAAACGAGATAAATATGGGTTGGAATTATAAACCTTTAAAACACATTTCAGCCGAAGATGGTGAATGGGGTATAATAAATTCAAAGGCAATACTCCAAAAGATTAAATTAAAAAGTATACCAGTTCGAGAAGGCCCGAACGATAAAGAAGTTTGGATGATTGTCTATGGTAAACTTAAAAGTGCAATTGAATTAATTAAGTACAATCTTCAAAAAGAATTTCAGTATAGAGAAAATAAAACTTATGTAGTATTCTGCTCCCCAGAGATAGCAGGTTTGGCGGAAGATTTAGGGTTTTCATATAATGAAGGTGAACCATTTGCTGTGGTATTATATGAAAAAAACTTGAATTGAAAAAGTAATAAAATGGAATAAAGAGAAAAGAAAGTAAAATTCAACAAGGATTTCTTAAATTTATTCATCTCATCCTAATTATTAGTAGATAAATTTGTAATTATATAAATATAGAACTGATATTATTATATAAAAACAAAATTCGTATGAAGGTGTTATAGTTGATATTAAGTCTTGACCTTATGCTCTTAGGTATTTTTACCTTGATTTATATGGGAATTGTGTTTTTTATCGGGATAAAAATAATATCTAAATATTTTAAAATAAAAGACAAAACTTTCCTGTATGCGGGAATAGGATTTATAGGTGTAGCTTTTCCATGGTCGGGTGTTGCGATAAACTTTATAAGTTTTGTATTTTTTGATGTCGTTCCATCAATGGAAATACACTTTCTGTTTCACGGTGGGTTTTCTTCAATATTTATATTTTTCTGGATTATGGCAATATTAAATCTTTCAGGAATTCAACCCAAAAAAAGAGAAAAATATCTTATTTATATTGGAGTGGTGTCTTTTATAGTTGAAATTATGTATTTAAGTATAATTTTTTATGATACAACACTTATTGGAACCCTCATAAATGAAATTCAAGTAGATTACGCCACTTTTAACGAAATGTATCTTTTGACACAATTAATAATAGTCTTAATATCTGGTTTATGGTTAGCTAGAAAATCTTTAAAATCAGAGGATAAACGAATTCTGCTAAAGGGAAAATTACTTCTAATTGCTTTTATATTATTTCCAATAACAAGTGTTCTAGAGGTACTAATTCCCTTAATACCGATCATAATTGTAGCGAGATTTCTAGGAATAATAACTGAAATTCTCGTCTATGGTGGATTAATCTTACCAAAATGGATGGAAAAACTTTTTTCAAAGAGCAAAGAAAAAGAAAAATAAGAAAAAAATTATTAAGATTCAATATTGATTGAGTTTCCCTGAAACCCTTTACCACAGTGAATGCAGTAAACAAGTCCTTTGTTTGAAAGGGTTTGAACCATTGAACTTGAGAATTTACTTCCACATTCACTGCAAAACGCAACATCAGGATTAACCGTTTGGTAGGTTTTTTGAACTGGTGTAATCGGTTCTGGTTGTTTTTCGACTTGTGGTGGTGCTTGCTGTTCTTGTGCTGGAGTACCGCTTTCAGGTTTAGGTTTTCCTGAAATCGCATAGTATAATGCTTCAGAAAGCTTGTAGAAGAGTAATCCTATTGCTTTCAATAGATAATAAACACCTTTTAGAAGGTAATATACCAAATATGCAACTCCTTTCAAGATGTAATATACGATAACTACTGCGAGTGCTAATAATGCAATAACGCCAACTAAAACCAATATTTGACCGTAAATTGGTTGAATTAAATACCAATTAACGATTTCTTCCCATAAAATGCCAAAAATAGACACATCAACCATTTTTTTATCACTCTAATTTGATTGTTTTTTCTTAATTAAAAGGTGATTATAATCAAATTAAAAGAATTTGGAGTCCAATCTTTAAATTTGGAAATATAAGATTGAAATAGGCTATTTGATAAAATTAGAAGAAAGTCAATAAAAACATTTTAGGTTATTTTAGTAGCTATTGATTTATTATATTCTTCCATCATTTTAAACGCTTTAATCGCTTGATTAATTCGAGTCATTATCGGTATGTTTAAGTCCGATTCTGAATGTGATGCTGCCTCGGTTACAAAGTCAAAGGTCCATCTTGAGCCAAAACACACAAGAATGCAAGGTTTATTAGTTTTTTCTACAGATTTTTTTAATATATTTAATTGGGCTCTTACTCCTTCTAATGCATAAGAAGACATTCTTTGAAGTGGTACTCTCGGGATAGAGAATATAAATAATACACAATCAACATTTTTGTCTTGAAAAATTGCTTTAACTGATGGGACAAATGTCTCAAACATTGACGGACCTAAATCAATGGTTCCACGTATAGACACCCAATTAGGGATCACTGATTGTATTTTATTTATTGTGTTTTCATCTAACTGAGCTAGTTTTAAACCTTGCTTTACTATTTCGTCACATGCTAGAGCACCTAAACTACCGGAACCGGTAATTATCGCAATATTTTTCCCTTTTGGTAACGGTTGTGTAGCAAACACTTGGGCAACGTTAAACATTTCATAAAAATTATCAACTCTAAAGACACTTGGATATTGTTTAAAAAGAGCCTCATATACTTTATCATTTCCTGCTATAGATCCCGTATGGCTATTAACTGCTCTTGATCCTATTTCACTCCTCCCATTTTTAAGAATTATTACAGGCTTTTTCATCTTTCCTAATACTTTTTTTAATTCCTTTCCTCTTTTTGTACCTTCTAAGTAAAGTGCTATTACGTCTGTTTCAGGATCTTCATTTAGATAATCTAATAAATCAACTTCATCAACATCTACCTTGTTTCCAATTGTAATTGCTTTTGAAAATTTAATCCCATTACTATTAGCCCAATCAATAAAGATATTTCCTAAAACACCTGATTGAGCGACGACAGCTATGTTTCCTTTAGGAGCATGAACAAAATCCATATCTGATGTAGTGAATTGATTATGAAAATTAGTTACCCCGATACAATTCGGTCCAATCATTCGGATTTTAGATTGTTTAGCAATTTTTTCGACTTCTTCTTGCAGCTTAATATATTTTTCCTTTCCTGTTTCAGCGAAACCAGCTGACTCAATTATTATCCCTTTTACACCTTTTTCAACACAATCTTTTATTACTTGAAGAACATACTCATTTCCAATTATAATTATTGCTAAATCAATATCATCAGGAATATCTTTGATACTTTTATAAGCTTTATGGCCAAGAATCGTATCTTTTTTTATGTTCACCGGATATGTTTTAAAGTTTGAATTTAAGAGATAAGAAGTTGTCCCATAACCAAACCTGAAGCTTTCTGATGCTCCAATTATCGCAACTGTTTTGGGATTGAAAAAAACATCCATTTTTGAGGTTGTATTTGACATATCTAATTTAAAACCTTAATTGAAAAGATTAATAATTGAAAGTATTAATAAAACTTAAAGATTAGTTTGGGCTTCTTGGCAGCTTAATTGGATAAATAATTAGGTGATTTTGGTAGGAAAATGAAGAAAAAGTTTGTAGAATCAATGAAGTTTAAATATTTCATTTTAGAGAAGATGGTGAACCCTACTTTTAATTATAAAACGTGAAATTTCTAATGGTAGTTTATTGTAAAACTAGCAAAATCCAAGTTATTTGTCCGGTTTGCAAAACAAGGGATATTGTTGGTATTCCAGAAAGGGAGTTAAGAGGAAATTCTCATCTTGTGACAATCTCAATTCAAAAAGGGTTGATTTGCCCGCATCATTTTCAACTTTTTATCGATAAGAACTTGCAAATTCGGGGTTATCAGAAAGTAGATTTTGAGTTAAATCAAGATAATTCAATAGAATTAAGTAATGGAGTAAAAGCATTTAATCGAAAAGAGGAGAGAAAAGATAATCTTTTTGAAAATATAATCCTTGATGGTAATTCCGTAAAATCTAAATCATCTTATCACGTCAATAGTGATGATGATAGTGATTCAAAAAGAGAAATTGTCACGAAATCTAAAGATGCGACTTTAAAAGAGATATATGAAGAATTTTGGGAATTTATTGATGAGGATAATGAAAAGTTTCAAAAATTTATTATAAATGATAAAAAACGCAAGACTTTATCAATTAATCCCAATATAAACGAATATTATAATCATTTAGAAATAGATCAAGAAATTTGATTACGGTTTTTTTATTTTAATTATCTTATTGAGATCTTACTAATTTTCAGCATTGAAACATATTCTCTATAAGAAAAAATCTTAGTTTGGATACAAAAGATATAAGAAAATTTAAAATTCAGTTCTTAATTTACCAAAATAATAAATTCAATTAAATAAAACCAAAAATTTGAAGATAAATTAAAAGGTTGGAAATTATGAGCTATAAACTTCCAAATGAAAAAGATTTACAAGCCATGATAGGAATTGTCGGCAAAGAATATGCTACCAATAATAAAGCGATTACTGCATCTTACTTGTCAAAATCAGTCATGGGCTTAGAGAGTCAAATTCCTGATATTGTCATTCGTCCAAAGTATGTAGAAGAGATACGTAAAATCTTAGTATATTGCAGTGCTGAAAAAATTGCGGTTAGTCCTGTTTCTGGCGGGTTATCGGGTGGATTTGCATGTCCAACGATTAAACCGGGAGGAGTTCTGCTCGATTTAGGAAGAATGAATCGAATTATTGAAATCGATGAAGAAAACCGTTTTTGCATCGTAGAACCAGGGGTTACTAATGGAGAACTTTGGGCCTATATGCATAAGCACCATCCTGATTGGGCTCCACCTATACCCGATGGTGCTCCACCTGCAGCGACTGTTATGGGTGATGCTATTGACCGTGGATTTTCTTTATACACCAGCTCAGTAGGACCCCAAGGAGATAATTTTATGTGTGGAGAAGTCGTATTCCCGAATGGAGATGTTGTTCGAACAGGTTCGTGGGCACTCCCTTTTGCGAAACCTTTTTATAAATATGGTTTAGGACCAGACATGTGGAGTTTTTTAATGGGATCTCAAGGTTCATTCGGAGTGATTACTAAAGTTGCAGTTAAGATTTATCCACACCCTAAATTTAAAACAGTAGTCGTCTGGGGTATGGATAATCCTTACGATATGCAAGATCTAACTCTTGAGATTGGTAAACAAGAATTTGGTATCGCTCACAACACTGTAATGGTTCAAGGAGGTAATTATCCTCTTGTTATGGCTCGATGGCCAAAGGATAAAATTCCACATGATTACAATTTCTATAAAGAAATAGGAATATCTCAGTGGTGGATGAATTGGGAGTGTTGGGCACAGACCCAAGAAGAATTAGATTACGTAACTAATAGGATTGATAAAATGGCCGAGGACTTTAAGAAAAGAGCAAAAAGTCCTGATGCAATTATTAAACAACAACTTCATCCTAAACAAATCGCAAGTAGAATGAAAAAGCCAAATAAGATTGCTATTCCATACAGCTTCTGGGAGGCAGGCTTTTTGTTTATAACCTGGTACACTCCATGGAATGAATCAGCACATTTCGCTGAAATGTACACTAAAAAGATGGAGGAATATGGATTTCCCCCAGTTATATGGATTGCTAGCATTGAACGGTGTCGACAAGCAATCTGTATGCCTATCGTTTGTTTTGATAGTACAAAGCAATCTGACTTTGAAAAAGTTCAGGAATTAAATAGGGATACAACTGAATATGCTCTGAAACAAGGATGGCTAAATTATAGGCCTGATCCATATATTCATGTTCAAGCCTATTATCAAGCTGGAATGTACTGGAAATATTTACGGGCTTTCAAAAAACTTGTAGATCCTAATATGATAATGCATCCAGGAAGACTTGCTCTTCCATAAATAAAGGAGGTAAAGAAAAAAATGGCAAAAACTGGAATGGAAAGGCTCGAAGAGCTTAAAATGGATATTTATAAATGTATTCACTGTAAAGCTTGCAGATTTGCTTACAGTGGTGAACCGGATAGAGAAGGCATTGGTGAGTTTGCTGGTAAGCAAGGAACTGTACTTTATGAAGGTATGGTAGATGCTTGTCCTGCCGGTATTGAATATGGCTGGGAAGCTTTCTGGAATGCGGGTAAAATTTGGATTGCTCGCTCTATCTTAACTGGGGACTTAGAATTTACTGAAGAAGTTAGAGATGTTATTTTACCATGTATTACATGCGGTCAATGTTCAGCTCAGTGTGAAAATAAAATTCGAACTGTGGACATAATTGAAGCGTTACGTGCTGCATGTAAAGAAGCAGGAGTTCCTATGATTGAGAGACATCAATTGATTGAACGTTTAACCAAGGAATTAAACAATCCATATGGGGGAAAAGCAGAAGAACGCTTGAAATGGGCAAAAGATGCAGGTTTGGAAAAATATATTGGTAATAAGGATGCAAAGATAGGTTATTTTATAGGCTGTACTGCAAGTTACCGACAAATGGAAATTGCGATTGCAACTTGTAAAATTTTTGAACAGCTAGGAATTAATTTCAGATTAGTTGAGGATGAAGTATGCTGCGGAAGTCCTTTCTTTAGAGTAGGTGCCGTCGATACTGCACAAGAATTAATGAATAAAAACATTGAGGCATTTAAAGACTTAGATTTAGTTATGTTTTCATGCGCTGGTTGCTATAAAACATTGACAAATGATTATCCAAAATGGATGACTGAAGGAAAACTTCCATTTAAAACTATGCATGCTTTCGAACTGATTTCTCGATTAATTACAGCAGAAAAAATAAAATTTAAGCCTAGTAAAGAACTTAAAGGAAAAGTGGTCACATATCATGATCCATGTCATCTTGGCAGACATATGGCTTTAGAAATGGAACAGGAGATAATTGAAGAATCTAAAAACCTAATGATGGATAGTCGTAAGATTAAGCAAAAGATTAACGAGTGGTATGAAGTCCCTCGAATTGTACTAAGGCAATTAGAACAAGATGTTGGGATCAAATTTACTGAGATGTATCGAATAAAGCTTGATAGTTTCTGCTGTGGTGCAGGAGGTGGAGTACGCGCAGGATATGCTGATTTTTCACTAAAAACCGCCAGTTTGCGATTAGACGAAGCTAACGCAGTTGAAGCAGATATAATAACAACCGAGTGTCCCTTTTGCTATACAAACTTGTCTGATGCAAATAATCAATATGAGCATGGTTTAGTGGTATACGGTTTGATTCAGATGATTGATGAGTTCAAACTTCTCGATATTACAGAAAAACCGACGTTAAAAGAAATTTTAAGTATGAAAGAGTGAGTGAATTAGAAGCTCATTAATTTTTTTTTATTTTTCCTTATTTTTTTGAATTTGAGTTTATTTCAATTGATAGTTTAGAAATAAAGAAAATAGATTTAAAAACCTAACAAGCTTATTGTTTTATTAATTAAAATTTAACACTTTATCGTGGGGAAATTTTATGAATCTAAAAAAAATGGCACCAATTATGGCTCTAATAATAATTGCTGTTATAGTAGTTGCTTTAGTTATCGTATTTTTACCACCACCAGGGCCATCAGGACAAACTCCAACGCCAGGCTCTAAGAAAGCATTTATTCTCAGTAGTGCAAACGATTTTTATAGAAAAGATGGTCAAACTGATTTTAACGAAGGAAATGATGCAAAATTCAATGATGAAACCAATAATTGGATACAAGGTAATTCGACTAATATGTTCGGTGCAGTAGATAACACAGCACCAGGTCATGATGGCTTTTCAGGAGCTTATCGGTTTTATGTTGGGGGTGCAGGTTATGCTAATTTAGAGTTTATATTTAATTGGACTGGGTATTATCCATTATTTAATTTTTCTGCGTATTACTTCTCTGTCTGGGTTAATATTTCAACTGATCCCGGTAATGGATTACTTCCTATTTCATTTTTACCTCCAAATGGGGCAAGAGTAGGATTGCGGTGGTTAAATTCTAATAATAGTATTGTAAGAACAGATTGGTCAAATGGGATTTTTGATACTCCAGGAAACTGGACCTTAATAGAGGTTTCAGGTGTCTGCAATAATACTGTTGGTTATGAAATAACACAATTACAATTAGTGTTATCCGTTGAGGGAACCATGGCTGGTCCTGAGATGGTGACTTTTGATGATGTAAAAGTAGAACATTGGTTCCCACCACCAATACCAACTCCAATTCCAAGCAATATTGATACAGATGGCTTCCCTGCTCAAGCCCTACAAGTTTACTGGGTTTTAAAGAATCAGGGGTATACAGACGATAACATTTTTTTAATGGTTTATCACACCGGAGATTCTATAATAGATATCAAAGCATCCGATGGAATTCCAAATGATTTGGTTGGTGCAGTAATTGATGTTGAAGATGATGATGTTAATGCCAGCAGATTTAAACGTGAATTGGATGTTTCAATTACAGGATCATTTGCGTCTAACATTACATCTAATGACCATTTAATAATTTTTATAACTGACCACGGTTCAAATAAAGTACTTAGTGATGGTAATGCAACATTTCATTTCGAGGCGGATGATAGTTATATTACAGAATTAGAGTTTTATAACTTAGTTAAGCAGATTACCTGTGCTCGAATATTAATAACCATTGATATGTGTTTCAGTGGTAATTTTTTAAATGAAAATGCGAACATCGGGTTAAGTTGGTATAATATACCTAACTCTATATTGATCACTTCAACAACAGACCTGCTTTCATGGTATTGGCGAGATAACAATAATGCAGATGCTTTTGCTGGATCATGGTTCTTCCACCAATTTTGGGAGCAAATAAATCAAAGTCAAACTGTAGGAGACGCTTTTAATTATGCTAAAGACCACGTACCCACAGGTTATGTGAATTCGATAAATATCATCCAATCACCTTTACTCCAAGATAATTTAGGTATAAAAGATTCTTGGTATTTGGTCAACCCTCCGTAATAATTACAATAATCTAGTTTCATATTTTTTTTTAATTTAAGAATTAATTCTTTAAATTCTAATTCGGATATTTAATTGACTTAAAATTTAAATTAGACTTAGGATTTATTCTAACTTAACAGCATTTCAGCAAAGAATTATGTTGAGAAGTATTTTAATGAAGAGAAAAATCTTCATTGTGTTTTTAATTATTATTTATTTTGCAAATTGCGCATTTTTTACTATATCACAAAAATCCTTAAATGGTGCTTACTCTGATGAGGAAGCAGAAGAGATAAAATTCTATTCAAATATTAGATCTTCTAATAATGATACAACTGCCCCAAATATTACTTTTTTCATCCCTAATGCAAATAACACAACAATTAGTACAAATTATTATGAATTTATTGTAAAAATTGCTGATGCTAACCCACCCGTTCCTGGAGACGTTTCAATTGAAATCTCTAACTCCACAACCTCTTTATTTAATGCATCTATGAATTTGTTTGAAGGTGACTTATGGTCTTTCTTTTGGGGTAATTTAACATTCTATCCAAATGAAGAAACATATATTCTACGTGTTAGAGCTAAAGATTCTTCATTAAATGAGAATTATGGTTTGTCTAACAAAATATATGTAATCTTAGATATGAATTTCGGAAGTAATCCAAATCCCTTAACTGCAATCGTCTATTTTCTTATTGTGGGTGGCATTTTTGCTTTGCTAGCCTATTTTCTTAATAAAAGTCGTGGAAAAGTTAAAAAAGTTAAGAAAGTTAAAGAATAGGATTACATGAATAGTATTACAGGAACGAGATTTTATCATATATACATTTTTGTCCTACAATTTTTGAAAGTACTATTGATTTAATCCATGATTTTTATGGATTTAAATATATAGTTGAAATTCAAAAAAAATAAATGTCAAGATTTTCATTAATAACAAAACAATTAAAATTACCATTTTCGGGGTTTTATTTTAAATTGATTAACATTAAACAGAAGTCAGCGTATCCATATATCACTAAGTTTAAAAAGGAGCCATTTAAATCATTTGTTCTTGTTAAAAGAAAAGATATCGGTCGTTTTTATGTTAAAGATTATAACAAGTTAATTGCTTTTTACAAATACTTTGATAAGAATTTATTAAATGAGCATAACTTAACAATAGAAAGTATCTTTTGGTTTACGTTACTTAAGAAATATCTTAAAGAAGAAAAGAAGAAAGAACGAGATGGATTTTATGGTTTTATTAAAAAATGTGAAATTAGGAAGGATGAACAGTTAGGTTTTAAGCTGTCACTAGATCCTCAGAAACACCCCGATATTTACTCTACTTATTTAGCATTAGTTTGCTTAAAGAATCTTGGACTTCTAAAAGAATACTTAACTTCTGAAGGCCAGAGTCATATTAAAGAAGAGATTAAAAACTTTGTTTTGGCACATAAAAAGGAGAAAATATTTTTACACTGCCATGATAAAGAGTGCGATGTTTGTAAAAACATTTCCCCTGCAAGAACTTTATTTTACGTAATGGAGATCTTCACACTTCTAGGAGTAGATGTTCGTAATAGCAGAGATCAATTTCGAACATTAATTGGGGAAACAAAAAAAAAGAACATCCAATTAATCTATAAATTTCTATGTTTAAAATATATAGATCTAGAATCAGATGTAAAAGAAAAAGAATTTCAATACCTTTACCAATTCCAAAAAGATACGGGTGGTTATGGTTTTAATCAAACAGAGGAACTTGATGATACTTTTTGGATAGTTTATATTCTAAATCTTTATTCATGGCTTATGGATTATAATCCTTCAGGAGTATATTCATTTATAAATAAGAAATTAAATGAGATTTTACATAATGAGGAAAGTTGGAATGCTATACACCTGGTTTCAACTTCCAAGTTAGTTATCCTTCTATCCTTAATATGGAAGAAATTTATTAGCGAAATTGAAAGGGTTGTATTTAAAGAATTGGAAAAAGAAGAGTTCATTGATTTAAATCAATTGAAAACTACATTTGGATTATCTAGCGATATTGAAGATCTCATCTCATATATTAATCTAAATTACAATTTTAATTTAAGAATTTTAGATAACAAAATCGAATTTAAAAATTATATTAGGAATTTAAGTGAAGAAAAACAGGTATTTATTCAGAATTTTTATAATCAAATTTGTCAAAAGAGTATTGTTTCACTCTCAGAGATGTTTAAAAATTATAAAAGATTGAATTTGGAACCTAAAGTTACCATAAAGTTAAAAGAAGATATTTTTCCTATAATCAACGATTTGATTTCGAGGAATTTTTTGAAGGGAAATATTAGGGCTAAAAAACCATTCTTGGCTAAAACTAAATATATCTTTTATTTGGATTATTTTTTAGAAAAAATAATTGTATCTGACACCGAAATAAAAACGGAGAGAATCTTTGAGGAAAAAGAGAAACTGGAGGATATTAGGAATGATATATATAATGTTACTTTAAAATTAAAAAGTATAGGAAACCAAATAAAAGAAGAAATTAATAGCTATCTTTTAATTAATGAAGTTGACTACGCTAGGGAGAGATTGAAGTTTGTAATAAGAAGCGCTGTGATGGAGGCCGATTTTTTGAATGAAAATATTGAAAATTCATTTAATGAAGATTTATACTACATTAAAATTAAAACTATTTTAAGTACCGAAATCACTCGATGGAATAAAGCTTATTCCGTT
>Ga0209976_10001377_pt1 | contig 14444 bp, 25 predicted proteins | sample SumtaG_FD_182806 | JGI IMG/M metagenome (GOLD analysis project Ga0209976, IMG submission 182806) | Deep subsurface microbial communities from Indian Ocean to uncover new lineages of life (NeLLi) - Sumatra_00157 metaG (SPAdes) (version 2) | ecosystem: Environmental > Aquatic > Marine > Oceanic >...
AACACGCCTTCGCAACCGATTTCCTTATGCTTCTGAAATGGTCAGCCATAGCTGTATTTCTTATTTGATAAGGTTTTAGAAGTATTAAGAAAACGTGAGAAAAAAAGTAAGGTTTATATTGTCAATTATCCATTTACATTATAAGATTAAATACATTTTATTTGCGTTTTAAAAATGTTTGAAAAATATCCTAAACATGTTAGAGTTGTAATTTGGTTTTGTATAATATTTTCTTTTATGTTTATATTTCCTTTATTCTTTTGGATTGGATTTTTTATGGGGTATCGTTTTTGTTTTAAACAAATAAATAAAGAAATTAATTTACAAGTAGTTTTAGATTCTACAATTAAAGAGAATGATAAAACCATTTTAGAAGTTGATTTATAATGATGTTAAAGAGAATAGAAATTAATACTGATATTTATTTAATTTGTTTTATAATTGGATTTTTATTAGTTATTTACTCTCTTTATTATCAATTTAGAAAGGCAACAATAACAGAAAGAAGTTTTGCTTTTAAATTAAGTATTTATTCAAGTTTTTTTACTTTAATTATGTATTCATTTTTATATGAATATATTATATTTTCTATTCATAGTTCTAATTCTTATATTATTGGTTTAATGTGGAGTTTAATTGTTAGTTTAATTTTATATATGTTTGCTAATATAAGTGGAATATTTAAATTAAAAAGTAATAATAAATATGAGTTATTTGTTATATTTATGTTAGTATATATGTCTATTTCCGGATTTGGTTATTTTGGAGTTAGAGTTGAATTTGCCGAAAAATTTTTTCTTTCAAAATATCTATATTATACTTCATTTCAAACAAATAATTATCGTGGAGTGAGATTTATTGGTTATAATGTGTTTTATTTATTAATTATATTCTTTATATCATTTATAACAGAAAGAGAAATTCAATAATGAAAATAAAAACTAAAAATAGAATTAGAAATCTTTTCTTAATTTATTTACTTTTAGTTATGATTATTATTGGTTGTCTTAATTTTTCAGTTATTAAAGTAAGAGCTGATTCAAACTATTCTAATTACTTAACTTCTGAAAGTATTTCTGTTAAAAATGACCGAGCATTAATACTTTTGGAAAATTCTGGAAGTTCTAATAATTACAGAAATTATTATGAAACAAGTTTTTTATTTCCAAGTAGATTGAGAAATGAAATGTATTCTACACATTTGACATCAAATCCAGCCAAGTATTACACGCAACAAGTATATTTGAATGATTTGGATAATGAATTTGCCTTTAAAAGTGTGGAAAACTTAGGACAATATGAAACAAATGATTATATTGAGAATTATAGTGAAATAACAGAAAATAATGGAAATTTTGATATAGCTATTAACGGAAGTAGTTATATTGAAATAATGCCAAATATAGATATAGACTGCACTTTTGGATATACTTATCCTAGTCCAGTTCAGCATTATACTGTTTATGATGATAAAGATTTTAATACTCAAAATATGGGGGCACCATTAAGTGCACTTCAATATGAAATTTTAGGATTTGAAGATATTTCTCTTAATGCTGATTTTTATAAAATTCAAGTTAATATTCATACTTGGAGTGACACAAATCCAAATAATTTTAATGTTAGTATTTTTAATGGAATTTCTTGGACTGATTCAATAAAATATGATTTTTCTCAATTTGAAACAAATTTAAATGTTTCACTTGTATTTAATGAATCTTTTACATTAAATCAAATTAATGATTTACAAGTTAAAGTTTTAGCTAATACTGGATACATTTTTAGAGTATATGCATTATATGTTTTTATTTATCCTTTAAAATATCCTAATCATTTACAAAAAACAGATTTAAATTATTATAATTATATTTCTAATGGTTCAGGAATACCAGGTTTATTTTCAGCTGAATATTCTTTTACTAATGATTTAGATGGTTCAAATCCATCAGATTGGATTATTACCGAACCCATTGAAGTAATTTCAAGTTTAGATGGACATAATAAAATAGTTTTATTAGATGGTATTGGCGGAAATCCTAAAATGTATAATACAATAAGTTCTCAATCATTTGGAACAATAGAATTTTGGTTGAGAAGTTCGGATATAACAAAATCAACTTATTTATATTTAAAATCTGATTCTACTGTTAGAGTTCAATTTGGAATAATAGCAAGTAAATTTAAATATTTAAAAAGTTCTGCGTGGTATGAAATTCCTAATGTAGAGAATCCTATTAATAATGAATGGTATCATATAGAACTTGATTTTGAATTTACATCTGGAAATTATAAAGGTTTAACTCAAAATAGAATTGAAATTAGTATTAATTCTATTGAATCGAATGAATTAATTACTCAATCAAATGGTGCAATTAATAAAATAGAAGTAGAAGTTCAAAACAGTAATATAGTTGATTATTATTTAGATGCTATTGATTATTCTTGGAGTAATGGATATTATGAAAATAGAAATTTATTAGATTCAAGTAATTCTCTTAATATTTCAAGTTCATTAAGTTTAAACAGATTAGGAAATAGTTTTGATAATTTAGAATCATTAGAATTAGAATATACTGTTAAAACTAATAATACTTCAATTTTAGATTTATATTTAAGAAATATAAATTCAAATAATTTTACTTTAATAGATTCTAATGTTTTAAATTCAAGTTTTCAAGAATTTAAATATGTTTTTGACTTAAATTATACTTACTATTCTACTTTAGGAATAATAGATTTTATGTTTTATACTGAAAGTTCAAATAATTTATTAATTTCAATTGATAAAATCAATTTAAAAGCTATATTTAGTAATTTTTCTATAAATAATTTAGGATATCATAATATTAATGTAGAATTTAACAGAAAGACTTCTGGAAGCGTTAATCGTGGAAATATAAGTTTAAATTTACAGCTGTATAAAACAAATTTTACTTATGATTATATCGAAAATAATGTAATAGAATCAGATTACAACAAACTAAACCAAATTGTTGATTTTAGTAATAATATAACTGAAATTCAAGAAGTAGAAATTCAAGCACATATAAGATATGGACTAAATACTTTAGATATAGATATAGTTAATGTATATTATAAAATTATAATTAATTATGCTTTCACATTTGAATTATTTGAACAGTTAAGAAACGGAAATAACGATGGTAATTATTTCCGAGCATTCTTTTCTTATGATTCTATGAATTTTAATAGATTAAACAATACAGGCATTTTTGGAAATTATTCTACAAATTGCCTTTCGGGATTAAGAGTATTACGAGGTTCAACTGATATAAACTATAATCGATATTTTACGATTCCTTATTTTGATGAGAAAATAACTTTAAGTTATGCTCCGAGCGGCGCTTCTGGAAGTGGAAGTGGAAGTGAGCCAAGATTACCTTCTGGATTATATTGGACATATGAAACTTTTAAGTTAAGCGATTCTGGATTTGTTTCAATAACAGTAGAAAATTGGAGTGTTGATTTTAATACTGTTTATGCTGAAAAATATGAAGCAAAATATTTTTATCAACCAAAAACGATAAAACGTTCAGATTTAGGAAGTTGGCATTTTAAAATAGGAGACATAAAAATTTCCTTTAATTTTATTAGAAATGCTTTAGCAGATGTTATAAATTTGATTTTACTGTTTTTTCAATATATTTTCTTTCTTGTAGTAGCTTCTATGAGTTATATTTTAATGTATCTTGGAATTAATATTTTGGTTTTATTATGGAATATAATGGTTTATTATATTTTTGTTGCTTTAATATGGATATTATGGTATCTATATTTCGCTTTATTTATGCTTTTATATTATATATGGGAAGGTTTAGAGTGGGTATATTTAAATCTTTTAATTCCTTTTTATATTTGGCTTACTGAAATTGCTATTCCATATTTAGTAGAATTTATTATTATTCCAGCTGTTGCTTTTACGATTACTTTAGTTATATGGATTTTAACTTTAGGAAATGTAGATTTTTGGGAGCTTTATGCTGTTGTTAAAGAAAATTTAATAATATTTTCTGATTCATTTATTTTAGTAATTCAAGAACTTATTGAACATATAGTTGATATAATCATCTTTATTGGATTATATCTTTTATTAATTTTATTATGTATGTTAAAGAAAATTGTTGTTAAAGCGAGAGGTTTTGTTAATAGAGCAAATGCTTTATTACAGTCTTATGAGGCATATATTTATCCCATCGAGAAATTCTATATTGTTGCTTCTAGAATTAAAGAATTAATAACAAGTTGGATTTGAATCTTATGATTATTTGTAAAAATTGCTTAATTCATAATAATTGTAAGATTTATCATTTTTATTTACAATTAATTTGTAAGAAAAATAATATTAAAAATAAAATAAATCAAATAAATGAAAAAATAAATAAATGTAGTGGATTTGATATAAATGGTAAAAATTAGTGAATTAAAAACAAAAATAGAATCAGAATTTAATAAAATGTTTATTCATAAAGCATATATTCAATATTATTATGATTCTATTCATAAAGAATCTATTTTAAAACCAATAGAAAGAATTCCTTTAGTTATAAGAATTAGAAAATTTCAAGAGGCATTTATTTTAAGAAAGCCAGACCATTATTTACATGGAAAGCCAGTTTTTGTTGTAATTAGAGGTTATCCATTATCTATTGAAACAGATTTCTTACAAACTTTAAAAGAATCAAGAATAGAAATCGTTCATAATGTAGATATAGATAAAACTATTATTAAAGTTCAAGAAACATTAAATTATCATAAAGATTCTAATTTATTATTAGAAATGAAAGATTTCTCATTGAAAAAAACTAATAAAAAATCTAAAAATGAAGTTACTTCAAAAGATGATTATAATAATGGAAAAGTAATTATTAAAACTAATATTCTTGAAAAAAGAAATATAGAAAAGAATAGTTCATTTGAGTTAGATACTTGGCTACAAACTTCATATAATCAAATTTTATTAAAGAAAAAAGCAATGGATATTCAAATTTTAGCTTTATGGATTATTTCTATTGCTTTAACATTTGTTTGCACTTGGCTAATTGCTGACCAATATTTTGAAAGTTATTATAGAGAAAGAATAAAAGAGGCAAACTTAATTTATCCAATTATAAATATTATATTTAGAGGTTTATTATTATGTCGGATGATATTTTTTCTGATTTAGAAACAACTAAGCAAAATCCTATTTATGAACAATTAGCTAATGGATTAAAGATATTAATAGAATCGGTAATATCAGAGAAAAATACTGATATTTCAAAAAGAGAACTTAAAGCTATATCAATTTTAAAGCAAAATCCTTATATTTGGCATATAATTCAAGATTATGTGCCAAATAAAAGATATGTAAAAGCTAAATTTGGAAATGATTTGAAAGAGATAATAAAGGACATTTCATTAGCAATGGCTCAAATAAACACTGAAAGTGAAAATGAAGGACGTTTTTCAAAATTCTTTAATAGGTTTAGATAAAAATGCCATTAGATATTTCTAAAATTGATTTTGCTTTAATGTATGTAAAAGGAAATACTATAATTACTATGGCCGTTATTCCTGCTGCCATCACGAATGATTGCCTATCACCATACTTTATAACGTTAGGCAAAATAATCGCATTTACAACGAGAACTCCTATGGTTGATAATATTAAAGCCCATGCTGAAATTTTTCTTCTGTCTTTATCTGTCGTAAACATATTAATAGCACCCGCTGCCATATTGGAATTATAAATCGTATAACGTTTTTCAAAATTCTTTAATAGGTTTAGATAAAAATGCCATTAGATATTTCTAAAATTGATTTTGCTTTAATGTATGTAAAAGGAAATAGAAGTGCTGGAAAGACTTTATTTGCTACTAATTATGCTATTGAATATGAAAAAAAATTTAAGCAAAATAGAATTATTTCTAATTTTAAAATAAATCTAAAAAATGCTATTTATAATCCTTTTATGATGTTAAATTACTCTGAATTAGATAATTGTTTATTAATAATTGATGATATTAAAGGAATTAAAAATTTTGACTTTTTCATTACTTTAATATCTAATTGGTCAAGAAAGTCTAAATTTCATATTATTTTAACAGGACAATATATTCGATATTTCAAAAAACCAATTAGAGAAATGGCGGAGTATGAAGTTCAATGTAAATATCTTAAGAAAAAAGATATATTACTTATTGCTTTTATTAATCCTAATAATAAGGTTTTTTATCAGAGAATTAACAATGCTGTTAAAAGAGCAAAAAAGGTTTATGATACGTATGAGAAAATTCCATTAGCAACAAATAATAACTTAATTGAATTAGTTAAAGAAAATAGTAAAAATATTAATGATATAGAAGTAAATTTAAGTTTATATTTTAATCAGAGAAAAATAACTACTTTAGTACCTAAAATAGCACGTGAATTAGGTTTTATTAATTAAGTATTAAGTCTAATAATAACATATAATAATGCTATAATTAACAAAAGAAAAATACAACAATAGCAACAATTTTTCATATATTTATCATTCTTTTAATTATTTTATTTTAGATTTGATTTTTGATAATTCTAAATTTGTAAAAATATTATTTAACGTTATATTCAATCATTATTAATCAATTTTGGTATTTCATTAATTAGAATTTGAGTAATATCAATTTGTTGATTTGAAATAGATTTAACAATAGGTTTTAAACAATAAGCAATTTTTTCAATTTCATTACATTGAGAATCGCAAACATAAACCATTTTACGTTTAAAGGCATATCCGCCTTTACATCTTGTATTAGAACGATTATATAAAGGAACACCAGTATTTCGACATTTATCAATAAACATAATAAATTTTCGAAAATAGAAACAATTTTTACAATATTCAATTTTCATAAGTATTTTTATAACCATTTATTATTTTTTTAATGTAATATTTATTATTTTCAATCATTTTTTCAAAATCATCGTTTTGTAAGTGAAAAGGTTTTGTAGATAAATCTGATTTTATCCATCTTTTATCATAAACACTTCTTTTAAATTTATCATAAACTAATACAAGATTTAAAGGTAATTCTCTATTAAATGCTTCCATAAATCCAACCATTCTATTTTGTTTTTTTGGATTAAAGTATTGAGAAATGAATAATTCAAAATTATCGTGTTGTAATCTTCCAAATCCTTTCATTTTAATAGAAATCGACTTTAAAGGAACTTTAATAATTGGATTTACTTTTACTTCTGTTTTTTCAATAATATATTCCTTACAACCTAATGCTTGAAATTTTCTAAATGTAAATTCTGGCTTTAAATGTCCTAATTCTTTTGAATTCTCTATTAAATCATTTGAAACAATAGAATCAGAATCAGTGTAATAAGGTTTTTTACTTTCCATTATACTTTTATGTAATCTTAATCTACATAATGAAGTAATCATCATTGAATAAAAAACATTAATTTTAATAGTGTGGTATATTTCAGTTTTTCTCTTAACAAATCCATTATCAGTAATAGATAAATCTCTTATTTCCTTTTCAGAAATTCCTTTAATAGAATGAACTATTTCAATTTTCTCTTTTTCTCTTTTTTCAGCTAATTTTCCATATAAAGAATTCATTTTAATTTTAGCAAACCAATATTCAAAACTATTATCTTTATAAGATTGCTTAATTGAATAGCAAATATCTACAAAATCAGAAAATAAATCTAAATATCCACTACACATTATTATTTCAAGTATTTTTACTTTTTGTTTTAAAGAAAGCAAATATTCTATTTCTTTTCTAAAAAGTAAGCATTTCTTTTTACCTATTCCAAAAACTAATTTACCATTTATTTTAGAAGCTATTAAAGGAATATTTAAGTTTTCACTTATTTCACATATACAAGCAAAAACATTTTTATTAGTTTTCCACTTAGTAAAACAAGAATCATTATGATTACATTTATAAAATGAATAAGGAGTTAAAGGAAATTCATTTTCCTTCATAATAGTTGGATAAAATGAGTTAAAGTCATTGTAATAACCATTAAGGCAAACATTAAAATTGAAAACTTCAACTCTTCCGCCATAATAATACTCTCTTATTTTTGTTTCATATTTTTCACTGTTTATATCATATATTCTATTTAACACACTTTTACCATATTTTCTAATAATTAATTTATGAAATGTTCTCTTGGATAATGAAGGAAGCGTTAAAGGAAAATTCTCTATTCTTAAAGGATAATTAAAATGTTCTTGATATAAATTACATATTTTATTAAATGCTTTTTCAATAACTTCTATATCTCTGAAACAATAATCAATATACTCTTGAGTAATTTCAATCATATTATAATCTATATTCAATTTTGGAAATCCTAATGAATTTCCTATTTTCTCAATTGAACTTTTTAATATAACTAATGAGTCTCTTAACTCTAATAATGTTTTTCTTTCAATTCTTACTTTTCCTTTTTTATTCAATCTTTTATATTCCTTAAAAATTCTAAACGATATAATAGTAGAATTATTTCTAATAACTTGAAAATTATAACCATTAGGTAATAAACTATATAAAAAAGCTAAATCAAATCGTAAATTATGAAAATATATTCGAGTTGGATTATTTAAAGAGCAATTATCTAAAATGAATTTTTTAATAGTTTCTTTTCCATTTTTCTCAATATTAAAAAAGTATTTCTTATTTTTAGTTATATTTTTAAAACAAACAAATCTACTATGTAAAAAGTAATCATTTTCAGCTGAAAAATTAAATGGAGTTGTTTCAAAATCAGCAATAAATATTTTCATAAATTATCATTTTATATTTTGGTTAATATTTTTTATTGAATTATTCTTTTAACGTTTTATAAATACAACTATACTTAAATTTATAATCCATTGGTAATTATTTTGTATTAATTTATTTAATTGAAACATAATAAAATCTTAATTAGCATATCTAAAAACATAAGTGCAAACTAATTTTAATTTAATAAATAATTTCGATTGCTCTAAAGTGGCAATAAATTCAAGAACTTTATCAAAAGCATAATCATATAAATCTAAAAGTTTCATTGTAGAACTTACATTACTTCTAATAGTTATCCAAATATCAGAAAATACTATATTGCCATTATCATCAATTAAATCATAATTTAATCTAAATTGAATTTCTTGAAAGGCAAATAAAGAATTAGTTTTGTTTAATAACCAAGTTTCTTTTAGAAATCCTACTTCATTTCGAGCAAATCCTTTATATCCTAAAGTTTCTTTATATTTATCTTTTGAACTTTCGATTTTTCTACTATGTTTAGTTTGCTTAAATGTTTCTTTAATCTTTTTATCAATCCTTCTTTTTTCAGTGGTGGTAAATCTCATATCTCTATTAAAATCTTTTACATTCTGGGAAGTGGATTGATTATAATAATTAGGATTAATATTCCTTCTATAACTTCCTAAAAAAGATTCTATTGCTTTTTTTTCAAAATTAGAAGTTTTTTCATATTTTTTTCCATAAAAAGAGAAATTTCCATTAAATAAATCATTATATTTAGATATAAATGCTTTATTAGATAAATCCTTAGATTTTAATTCATTTATATCATTTAGAAATTCCATATTAGAAATCTTTTTACTGTTTATAATAGCATTTAGATTTCTTGTAAATTTATTAACTGAACTTGAATAATCTTGAGTCATATTCTTTCACTTTCTAAGTTTTCAATAAAATTATTTAAAGTAAGATATTTTATTTTCTTAATCGTATTAACAGAAACTTGAAGTCTTTTAGTAAAATCTTTCTTTAGTTTTTTAAAATACTTCTTTAAAATTGAAGTTTTAATAATGAATATTTCAAGAGATTTAATATAATTAAAATTCCTAATTTTGTTTTTCTTTTCTACAAAAATATAATAATCTGAATATCCTAATAATTCATTAGGTTTAAAAGAATAATGAGAATATCTATAATTTTGATTTCTATATCTACAACTATAATTTGAAAAAGTATAACTTGATTTAACTTCAATAAATAGATTAGAATTGATTATTAAATCTATTCCAATATTATGAAAAACATTAGCATTTAAACATTTTCCAAGTGAACGCTCTAAAATAACACTAATTTTTTTATTGTTTATAACCAATAATTTCACTTCTAAACCATAATTTTAATATAGGATATTAACCTATTTATATATCTGAAAGTTGATTACTTTTCATTATGTTCAGTTCACTTCTAAACCTAAAATTGTAATCAACTTTCAAACTTATATTATATATTTCATTAAAAATTTCTCTAAAATTATCTAAATCATCAAAACAACATTTCAAACAAGAAAAATTACAATGAAACTTACTAATACAAGCTATTTTTAACTTCATTATGTTAGTTCACTTCTGTTAAACTTGAAACAAATTTAACTTTAGAAATGTAAAATAAAAAATTTAAAAATTATTTAATTCTGATTTTGTCTTATTAATTGTGTGGTTAATTAATTGTATTTCACTTTTAAACTGTTGTTTCCATGTTTTTTGTAAATTATCTTTTATAATATTCCAAATATCATTGAAGTAATTTACATTTTGATAATTGATATTTAGTGTAATGTATTTATTGAAATCTCTAAGTAGTTTACCAATAGCCATAATTATTATCTTTAATCCAATGAGTAAAATTTATAAGGTTGCTGAATGAATCCTTTTGCCTCAAATTGCTCTCTTTTTAATCCAACAAACTTTCCTATTACTTTAGATAAATCTATATCAGTTTGTTTAATTGCTTTTGATTCTTTTATAGCAATTTGAATTAAACTTCTCTGTAATGCTTTAGAATTAAAAGGAAGTGAATATTTAATATCATTATCTCTAATGGTAATAAATGTTAGATTCAATGTTTTTCCATTTTTAACTATTTCTTTAGATTCTGGCAAACTTTCAATAATTACCTTTCTAGAAGTTAATAAATCATCTTCTTGAATTAAATCATATTTAGGTAATATTTCAAGTTTAGTTGTTTCAATAAGTTCATTTAAATCATGAGAGTCTAACCAAGTTTCATTTGTATCAACCTTATTACTTGTTTCTTTAGTCATATTTTTTTCCTCCATATTAATCTTATTATTCTTTCTAATTAATGTTTAATAAAACAAAAGAATTTTTTGTTATTTATTCACTAATTTTAAGTTTAAGATTTAATTTAATTTCTTGAAGTTTTAAATTAATTCGATTAATTATTTTAATAGAATCATCTAAACTTTCTTTAAGAGAAATATTACAATTTTTCTTATGAGTTGTATTCCGATATTCAAGATAAATAATAAATAAATCAATTTTCCTTTTTAATTCCATATAATCCATAAAGATTTTTGGTATAAAATTCATATTCAGTTCACTTTTAAAAAATATTTTAGATATAAAATAAATATGCAATTTACGTATTTAAATTATTCTTATGTTTTAAAAAACATATCGAAAAATTATATATTTTCTGTTTCTTTTATAAGCCATTCATAATTACTCCAATAAAGTTGATATTCATGATATTCTTTTCTACATTTTTTACAAAAATATATCATAACTTTATTTTCTGTTCTTAAATAATCAACAAAACTTAAGTCTTTCTTACAAATTGGTTTAGCTTGTATCATTTTTATTTTCTCTAATTTGATTTAAATTAAAGTTTAAAATAAAAAATTTAATTAAAGTTTTAAAAAATTAAGTTTTTCTAAAATTGATACAATAGTTTTTATTTCTAAATTAACAATACTTTTTTCATTATTATCAATAAAAACAATACTCATTATTCTATTAGTCATATTATCATAAATTATTTTTATATTTTGATTATTTTCCTTTAACATTATTTCACTAATATAACTCATTTTTCACTTTCTTTTTTATTCTCTTTAATCTGAATTAGATTAAGGTTTAAAATAAAAATTATTCTAAATGATATTTTATAGTATTTAATAACTGTTTTACATCTGATAATTCTAAAAATATATTAATTCTTGTAGAATCTTTAAAATTAATATATAATAAAAATCTATTCTTATCAGTATGATTCAAACTAAAACTTTCAATTGATTTATCAATTTCTCTTATATCTTTCATTTAATTAATCAACTCCTAAAAAGGCTAAATAACAATATAAAATCATTAAAATTAAAATTAAAAATAATCCTATAACATTATATTTTATTAGTTTTTTCATTTTTTCTAAAATATTTTTTTCATTTTTATCCAATTATATCAACTCCAATTTTATTTTCTTTAATCTGAATTAGATTAAGGTTTAAAATAAAAATTATTTTAATTTAATTACAAAATTATTTTTTATTAAAAATTCTAAAAAATCCTTTAAAATATCAGTATAACTATTTATTTCAAAAAAACTAAACTTTTACTATTATTATATTTTTCAATTATTTCTTTATTTTCCATTATTTTCACGTTTTTTATTCTCTTTAATCTGAATTAGATTAAGGTTTAAAATAAAAATTATTTAATATAATTGATTTTTCGATAAAATTTAAGAACACTAATTTTAGTTTCAGTAATTTTCTTTTGCTCTACATAACTAAATAACTCACATAATTGAAATATTGAATTTTCTATTTTATCATCAAAATCATCTTTATTAGATTTTTTAATAATATCAAACAATAAATCAGAGCAACAAATATTACAAAAAATTTCTTTTTTCCTTCTATTGAATTCTTTATAATCCATTATTTTCACTTCTTTTTTATTCTCTTTAATCTGAATTAGATTAAGGTTTAAAATAAAAAATTTAATCAATTATAACTTTCTGTAATGAAATTCTTTTTGGTTTATCATTTTTTAAATCAGAAGCTAATTCTATATATTCATTATCTTTATGGAAAAGAATAGAATTATTATTATACTTTTCTTGAATCTCAAGCATTCTTTCCATTATTTCAGCATTTCTCATATTATTTTCCTTTACTATGTTTTCTTTTAACATGTTTTTTATTTAAATCGTTTTTAACTAAGTGTGTTTTAAGCGAAATCATTAAAGAATCGAATCTTTTAAATTCTAATACATTATTTTTTAAACCAAGTTCATAGTTAGAAGTTTTTTCAGTTTTATAAGTGTTTAATACTATATTAATCAAATAATCATCTAAATCAACTTGAAATACAATAGACATTTTTCTAATAACAAGATAATATATTTTCCTAAATACAAATAAAGTATTCGAAATCTCGTTAATATGATTAATGTTTGTTTGTTTCAATATTTTATCAACCTCTTTTTTATTTTCTAATAAGCTAATTGCTTAAAAGTTTAAAATAAAAATTATAAATTATTAATTAATTTTTGAAATGATTTAATTGCTTTTTCTAAAGAGTTAAACCATTCTTTTAAAGCAAATCTCATTTCTCTTTTATCAAATTCAGTGTTTAATAAAGAAATTCTTTCTATAACTCCTTTTAATAAATACTCTATTTCTTGAATATCTTTTTTAATTTTTTCCATATTTTTTCACTTTTTTATTTTTAAATTCCACTAAAACCTTTATATGATTTATTTTTAATTATAGATGATTTAGGAATCCAAATATATTGTCTTATGTTATGATAAACAACAAAAATAGGATGTATCATAACTAAAATTGCTTTTTCTGTTTCTTTTTTAACTTCAATTATATCTAAATATTTTCTATTAAATTTTAAATGAAGTTTTGATAAAAACCATTCTTTTAAATAAATTCTTTTTATTTCTGATTCATTTTCCATTTTATTCACATTAAGTTAATTGTTTTTAATAATGTATCATACATAACTTTCATATTTGAAAATTCCTTATTTGTATTCAATCTTGTAGAGTCAGGATGAGTTAATTTTGCTTTTTTAAAATAAGCTAATTTAATATCTTTTCTGTTAAATTTTAAAGGATTTAAATCAAAATAAAAGAATAAAGATAAGAAAGGAAGCAATTTTTCAATTTTGCCTTTCTTATTACTTATCCAATAACCACACTTAAACTTTTTAGCTAATAAGCAAATATCAGAATAAGATAACTCGTTTAATCCTTTTTTAACATCTATTTTATCGATATGATATAAAATATCTTTTACAACAAAATCATTGTTTAATCGAAATTCTTGATAATTACGATAAATTGTAGATTTTGAAACTTCTAATAATTTTGAAATATCTTTTACTTTATATCCATAAGAAAAAAGTCTAACAATTTCTTTTATTCGAGATTTTTTAGGAATTTTCATTTTTATTTTTTCACTTCTATTTTATTATTTAAAGTCTATAATAATTTATAAAACAAACTTACTTATAAAGTTTGCTATAATTTATGATATAAAATCTTATGAAGTTTAAATAGTATTAGATATTACTTTTCTCTCGTTTTCTTAATACTTCTAATACATCTTGAATCAAGAAACATGGCTTTCGCTAACCATTTCAGAAGCAT
>Ga0209976_10001378_pt1 | contig 14438 bp, 11 predicted proteins | sample SumtaG_FD_182806 | JGI IMG/M metagenome (GOLD analysis project Ga0209976, IMG submission 182806) | Deep subsurface microbial communities from Indian Ocean to uncover new lineages of life (NeLLi) - Sumatra_00157 metaG (SPAdes) (version 2) | ecosystem: Environmental > Aquatic > Marine > Oceanic >...
TTTAAAAACAACCGACTGAATTCTAAATTAAAAGACACAATAAAAAAATTACCTGTGGTAGTGAATTTTTTTTTCGTTCTTAATTTCCCATCAATATTGTTAAAACCATGGGTGCTGAGATGTAGTCTTAGATCACCCGAGAAAATTATCAGGTACATAAACTATCATTTGTAATACAACCCTTTAAATTCATGTGGTTTGATTTTGTTTCTTAGGAATTTTTTTATTTAAATACGTTCGGTTTATATGATGGTAATATAAAATTTTAACAAGTGATTTAGAGTGAATTTTAAAGAATTTAAAAAATTAACAATGGCAAAAAGCTTCATTGAGTTGTATCAGCATTATTTTCGGCTATTTTTAATAACTGAAGGATATTTCTCAAAAAACCTTTCTCATCATATGTTTCATGAAATTTGTAGGAAGTTTTGCGAAATAATTCAGTTCCCTTCAGAAGTTCTGGAAGGGTTACAAGCAAGAGAAGTTGGTTTAGATGATTTTGACGTAATCGACGGATCAGTGTTAGAAATGATGAGTCAGATATCTGAAAATGAGATAGTTAACGCTTTTTCTCAGTTAGCAATGATAAAGAGTTGAACTATTGAAATTTAAAGAATTATCAAATAGTTTCAAAGTATTTTATAACGTATATTTTTCATTTTTGTTTTAATATCACCCACTTTTATCCAAAGCAAATCTTATCACATTTTTTGAGGGACGAAATGACTTATAAAATGTAGATGAAGACTTTATTTTTATTAGAGGAATTAATATAATCATGGGAATTGAGAAGTATTTACCAAAATTAAAACTAGTTAAACCAATAGGTGGTTTTCATGGAGTTTCAGCAATTTTCCCTACATTGAAAGATGTAATAGATTATGAGGAAAATAATGTTAGAATAAATCGGGGTTACCCACGATTCGTAACTCATCCAATAGTTAAGATAATTGAAAATAAATATAAACAAAAATATGGGGCAATAGGGGCAATTAGCTGTCACAGTTATGAAGCCGCAACTTTCTTAGTTGTTGATTACTTCTTTAGGTTGGGTAATAAGATATATTTTGATAAGGGGATACCATTAGAGAGTTATAATATGCTTAATGAAAAATTTCCTAATCTTGTCAAAAAGACTGAAATGGTAGACGCAAATATATGGTTCATCAAAACTCGAGGAGAAAAATTCGAAAATGATATAAAAGGAAAAACTGTGGTTGGAGTTTTAGAAGATAACAATCTTAAAGAAGATATGAAGAACTTAGGATTCAATATAATACTCTGTCATGATAAGAAGCATGATATTGGGATAATATTAATTTTTAGCATAAGATATGCTATGTTAGATATTCTGAGAAGGCATTGTGGTTTCAATGTAAGCTCTCGAAAATTAATTAAGAAAATTAGATCTTCTAGTGAATTAACAAAAAGATACGAATATAATCTAAGGAAAAGAATAGCAAAATTAGAAAAAACAACTCCAGAATTTTGTTTTTTATATTCATCTGGCATGGTAGCAGTTTTTAGTTCTATTTTATCTTTAATATCCTCAAAAAGAGGTAAAATTATCGCAGTTGGCTCTTTATATGTTGATACTCTTAGGATTTTAGAGAATTGGCCTAAAAAGTATGACTTACTAGAACCAGTTTTTATTAGAGATAACTTTATCGAGAATTTGAAAAACTGCATTGATCTGAATACAGCGGTGGTAATTGTTGAAATGCCCTCAAATCCTCTAATTCAATTAGTAGATATTGGTGAAATTGTGCGAATTTCTCATTCAAAGGGAGCAAAAGTGATTGTTGATAATACCGTTGCAACACCTTACAATTTTAATCCCTTCCTTTACGACGTTGATATAATTGTTCATAGTACAACTAAATTTCTGAATGGAAAAAATAATCATATTGGAGGAGTGCTCCTACTTACTGGAGATGACTTGAAGGAAAGAATTGAAACTTTTAATAAAATTACAAAATTAAAAATGGATTTCAATGATATTAAAGTTTTGTCTCGAAATATTAGAAAATTTGAAGAGCGAATGGAAAAAATAAATAAAAACAGTGAAATTGTTGCTAGCTTCTTGAATAATCATAAATTAATCAAAAGGGTATATTACCCATCCATAAAAACTGATCCATATCATCTACTTATGAAAAAATACCTTAAGGGTGGAAGTGGATTATTAAGCTTTGTTTTAAAGGAATCTACGGAGGATAATGCTAAGAAATTTTATGATAATTTGCTTCCTCCAATTTTGAAAGGTCCGAGCTTAGGTTCTGAAAGAACTTTATTGTGCCCTTATGTCATAATGGCTCATTATCATGATTCAAAAGAAGAATTAGAACAACTTGGTTATGATTTTTACTTGATGAGGATTTCTGTGGGAATTGAACCTGTAGATAAAATAATAAGAAGTCTTGAAAATGGTCTCAAGCAATTAGAGTGATTTTAATTAATTATACAAAAGAGAGTTATAAAACCTGAATTAAAATGGTAGATGTAGGAGAAATTGCAAGGTCCGTTGAAGAAGATCTTCTCGAGAGAGAGATTATCGTAAAACAAACTTATAGAGATTTAGAAAAAAATCAAGATTATTACTTAATTTCAACACCAGATGTCTTTGAAAAAGATCATATTTTTATAATAGTCTCCGGTCATCCTGAAATTGCCGGAGTTTGGTCAAATACTCTATTGAGTGAAGGGAGAATAGAAGAATCAAGCATGGAATCCTATTTTAAAGCATTTTCCAAAGAAAACTGGGGTTTAGTGGCATTAAACCCACATTATATTGAGGATGATTTAATCGGTAATAATTATTTCAATCAATTAGGTAAGATAATAGAAGTAGCGCCCCCTGAGAGTAGATTCGGATTTATAGGCTTTTCTATGGGCGGGAGAATTATTTATGATTTCCTTAATATTAATAAAAGATTAGTACAGAAGGTAACTGCTATTGCTCAAATAGATCCTGTTATTCAAAGTTTTAAATGGGATAAAAATATAATAAACTCCTTGGAAAATAGAACAATTTTATTTGCATCCAGCACTGACCAATATAGATTTGGGGTTATGGCTTCAAAACTTTTAGAAATCTCAAGTATTCCTTTAGAGGGTATACATGGGGCACTTCCAAGTAGATGTTTGGAGAATATTGTCAAATTTTTTATGACTCAAGTTTCAAAATTATGATATCCGGGATTTCCCAAAGAAGTTAGAGGAAATTTTTTTTTTAAATTATAAAAGTTTGATTAGATGTTCAAAGCTAATATTTTTTTGGTTTTTTACTTTCCTCAATAACTCCTACTTCTATTTTTGGTTTATATGGCTTCACTGGCTTTGAGGCGTCAATGGGAGAATTGCACGACCAACACTGATTTTCCAACTCAATAACAGCTTGCGTGCATGCCTTGCAATAGGTAGATTTACACGTGGGGCAATGGTAAATATTAAATCCTTCAATACTTCCCTTGCATACGAGACAAGTTTGCGAACCCTTGTACACCGTGACTTCCCCTTCAGTAATTCGTTCCATTTTCATCATGCGCGTGCGAAACTTACCCTTTAAGTGATCGTCTAACCGTGCTAATTCCATGCGTTCGGAAAGCGGAGCATCGGTTTTTTCCATTTGTTCCCACATGTCTAATTTTTCCATCATAGCTTTATGAAGACCTGCTATCTCGTCGGCGAATCCAATATAGCCATATCTTTCAGCCATGCGTCGTGCTTGCGTTAAATATCGTCGAGAACTTTCTATATCAAACATTATAAGCGCTAATTTTCCATGCAGGATGTATGCCTCTATTAACCAGTAATACATACCAGATGTTTGAGCCATACCAATAAGTTTCTCAATTAGAGGTTTAATTTCACCAATGATATTAATATCGTTAGATACTCTCAATTCAACCAGCAATAATTCACAAAGTCCAGAAAGAGCGTGAAGTTTATATGTGTGCATATAACGATCTTCCTCTATAATTTCCTTAAATGAATCTTCTGCCATTACTCGGTCGCGAGATCGCATGCTTGATTTTAGAAGATAGCCTTTAGCCAGTTGATAAGGCTCATTTATACCAAATACTCTGGGTTTTAACTCCCTAATTTCTTCTAAACGCTTGAAATACTTTTTTGCACGCTCTAGGTCTTCCTTACGAATTGAAATCCTCGTAGCCATCATAAGCTGGCCTGATAAAAAACTAAAATCGGAATCGGAATCATTAAGGTTTTCTTCGTATAACTCTATGGCACGATCATAATGCACGAGAGCCTTATCTAAATCACCAGAAGCCCAATAATACATTCCAAGCGTTTGCTGATAGCCTATGATTCCCTTCTTATGGTCATATAATTGTATAACCATTAAGAGTTTGTTATTTTCTTTAAGACTAAGTGCTAAATTACCCTTGTAAGCGTAAATAAGCGCTCTCCAACTTAACCATATAATATGAAACTCTTTAATCTCTTCCGGTACATCTCCTTGAAATTGTTTAATTAATTCCTCCTCTTGTTCAATACGTTTCAATGCTTTATCATACTTTCCCATATTAAAAAACATCCAAAGCCTTCTATAAAGACCCTTCATCTTTTTTATTAACTTGTTCATTTCTGCTGGTTGTTCCTCTCTCATCATTCTATCTTGCCTCAAACCAAGGGCTCTTAATCATTTGTTTTCTTACAAGAAGTTCATGCACGTAAGTATTGAATAATTTTTTTTCATCTTTTTATATGTAATCTTAGTAATTAAACTCTATTTAATATTATTCTTTAAGAAATCTTAAAGTTCAAGATGGAGTAAAATAAATCAATAGTGCCTTAATAATAGATCTTGGTTACCAAATTAGGATATTTTTAACTTATAGAAGTTTGATTAGATGACCATAACCAACGTTTAGTTGAAGATTATCTTGGAAAGAATTAACATTTCCAAATTCGATTCTAATTTTATAACCTGATTTTACTAGTGAGATTTGTGTATTCCATAAAACCAAGGTGATCTCCCCAGACTTATCACGAAGGGTCGCATTTGCTACAGAATGTTCTTCCCCCTCTTTTTTAGACTTGACTTTTTTAGTAGGATTTATTTTTACAATCTGACCTTCTACAACTACTGGAGTCATTCCATTACTTAAATCAATTATATTTTGGACTGATGATTTTGTTTTATTCGTTGTCCTTAGATACCATATTCCTCTCCATCCTAGCTCAATATCCCCTTCATCCCACCCAACTTGATTAAATCCTAATTTTTCATAGAAGTGTCGTGTTCTAACATTCCATTCTGGAGTACCTAATGTCCATATTACATCGTCATATTCATGAAAAATTATAGTCATTGCTTTTGTTGCTATGCCTTTATTATGATATCTTGGATCCACGAATATTCGTTCAAGGATATGATGATCTACCTTTCCTGAGTCTATAATTATTCCTCCCACAATTGCTTCATCATATAAAATCTTATTATAAGTTAAGGTTTTCATAGCCCAATTTTGGAATTCTGGTGAATCATATCCGGGTGGACCACCTGGTTCTTCAAAATCGAAAACCTTAGCATCAGTGTGAAATGCCCCCTTTGACAATTCTGCAAGAATCTCTGCGTCGCTTGAAGTTGCTTTTTCCATTCTAACGTTTTTTTCCATAGTATCACTCATAATATTTAATATTTAAAATAAATGACAGTTAAAATTTATAATAAAAAAATTTTAACGAATTGAGAGAGAAATGATATAGATTTAAATTCAGTATTTTCTATAGTTAACTACTTTAAAGCCGGTTTCACAAGACCGAGATCGATCATAGTTTTCCCGGTTTCATACAACGTATCCTCGACAGCATGAGTCTTAAGACCGAGTTCCTCGCGTGCCCGATCACAATGAGCAATAGGTGCTTTATAGACGCCACCATATTTCTTGATTATCTGGTGTATTTCATCAGGTGGACCTCCCACATCTATTTGTGGAAACTTATTTTGTAAGTGTGTTTGAATTTTTAACAGATCTATTTCACCAGACTCATCAGTAGCACACAGTTGATAGCGATAGCCATTCTTACAAACGCTACTTTCTAACATTAGCCCCTGTGATTCACCTACATCGCGCACATCAACGATATTCCATAAAGCTTTCCATTGACGCTCACATATTTTCCCAGTCAGCATTTGACCAAGAAACCACTGCCAAGAGCCCTCCCGTTCGTGTACCCGGGAAAGAAGTGGACCTAATACAACGATAGGACATACAGAAATGACGTCAAAATGACCATATTCTTCAGCAAAACGGTATGCCATATGTTCGCATTCTACTTTCGCCATTGCATATGCCATCTCTCCATCTTCGTCAATTCGATTTGGATCCCAGTTGGGATCTTTCTCCCGATTATCCGAAGCCCAATCTTTCTCAGTGAATACATAACCGGACGGCATTGGATGATGGATGGCAGAAAAAGAGCTCGTGTAAATGAACCGTTTTACTGTACCTACTTTCTTAACAGAGTTAAGGACGTTCTTAGTACCATTTAGTGCGCCATCATAGATTTGTCGAGCATTATTAGCATCACCATAACCCATAGGTGTCCCTGCATGGAGCACAGCACTACAACCGTTAAACGGTGTGTTATAACTACCCTCCTGGAGCAAATTGGCTGAGAAAAGCTCTAAATGACCACTATACTCCCCCTTATTAAGCTGAAGCAAGTGTTCAGTCTTATCTGGGTTATTCAAATCAGTTACACAGGCATGTACAGTATACCCACGCTTCATCAACGCGACCACCACATGGGAACCAACATAACCAGAGGCGCCGGTAACTGCAACTGGTCCATCCGCTGGAGTCACTGCAGGCATATTATCCTCCTCGAATGTTTAAGAGTTAAACAGTGAAAAATTCTATTTAATTTTCTCATTATTTTCAACTTTTATTCAATTTATATATTAGTATGCAAATTGGTCAAACTATTTTATATTTCATTATTTAAAGTGTACAAAATTAGAATAAGCAAAATTTTTGAATTTAAACTAAAACATTAACTTACAATTTGTGTTCGGTCCTGGCAATGATAGTATCTTGAAGTGCATCAGTTAAAAGTGTGAAGAAAGCATTATATCCCGCAACTTTTACAACTAAATCCCGATATTTTTCTGGTTCTTTCTTGGCAGCTCTTAAGGTGTCTGTAGATACTACATTAACCTGCATATGAAAGATCTTCTTATCGATAAATGATCTTATCATAGCAGCCATTCTTTCCATATTTCCATCAGCAAAAATTGTAGGATCTATTCTTAAATTAAAGGTTACACCACCTAGTATTTCTACATGGTCTATTTTCCCCATAGAATTTATTACCGCTGTTGGACCATTTATATCTTTTCCTCGACTTGGAGATGAAGCATCTACAAGTGGTTCTCTAGCTAATCTTCCCGAGGGAAGAGCTCCAACTATTTGGCCTTGTGGAACATAAGATCCCATCACGGAACCCCCTGGGCAACCACGACCACCACGTAAATTCTTTACCTTGTTGAATTCGATCATCCACTGATGTAACACCCAAGCAGCTTGCTCGTCAGCATCGTCATCGTTATTACCAAATTTAGGGGCGTTTAGTAGCATGTGGTGCAATTCCTCATACCCATCGAAATTTTTATCAAGAGCATCACATAATTCTGCCATTGTGAATTTTTTTTCATCAAAAACAAGTTTTTTAATAGCCGTCAAAGAATCTGCTGCATCGGTTGAAGCAAGCACCGCTCCCCCATTGTTAAAGTTGTAATGAGCGCCCCCTTTTTCTCTACATATCCCCTTCTCTATACAACCTTCTATTAATGCTGATTCATATACGGTTGGAGTATAATCAATTATCTTTTGTTCAACATTATTTCCCATCTGTTCAATATACTTTCTCATCCACGCTACTTGCTTACGAAAAGCTTCTTGAACTTCTTCAAAAGATGTGAATTTTCTGGGGTCACCCGTCTCTAATCCAAGTTTTCTTTTATCAACACGACGCCTACCATTCGTCATTACATATTCCATACAAGCAGCAAGATTTGGCATCTGAAAGTAAAAGTAGCCAGAATCTTTGCCGGGAATTACAAGTTCAAAACATCCTTGGGGAGAAGCATTTCTAGCATCTTCCAGAGTTATCGTTGGGCCACCCATATTTCCTCGTGCAAGAGCCTGAGAAACTATAACATCGCTACTAACAAATTGAGGTTGTCCAGTACCTATTGAGCAGAGTTGGCATGACTTAATTAACAATTCATCTGGCATTTTATTATGGACTAGCACACTAAGCCAAGGAAGTGGCATTCTGGTGTGCATCACAGCATCAATAAACATATATGAAAGCTCATTGGTAGCATCCTGTCCATCTGTTTTAACACCCCCAACTGTCATAGGTGTTCCCGAAGGAATTACATCTCTCTCAAAATTTGGCGCAAGTATATAGCAATCTATTAATTCTTGTGCCCCTTCTTTGGTAATTCTTCCTTCTTTGATGTCTTTTTCATAATATGGGTATAAATATTGGTCCATTCTACCTTGGCTAAAACCAAGTGTAGGTATTACCTCCCAGAACAATAATAAGTAGGAGAAATAATATGATTGTAGTGCTTCATAGAAGGTTCTTGCCGGATTTGCGGGTACTTGATCACATACTTCAGCAATTTTAAGTAATTCAGCCCTTCTGTTATTATCCAGTTCTTTTTCAGCTAGTTCCCTTGCCAAAGTTGCATATCTTTTCCCAATTTCGGCTGCTGCTTCCATAACCATTATCACTCCCTCCAGAAAGGGCATTTTTGCAGCATCCTCTGGGTTATTAAGATTAAGTTTAGATATTTTTTCCTCAGCGTCTCGTTTTATTCCTAAAAAACCTTTCCTCACTACTTTCTGATGATCATGGATATTATGACCAAAGTGATGTGTGTTCTCCTTTCTACCTTGTTCTGTCCAATATGGTTTTAGTTCCTCCCACTCTTTCTTGTCCTCATCACTGAGCTCTGGAAAAGGGGCATCTTCTCTCGTTCCAAGGATGTATGAATGCCCAAGTTTTTGTGCTGCTAAATTTATAGCAGGGGTAACATTGGTACAGAAAGGTCTAACGCTAGTGCACCCTACAATAAGCTGGTTGGGGTAGATATAAATCGGCATTTCCCTTACTGTTGCCGCAAAAACTTTTGCTCTACGGGTGATCTCTAATTCCCCTTCTGTTATTTTCATTATCCGCGTTTCAATACGTGCCCTCTCAATCGAGGCAGTAGGTTTAAGGTTTAGACACTCCTCTCTGAGCTTTTCAACCCGTGAGGGTATTCCTTTTATGATTGTCTGGTTAAGAGTTTGCCCCATTTAAAGTCATCCTATTAAATTTTAAATAAACTATAAAATATGATATATTAAAATATTGTTAGATGTAATTATAATTCTTTTCATAAAAAATTATTAATTATGTATCCTAAGGAATCTCAACACCCGGTACTTCTACTCTCAAATATTCAATTCTTCCACTTGAACTTTTGCCTTGAAATAATTGATTAGTGCACAGAAAAAGGGTTCTTCCCTCCTTTCCTCCTAAAGCGCAAGCGTAAACATTTGTATCCGTAATTTTTATCCTAGAAGTAACCTCACCTCCTTCCAACACACGCAATACTTCATTCGTTAAGGGATTTGCGGCCCAAATGGCTCCTTCTTCATCAAGGCATATACCATCTGGATCAAAACCTTCAAATTTCGCCCAAACTCTTCGATTTGTTAGTTTCCCTGAAGAATCAATGTCAAAAGCAATGAGTGCACCCCCGCGCTGTTCTGCTACAATAAAAGTTTTGCAATCGGGAGTCACAATACATCCATTTGGAAAAAGAAGATCTTCAGCAACAATTCTTGCATCCCCCTCTTTTGTCACCATAATGATACATGTAGGATCAGGTGGAGCTTCAAGGGTTTTAGCCCCCCAGTTTCCTATGTAAGTTCGTCCATAGGAATCAGTTACGCAATCATTACAGGGAAATTCGGTAATTTTGCTTAAATCCGCATGAATTTTCAATCCATCAGGATCTAAACGCATAAGATGGCGTTTTTGCATAGAAACTATAAGCATCCTACCATCCTCTAGAAAACCTAATCCTGATGACATATCTTGTAGTTGTACAAGAACGTCGGAATTACCATTTTCATCAACAGAGATAACTTTTCCTGCAGCAGCATCAGAAAAGTATAGTTTTCCGTTTCGCCACCTAGGTCCTTCAGGGAACTCAAGACCCGATAATAATACTTTCTTATCTATATCCATATTTATCAATTTGATTCTATTTTTAATAAAATTACCTTTTTTTTATTTAATATCGCTTTTGTCTGATAGTTTCCCTTTGTCCCTTTAGGAATGCATTCAGTAAATTCACCTGAAACAGTTTCTTACTTGTATGTTCACCCAATAATTCAATGATTTTTTTTGTAAACTCATCGTTAATGTAATGATTTGAAATCCAAGATTCTAAAGTTAAAGAAAAATTAAGAAGGAGTTCCTGTAGGTCTTTTTTTTCTGAACTGTTCTCTTCGAATTTACCACGCCATTTATTTTTTCCAATACTTGAAAGAATAACATCACATCTTCTGAAGAATTTATGATGACATACTTCATACCAACGCAATTTACCTTCTGAGGGTTCTGCAGGATTTATCTGAACTGCTGCCAGAATCATCTTATCATGATCATTTTTTTTCACTTCATTAATTAATGAGTCAACTGCTGCTTTTGTAGCAAAGATCTTTGCTTTATCATCTGGATGTCTGCCCAACAGATGAAATTCCAAAGAATAGGAAAATAGCTCAACATATAATTCCTTTAATTTAGTGTTTTTACCGAGTAAATTTAGAATATGTGATCGAATTGTTTTATTTGGATCACAAAAATCCATTAGAACAGGGATTCCAGTATACTTACCTTGAATGGGTAACCAACTCTTAACAGTAAAGTAATAAGCCCAAGCTTTTTTCCAACGGTCATTTGTAATCGAATAATTATGGCCTATTCTAATTTTAGCGTCTTCTCCTTTTCCAATCGCTTCTATTAATGATTGTATACTTAGTTCTAAATTCCAATTGCATCTTGATAACCAGGTGATTTGACGAACAGTGTATAACTCCTTGTCTGTCAAAGGTTGCGCTTTCTCCCATAATGTGTTTAATTTTTGTGTTTCTTTTGTTTTAATTTCCTCATCTGAATAAAACCAATTAACTGCCTTTTTCCATTCAGATTGCGCTTGTTTAGCCTTAACTTGGTCTGACATTGATCTTACATATCCAATAAAATAACTGTAATTAATAATCTTTAATCGTTTCTAGATTTTTAAAATTTACAACTTTATCAACTAATTATTTTTTAAAAATTAACGATCCGTTTAAACGATGAAATCTAGAGCTTTTAAAACATAGGTTTTAAATTTTAAGATGATACTAATGAAGAAGAATGAAGATACTAATAAACTATTCATCTATTACTTTGACCAAGTGGAAGGACCAAGGTTATTTTTTAGTAAGGATGAATATAACCCTTTTAACAGTGTTATTTTGGATATGCTCTTGAGTTATGGCGGTGGAGAAAAAGCTTTCCCCATTGCTTTTGAAGATTTTCAAACTTTAAATTATAGGTTTTATATTGCTTCAAAATTTGCGAGAAGTGGGTTTGAAGAATTTATGATAACTTTTATGGTAAATGAGCAATCTATGGAAACCTTTAAATCTCTAAAATTAAAATCTCAAATTATCAAAGAATTTGCTCACGAATTAAAAAATATTAAAGAGATTCCGAAAATTCTTTTTGAGAAGCGTAAAACCCGAAAGGAAATAAGAGATATGGGATATCATAAATTTAAAGAAACCCTATTGGCAACATACGATAAATACTATGATCTTTTTTCCTTACCCTTTGCAGGAATACCCAAAGAAGAGACAATATCTAATTTGAAATGTAAGATTAAGTCAGAAATTTTAATCTATATTATTCATGCTAGCTTATTCAGAAAGAATATTTTAGTTCTAATTAAGAAAGAATTAAAATATTTAATCCCGGAATTAAACAATTTTACAAATTATATATTTCAAAAATCTTTCACAGGTGATATTCTAATCAAAACTAAATCACAATACAAGAAAAATAGGGTATTATATGAAGGTTATATTATGATGAATGAAAAAGATTTGGTTAATGAAACGCGAAAATTGATAAATTCAAACCAACTGAAATATGAAAATGAATTGATTAGGACATTTTATAATAATAATGATGGAATTTCAAACGTTCTGAATTTAAAAGAAAGACTTGAAGGGATTTACATTTTAGCAAGGTATATATATAATTTTTATGAAAGAAATGTCGATGATGAGCCATTTACCCCAAGAACAGTAATAAAACATTTAGAGGAGTCTCTCTTAGTCAAAAAAATCAAAAAGCAATATCTCTATTTTTTAACGGATATTATTAGAGCATATTTTGGGTTAAGTATTGTTTGGAGATGGGATAAATTAGGCGAAAAAATAGATGAATTATGGAAGTGTTAAAATAATTACCAATATCTATTGCCAATATCTATTGCTTTTGGTAAACTATTTTACCGTCTATGATCGTCATGAATACAGGGATGTCTTTTAATCTTTCTGGAGGAATAGTAAGTATATCTTCTTCTAATACAACGAAATCGGCGAGTTTATTCAGTTCAATTGACCCAAGTAGATCTTCATCAAATGAGTGATAAGCAGCATTGATCGTATAAAGTTTTAATGCTTCTAATACTGTTATCTTTTGGCTTTTTCCAATTGGTTTTCCAGCTTTTGTTTTACGGTTGACCAAGGCATGAATTGCCATGAGTGGAGGAAAAGGAGAGCAAGGATGATCAGAATGTGCAGCAACCATAACTTCTGCATCTAAAAAAGAACGAGCAGCAAACATATTTTCTAATCGTTCTGCTCCAAAAGAGGGAATAAGTTTATCCCCATGATAATATGGATAAGCGCCAAAGATAGTAGGGAGTATTTTTAACTCTTTAATTCTCTTTACTATTATCTCATTAATTACGCTGCAATGGATATCTCTATTACGGGTATCTATTCTTGGGTATTTTTTTTGCAGTTCTTCAAGAATATCTAAATATAATGAAATTGCACGATCCCCATTTGCGTGAGCAGAAATTCTAAAACCTTTTTTATAAGCTTTTGTAAGTAGTTCAGTAGCTATTTCTTTAGTAGTTGACATCACACCGTAAAAATCAGGTTTATCTAAATAAGGTTCTGATACAGCGGCTGTCCTTGCTGATACTGCTCCATCAAAAAAGAATTTAATTCCGCAAATTCGGACCCAATTGTCCCCCAATCCCCTATATATACCAAGTTTGTCTAATTCATCAAGAAGATCGATAGTTACATCCATCCTGATTCTTATAGGAAGTTCTCTATTATTTTTCAAATCAATCGCTGCTCGAATTTCTGATCTCCCGACTAAATCATAAACACATGTCAATCCAACCGAACTACACTCACTCAATATCTGTTTTGCACCTAGATAGGATTGATTTCGGGTTGGGAGGGGTGGTCCTCTAGGTCTTAAGAGATAATAAGCTGCTTCGTGAAGACCACCAATTAATTCACCAGTTTCTGGATCTCTATCGAATTTCCCTCCTTCAGGGTCAGGAGTATCCTTAGTGATATTAGAAAGCTCAAAAGCTTTTGAATTTGCCATCCAAAAATGACCACCAACGGTTTTTATTAAGACGGGGTGATTAGTGGAGATTTTATCTAATTCTTTTCTATATGGGTGTCTCTTCTCTTCAAGTTTTGAATCATCTTCTTGATATCCAAAAATCCATTCACCAATTGGGGTTTGATCTGCTTTTTCTTTTAGTATTTTTTGGATGTCAGAAATTGAATGAATTCCAGCTTCTTCACTCAAATCAATAAATATTTTTTTAGAAGACCCTTCTTTTATAAAATGTCCATGGGAATCAATTAATCCGGGTATAACGGTCTTTCCTAAGAGATCTACTTCTTTGGTTTCCCTTCCAGCATATTTATCGATATCTTCATTATTTCCAACGGCGATTATCTTACCAAACTTTACAGCTACAGCTTGATATATAGATTCTTGAGAATCCAAACTTATAATATTCCCGTTTTTTAGGATGAGGTCAGCATAAATCATTATGTTTTTATCATAAATGCATATGATTTAACAATTTCTTTTTTCGTAGTATACTATTAAAAGATATTAATGAAGAACTGTGATAAATATGAAAAAAATCTCAGAGAAACTACAAAAAACTTTCCCTCGATTAATCCCCGATTATTATATACCCTATAAACGCTAAAATTGTTAATAAAGTCATTTTTAACCTCCAAACCCATAATTGAATATTTGATTTTAAAATTGAATTTGATCAAATGTATTTAAAGAAAAAA
>Ga0209976_10001381_pt1 | contig 14428 bp, 11 predicted proteins | sample SumtaG_FD_182806 | JGI IMG/M metagenome (GOLD analysis project Ga0209976, IMG submission 182806) | Deep subsurface microbial communities from Indian Ocean to uncover new lineages of life (NeLLi) - Sumatra_00157 metaG (SPAdes) (version 2) | ecosystem: Environmental > Aquatic > Marine > Oceanic >...
TCAAATCCGAAACACATTAAAAATTCAGGGAAGCCATTTTTTAACGTAATTAAGGAATTTGCTGAGGAATTTAAAGATATTGATTTTCCAATTTCCGTAGAAATAAATCCACACCTCCAGAATTCAGATGATATGATCTCTGAAGCTAGGAAAATAGCAGCAATTTCTAAGAATTTTGTCATAAAGATTCCTTGTACAGAACAAGGTTTAATCACTGCAAAAAGACTCACAGAAGAGAGCATTAAAGTGAACGTGACACTTGTTTTTACAGCATCACAAGCCCTACAAGTAGGAAGAATAGGTGCGGCTTATTGTTCACCATTTATAGGGTGGCAAGAAGCTTCGGGTGTAGATTGCACTCAACTGATTTCTGATATAGTGACTATATACCGCAACTATGAATTCGATACAGAAATTATTGTTGCTGCCGTGCGTAATGGAAAACAGATCGTTGAGGCTGCGGTTATGGAGGCAGATATTGTAACAGCCGGGTTTGATGTTTACAAGGCAAGTTTTGACCATCCGTTTACAGATAGAGGATTAAAAATATTCCAAGAAGCTTGGGATGATACTGAACTTGGCTCATTATAACCTTTTTTCAAAATTGAAGAAACATTGGAATTATTAATTAATTCGTAAATATATTAGTATTAAGGTACTATTTATAAGGTTGATATTTAATGAAGCAAGAAATTCGGATAGGAGTCGTGTGTATAGCTAGAAAAACGTTCGACTTCGAAGCTGCGTTTGAGATTTATCAAAAAATACAAGAAAAATTAAAATCTATTAGTAATATAAACTGGGAATTTATCCCTGAGCTAGTTATTGAAATTGAAGATGCGCAAAATGCGGCACATTATTTAGCATCAAAGGAAATTGATGGTTTGGTTTGTATTAGTGGAACATTTGCCTTAGGACATTTGATTTTAGAATTAAATAAAGTGATTGATCGCCCAGTTCTATTATGGGGATTATACGAATTACCTTACGATGGTGGTAAAATCAGGCTTAATTCGCTCTGCGGAATCAACTTAAATACTTCTAACCTCTATAAAGCGGGGGTAAGGAACTATCATGTAATTATAGGTGATGAGATTGATGAGGATTGGTTGGATGCAATAAGGATAATTAAATCGTTCTCAACAGCCCATGTAGGGATAATTGGTTATCGGGCCCAAGGTTTTTTTAATTTAGATGTTGATGAGCTTGATTTATATAAGCAGCTTGGAATTCTCATAGATCATTTCGAATTGGAAGAGATTTTTAACTTTGCCTCTAGTCTAGAGCAAATTAATGAAAGAAAAAACCAGATTAAATCGATTTTCGACGTTTCAGGAATTTCTGACGATCAACTGGATAAGGTGGCCAAATTAACCGCTAAATTTGATAACTTCATGAAAGAAAATAACCTTGATTCAATTGCGATAAGGTGTTGGCCCGAATTTGCTGCAAAATATGGAGTGTCGCCGTGTGCGTCCATGTCAGTGTTGCAATCAGAACAAAAAATCTTGACATGCGAGGGAGATATCCTAGGCAGTTTATCTATGCTGGCACACAAAGCTATAGGGGGTAAGTTTCCATTTCTGGCAGACTTTTCCCAAGTAAATTTTCAAGAAAATTTCGGACTTTTATGGCACTGTGGAGTAGCGGCTTGTAATTTATGGGACGGAAAATGCGTTAGATCACTAGATACATATTTTGCTGGAGGAAAAGGTGTGACTGCAGATTTTGTAATGAAATCTGGAGAAATATCGCTCTTAAGAATCGATTATGCTCCAGGAGAATACCGTATATTCTTACAAAAAGCTGAGGGAATACCCATGGATAAATTATTAAAGGGAACATATGTAAAAGTAAAATTTGAAGATAATATTAGATTTGTTATAGATAAGATTATTCAAAATGGTATAGCGCATCATATTTCGGTGGTATATGGTGATTACATAAGACCACTGGAGATTTTTGCAAAAATTATCGGATGGGAAGTAATTAAATAAAGGTTTACTATAAGTATTTTCCGCAGATTTTTATAATAATTCACAATCAGAATTTTTATTTTATATATTATTTTTCCGAATTCTATTTTTACGTGATAAGCTTTGTTTTGCCCTTTCTACAATTTTTTCAATGTCACGAACTAAATCATCGGAAAATGGTTCGGGTTCATGACTCATAAGAATTTCATTCTTTCGCTCCCGACAACGCTGTTCCATATCAGTAGCTCCTTTTTCTTTCCATGATTTATAATTATTTCTATTTAACAATGTGGGAAACCAAAGCTCTTTCTTAAAATGCTTACGGGTATGTGCCTTATTGATAAAGGACCCTTGAGGACCGACCTTTTCAATTAAATCTATAGCAAATGTTTCTTCTTCAAATCTTATATCTCTATTAATACTTTCAACATAAGATATAATCTCAGATTGCATGACAAGAATATCGAGAGAACTTGCTTGGTCAACCCCACTAATTCCCATATGTCCAAACACATCAGCACCAGCAGCTACTCCTAATGCTAATGTTATACCACATTCCAACCCGGCTTGAGCATCAGGACGTTTAGAATCTGTCAATCCCGCATTAATATAAATAGGAAATCCGTAATACTTTCCCATTTGGGTCATCGCAACATTGAATATTGCTTGTTCAGGTCCAGAAAATATTAATTGTACAGTTTTCATATCAAAAGCATGGCAAATACCTCCGTAGCAAATTGGCATTCCTTCACGGATAAGTTGAGTAATACATATCCCTGCTAAAATCTCAGCATTTTCTTGGGCCATCGTTCCGGCAAGGGTTGATGGGGCAGACATACCCATTTGAGCCATAGGTCCGATGGGAACTGGCATGTTTAACCGGGCAGTTTCAAAAAGCAGATCAACTCCATCAAATGGAAAGGTTAAAGGACTCACAGGTTCAAGAAAGGGATAGAACATCGGATATTTTTCTGCTTTCTTTTCATCACCCCTTAATGTGATAAGTAATTCAATTATAAATTCTGCGGAAGCTCTGTCATAGAACCAAAACATTATTGGCTTTGTAGTATTTTTAATAGCTTCAACCGCTACCTTTACACATCTCCATTCAACAGGAACCTCATGCGGATCAGACATCGCCCCTGGTATATTTATCTGTTCCAATGCGTCAGCGAACTTAACAGCAGTAATAACGTCGTTCATAGTTGTATATCTCGGTTTGTCCCCTATATTGTCAATCCAGAACGCCTGCCCAGCAGTAGTATTATAATTTCGTTTGCCAAATCCGAATTCGGCTTTTTTCGAAAGATCTCGTCCATAAAGAGTAAATTCCTTACCAGCTTTTGAAATAAGTTCCATAACTAACTCAGATGGAATTTTTACATGTCTCTCCTTTATATCTACGTTTGCCCCGTGCTTGGCAAATCGAGATAACATTTCTTCATGGGGGATTATCACCCCTGTCCTTTCTAGAATAGTAAGTGATGCTTGGTGAATTTGATCGATCTGTTGTTTTGTAAGTATTTTTGCGAACATAATCGATTTATTATTTAGATATGAATTTATTTACTTAAATCGCTTTAATAATCAAATTTTAAACTATAAAGCATTTAACTCGCATTAAATCATTATCCTCAAATAGTAATAGAAATAAATTTAATATGATTTAATACTATTACGTTTAAAAAACTAACAATAACAGGGGTTTAAATCTGTAATAGGAACAGTTACACTTTTTTTTTATTACATAAAAGAAAAAAATTTAATTTTCGATTTAGGTAGAATTTTAAACATAAATTAGTATTAGAAAATAAGATTATTAATGCAGAAAAAAATTGAAGGTAAAACAGGTTCAGAATGGGTTACTGCTGGTGTTAATTACTTCGATGCAGGAAAATTTAAAGAGGCGATTGATTCATTTAAAAAGGCAGTTAAAATTTATCCCGAAAGTAGCGACATATGGATTAATCTCGGCGCAGCCTATGAGAACGTAGGAAACTATAAAATGTTGGTTCAATGTTGCGATAAAGCAATTAATATTAACCCCCAAGATAATATGGCATGGTTTAACTGTGGAATAGGATATAGTAAGTTAGAAAATTATAAAAAAGCAATTGAATGCTTTAATCAAGCAGTGAAACTCGATGCGAAGGATAAAAATGCATGGTTTCACTTAGGTCTGGCATACCTCAAAACAAAAGATGGACAAAACGCTGTGGAGAGCTTTATTAAAGTTACCAAACTTGATTCAAAATATGTTAATGCTTGGAAAAATTTAGGCCGTATCTATAAAAATACCGGAAATTTCAAGAATTCAATCGACAGTTTTAATAAATCAATTAGACTTGATCCAGATGATAGCGTAATATGGTATGAAATAGGAAGTGCATATTATAGATTAGAGAAGAAACTGAAAGCCATTGAAAGCTATGAAAAGTCGGTTAGTCTCAACCCAAAATCATCGGAGGTTTGGAATAATATGGGATTTGCTTATAAAGATATCGGGAAGATCCAAAGGGCTATAGAGTGTTATGAAATGGCTGTTAAGACGGATCCCCGTAATTCTACTGCTTTCTATAATTTGGGAATAGCATATAATAATAGTGGAAATCCTCAAAGAGCCATTGAATGTCTTGAAAGTGCTCTAAAGATCGACCCAAAAGATAAACCGGCAAAAGTATACCTAAAAAAATTAAATAAACAGATTAGCGAATAAATTAACCAATATTATTATATTGTAGTCTATGGAAAATTTAAAAAATAAAAAATAGAGAAAAAAATTCTTTTAAAAAATATACTTTATTTCTTTTCTTCTGGGGGCGCCGGAGGTCTTGCTAGGGCTAAAACTTGACCTACCATTGCTATTTGTGAAGCACCTTTTACTGTACCCCTGCCCATCTTTCTGATCCATTTTCCAGACTTCCAAGCTCCAGCCCCCATCATGGTTTCTAGGCTGGGAAATTCCCAATAGCCCCAATAGAAGAGTTTCTTCCTAGTTAGAGAGTCTTTGTCCTCTTTTCTTATTCCTTCGACTTTTATCTGATTCTTATCAATCGTGACTAAACATGCAAATCTTTTATCTTCTAGGTTATTAAAAAGTACCCGCGTTCTCATTCCTTTAATTATATCTTTACATTCTGGCGTATCTCTTACAGAATCGATAAGACCACTTATAAGCTTCGGAAAGCCCTTTAGCCTCACTTTCTTTGGTTTTGGTTTTTCTTCAGTCATTTTCATCAATTTGTAAAAATTTCAATTTTTATATTTTCAATAAAGCTTTTTACTTTATTATTATTACTTTTTAATTATTTTATACTTTGATCTTCAATTATTTAAAGATAATTTATGCTAATTAAAGATAAGTTATGAAGAAAAAAATAGTTTTCCTACTTCAAATCATAGATATTATTTTATTCAAGTGGAAAAAAGAGAAGAAACTTTTATAATAGCTAATACCAATTATAAAATAATTTATTAAATAAATTACTCTAAAATATCTTTTAATATGAGGAAGGAAAGTATGTCGGATTATGAAAGTATCTCTGGTGCTGAAATGTATCAAATTATGAAAGAACTATGTGAATTTGGCTACCGTCAGGCTGGAACTCCAATTGCAGTAAAATCGGAAAATTACATTTATCAGAAATTAAAGAAAGCAAAATTACCTGAGGTTAAGCTAGATGAGTTCAAATTTACTCGTTGGTGGGCAGAAAAACAAGAGTTAAAATTGATTGCTGAGGGAACTCCTTCAATACCATCTGATCAAATCATTGAAACTTTTCCAGTTCATTTAAGTGGATTCACCGACCCTGAGGGAGTTGTTGCCGAAATGGTGTATGTGGGATATGGAACTTCCGTAGATTTTGAGAAAATTGATGTCGAAAACAAAATTGTGCTAGTAGATGGAATCATGGTGCTTAATTTTGCACCTTCTCAACAAGTAAATCTATTTAATTCTCTGAATTTAGCAAAGAAAAAGGGTGCTCTTGGAGCTATATTTACAAATAATTCTCCATTAGATTCAATTTCTTATGTCGGAGTCGATGAGGTAAGGGGCTGGAAAAGAAGACTACCAGCCCTATCTGTTAACAACTTCGATGGTCAATATCTAAGAACATTATGTACCAGAAATCAAGTGAAATTAACTGTAAAATTCACCCTAGATGTTAAAACAGAACAAGCACCAAGTAGTATGATACTTGGAACTCTTCCTGGAAAAACTGACGATATTATATTAATAGGTACTCATGTTGATAGCACTTTTACTGGGGCTGTGGACAACGCAGGAGCTAACGCGGGATTAATATCGCTTGCTAAGTACTTTGCCCAAACCCCTCTCGAAAAAAGGGATAAAACAATTGTTTTTGCTGGTTGGACTGGACATGAGTGTGGCTTGATCGGAACTTTCCAATTTCATTCAATGTATCCAGAGATGGTAAAAAAGATTGCTACTTTTATTATGCTTGACGGATTTGGATCAAAAGGATGGTATAATCAAGTTGAAGGGGGTGTCGTGGAAACAGGACTCGATGAAAGAAGGGGACTTTTTGTATCAGATAATTCGTTACTTTGGCCTATTGTAAAGGATGCTGTTTTCAAATATAACTTATTACCTGCGGCATATGTATCGGCAAGGCAGCTTCCTGTGAGCGATTTACCACCGTTCATTTTTGCCAATGTTCCGTCAATCATGATAATTGGAAAACCTGTTTTTTATCATACCAAATATGATACAGTGGATAAATGTACTCCAGACCAGCTTGAAAGAACCGCAAAAGCTCACGCCTATCTAATTGAGAAGATTCAAGAACTTCCCGCTTCAGATATTATTTCAGCAGATGCTCAGGAAATGGATATGAAATCCTATATCACTGAAAGAGAAGGAATTACTCCTCCTCACGTATCATTTTCAATACTTCCATATCCTATTACTGAAGGATTTTCTGCCATATTTTACCCAACAGTGATGAGCGCACCAGAGAGCATATTATTGGAACTTGAATGGGATTTCGGGGATGGAGAAAAAAGTCCAAGAATCTTAACCCGACATGCTTATGAAAAAGCCGGTATATACGAGGTCACTCTCAGGGCTATGGATAATTTTGGAAATATAACGACTGAGAAGCGAACTGTTAGGGTAATTAAAAAATAAATCAAAATTGAATCTAAATAAAGATACTAGTAGAGTTTACATTAAATAAAAAAAATATAGATTGAATTTTTAAAATTTAGTTTTATTAAATTTTTCCACGCTTTTCCTTATGTAATTCTTCTAATTTACTTAGCATCACTTTAAGTTGTTCTCCATGCAAAGGATAAAAATACATAAAGAGTAAGCTTAATGCTGCAAACATAGCTGGAACGAGAAGGAACAATATCTTAATTCCGAGTAATGCGGAAGCTGACTGCGTATCAGATCCCTGAATATAGCCAAAATATACTAAAAGAATAGTGGCTAAAATTGGTCCTAAACTATTTGCTGGTTTTGTAAAAAGCGCATTTATCCCTAAAAACATACCTTCTCTACGTGTACCAAATTTAACCTCGTCCTCGTCAACTGATAGATACATTAAACTTCCTGTGGTATAAACAGCATACCCACCAAAAAATGTCCACCAAATAAAACCAATCCATAAAAGCCAAATTAATGATTCTAATGATGGTGTGAGTGAAAGTCCAAATATTATAATTGCTCCTATAATTCTTAACAAGCCAAATCTTAAGATGACTCTTCTCATACCCCATTTAGGTCTTAGGTTCATACAGACGATATAAGAAGAATAACCCACAAAAACAAAGATTAGAAAATATATTATAGTAACAGTTGAGTTATTTCCTAGAATTAATACGTAGAGGAACAAATAGCTAATTCCTATACTTCCGGCTAACACTCCACAGAAATTATAACCTATAAAGAGTAAATACGATTTTGATTTAGTAGTTTCTTTTATAGATCTCCATAATGGAAATACTTCATCACTTTGGAACTCTGGTCTCTCTTCACACATTTTAGCTACAAGCAAGAGAAATACTGTTGCTATTATAGCAACAATTATCATAATGAATTGAAAAATTTGTGTAGTTGGCTTCATAGCACCTAATATAAGTAAAACGGGTACAACGGCTATGGCTCCTAAAAGTAAGGCAAAAAAATTGGCTTTATTCCGTTCGTCAATGTCTGATGCCATTTCTGGTAATAGTGCCATCCAGCATAAGACAACGAGAGTGAGCATTGTATCAAATAAACAAATACTAATTACATAGTGAAGAAATATGATAAATTGGTTATCGAAACTCCAAGGGAACCACACGAGGATAAACGTCAAAGCCCATATTGGTCCACCGTACTTAATATAAATGAGCCTTCTACTACCCCATTTTTCGCGGTTTGTTTTATCTGTAAGTTGACCTAAGAATGGATCGTTTAAAGCATTAATCGCCATATAAATTATTTGACCAATAATAAAATATATCGGAAGTAAACGTAAATCGTCATAAAAAAGTTCTATATATTTTAGGGTAAATATATAAGTGAGCAAACCTGCTGGAATTGCTCCAATTGCATATCCCCACAAATTTCTTTTACTTAGTTTTCCTAAAGATTTATTTTCCATTTTACATCAATAAAATTTTTAAAAATTTAATTAAAATTAACTATGAGATTTGTGAATTTATATTTTTCCATAAACTAAAAAATAATAGGAAAAAAGAAAGAAAAAAAATGTTATTATAGTTTCCGTAAGTAGTATACTTTCTTAGGGATTACTTTACTAAACTTCCAGCAGCTTTTAAGCGTTTTTCGGCGACTTTCATAATATCATCAATTATGTCCGGTACCCTTTCTATGCTGGGTATGACACCAATGCTTTGACCTAAGAGTACTGCTCCATCATCAATGTTTCCATTATATGTCATCTCGTAGTGTTTCGCATCTCGCATTAAATCGGCCATACTCATTTTGGATTCTTCGGCCATTTTTTCTTCTTTACTCGCGACTAGACCATGATGTAGAGCATATTTATTTTTCCAGAGTCGGATTGGACCTAAAAATCCTGTAACTAAAACTGTATCTTGGGCTTTTGCTGGTGGAACAATATTTTTATAGGTCTCGTGAAATTCACTTTCTTTTGATGCAATAAATCTAGAGCCCATCGCAACTGCTCCAGCTCCCATTGCTAATGCGGCAGCTACTCCTTCACCAGTGGCAAAGCCTCCACATGCAATTATTGGGAAGTCTGGATATTTCTGCTTAACTTGTTGCAGTAAAACTAAAGTGCTAATTTTTTCATAAGATTGATGCCCGCCACCTTCACTTCCAGTTACAACCATACCGTCCACATTGGTTGCAACACATTTATCAGCAAGCCATAGAGCAGGAGCAACATGGAAATGCTTTATTTGTGAACCACTTTCCTTTAACGCCTGCCACGCTCTCGTTTTAATCAATCTTGACGATCCTGCGCTTGTCAATGCATATACACATTGTTCCTTTATTTTTGGATTTCTTGCAATAATGCGCGGAATTTTTTGGCATAGCACTTTAGCATCCATCTGCATTCTACCTGTTCGAATATTAAATCCAAAAGGCTTATCCGTATGCTCGACAACATATTCCATGTTCTCTTTCATCATATCCAAGCTACTTTTGCTGCCTAAGTTGGTATGGCTTAATACGCCCATACCTCCAGCTTCGGAAACAGCAATTGTCAATTCTGTAGTATAAAAGGGACCCATCGGTGCGGTAACAATAGGATGTTTAATCCCAAACATTTTTGTTATTTCTGTTGTTATAACCATATAATATCCTCTCGTTTTGATTTGATTTAATGAATAGTAACTAAATTATAAATTATAGATAATAATTAATGATAATTATTAAATTAAATGGTTGAAAAAATGAATAGAAGAATATCTCAAATCAAATAATAAGATATTATAAGCAAAACAAATTGAAGTTAATAAATAGTCTCTTCTTCGTTATCGCTTTCGCTTTTTCCCTTTATCGGGTCATTTAAAGGAATTGCCAGATCAACTTCGGAATTTCTTAACGCTTTCATAACTTGCCTCGCGCCATAGTCGTTAAACATCAATTCCAAGAGATTTTCATAAAGACCAGATATATTATCTATCCCCATGTTATAATAAATCTCATTTTCTTCATTATCAACTGCGAGCTGCATAATTTCAAACAATCCGTTTAAAGATTCTTAATATTCTCAAAATTTTTAAAAGCTTGTTCCGTCAGTTTGTTAAAAAATTAGCTTAATTGAAAACGATTCATAAAAATAATCACAAAAATCATCACTCAAAAAATAGAATATTTTAAGAGTTGAGACGATTTTAAAGGATATTTTAGAATAATAAAAAAGTATAAAAAAAAATTTCTTTTACATGATTAAAGCAGTTATGCTTCAATTGTGGGTATTTTTTCTTTTTAGATATAGGTTTTTACCTTTATATCTCCATTTGAATGAATCTCAATAAAAGTTGGTTCGGGTACTTGCTGCCAACCTCCTGTATTAAAGACGGGAATTCTTTTTACATCGATTGTGTCCTGTTTTGTATGAGAATGACCATATATTACATGTGTTATTCCTAAGTCTAAAAAGTCGTCGATATAAGATTCTTCGATTACTTTATTAAATTCTTCGTTATCCTCGATAGCAGCTCGATGTTCTTCTTCCTTGACTAATTCTTTAATTATCCAACGTTTTAAGAAAAAATATGAGATTCGTTGTTTCTTTTTAAATTTTAATTTCTTTTGTTTCATACGCTGCTTGATAGATGCTTTATCGATTTTTTGGAGAGCCGTTTTGCCAGGAGTTTTAATTATTTCATTCCATAATACATCAAAAATGCCCTTTATAAAACCTGGCATTCTTAGTAAGATGGCCCAGATAAGTGCGAAAAATGAATATTTTTCAGGCTCAAATTGAAAACCGTGAGTAAGTATGCATTTAAAAGCTCCACTTAGAGGGCCCTCATCAGGAATTTTACAAAGTATCTCTTTTTTAACGATTTTAATCTTGTCAATATGCTTTTTAGAGTCATAAGTTACCATCTCTAATTGTCCATTCTCATTTTTTCTTAGAAGTATATATTGACATACATTTTTTTTTGTAAGGAAATTCTTCTTAAGTTTTTTCCTTCGAAATTTTCTAATCAATTTTTTTTTCCGCCAGGTGAATCTTTTCTCATAAGGATTTCTAATTGAAATTTCATGATTCCCTAGGGTAGTTATTACATGAATTCCATTTTCGATAAGGGTGTCTAAACGCTCATATATTTCTTCAAATTCTCGGGATATACTCTTATAAGTGTCCATAATCAAATCAAAGAAATCTCCAAGAATTAAGAGTGCTTTTAATTTTTTTAAAGCCTTACTTTCACGTCTATCTATAATTTCCTTAAGAAAAGCTTTAAACTCCTTGTCCTTCGATTGTAAAGCACCTAAATGTTGGTCCGAGACAACCAAAACTATTGTATCTTGATTAATATTAGCCGCAACCATATGATTTACCATTTTATTTCTTTACATTTTATAATTGGAATAAGATTTTTATAAATTAATCTAAAATATTTGAAATACAACTTTTTTCATTGGAATATAATAAACCTATTTTACTTTAAATATAAGATAAATTACTTTAAAAATCTCACTTGAAATTGATGATTTTAGCGATAAAAAGGTTAATATCTATTATAATTAAAAAATTAAAATAAAACGAGAAAAAATAATAGAGTGATTTCGAATGCTATAAAATGAAATTACAAGTAAATACAAATAGCAAAATGAAGTAGAAAGTAAGTATAAATAAAATGAGTTATAAAAGAGGTTCGCTTTCGCTTTTGCGTTCGCGTTCGCTACTTAACGAATCATTTAAAGGAATCGCAAGATCAATTTCAGAATTTCTTAACGCTTTCATAAGTTGTCTTGCGCCATAATCATTAAACATTAATTCTAAAAGGTTCTCATAAAGGCCAGATATATTATCTACGCCCATATTATAATACAGATCATCTTCACTATCAAGTGTCAATTGGAAAATTTCGAATAAACCTTTTAAGGATTTTTTTATATTCTCGAAATTTTCAAAAGCCTGTTCCGTTAATTTATTATGAACCATTTTTTTTAATCACCTTTTTTGATTACAATTAATGATAAGCATTAATCATATTTAAATGATTACTTTTTTTCGACATTTTGTTATCAAAAATAAAAATAAAGCTATTTTTTGAATATGATAAATGTCTTATATTGATCACATAATGTTGCAAGACTATCTATTAAATTGTTGGAAAAAGAGAAAAAAACCTAAACCATTAGGTATAATGATTAATAATTAAAGAAAATGATAACGGAAAAAGATCAAAGTCCTTATTTCCCATCAATTAAACAAGAGAAATAGAGGAAACTAATAATGTTTTTATTTATTATTACTGAAATTGATCATCCTATTTCAAAGCCATTATATTCATTAAAGTTGCTTATATTTTTAAGAATATTTTTATCGAAAAATAATTTATTGATACTCTTGATATAAGCACATCAGTAATAATTTGAACTTTATCTTATTAATGAATTTCAATAAAATGGAAAGAAATAAAAAAACTAATTATTAAAAACTTCTACTTACTTAGCCAATATCTATACTAATGTATAATTAGAATTAGTTAAAAGTTAAAAAATGTAAGGAAATAGAAAGAAATATAAAAGTGAATCTTAAAGATGATTTATTTATATATTTCGTTCTTTTAAAGTTTGTTTACACCGTTCTAATTTTCTTTTACTAAAGCTTGTAACTTTATCTAGCATTTCTGATTTTTTACCAGATGTATTTAAATCAGTAGGTTCTTGTATATATCCTTCTTTTAAAGCATTTTTATATATTTCTTCACCAATTTTAGTTCTGATAATTGTGGTTGTATAGCCATCTTGGGATCCTAATCCTCCGAATGAGATGTCAGCATAAACATTTGAAAAATCTGGGCAAGCATAGCAAGCAGGTCTTCCTAACTCGTTTAAGTCCGAAAAATCTATATTAAGAGTACCTTTATTTTTAAGATTTAAAATTAAATCTTCTCGAATATTCATACTTTCGACATCATTAAAGGAAAATCCATGTTTTTCTTCTAATTTTTTTCTATCTTCATCGTTGAAAGAAAAGTTCAAATAGCAAAATAATCCCAAGGTGTATTTAACGATATGTGCTGGAAGTATGCTCAATTCTTGCATTTTTCTTATAGAGTTTATCTGGCAAGGAGTTCCTACTACTGCTATATTCAATAATTCTGGACTTGATACTTTTTTTAATTCGACATTCGTACCGATAAATGTATTATATTTTTCTAATCCAACTACTTGTTTGGATAAATCAAAATGAGAGCCAGCGGCTTCTTTTAATTCTTCTTTAGTTGTTGCCAAAAAAGGGATTCGATTGAAAGTTCCATGCCTTTTAGAAACTATGGCGCCGTCAATTAATTTATGATCTAATAAATAATTTAAAATAGCAGTGACAACACCACCATCCGTTGCTTTAGCTCTAATTTCTTCAGATGAAGCGTGACCTGAAGCAATCTTTATTTTATTTCCTATTGGAGGTTCATATTGGAATTTATTGTCCAATTGATCGTTTAATACGTGAGTTTGTGGACAAACATAATAACATATTCCACATTTGCGGCATTTATCTTCATTAACATATTTAGGAGGCCCTGATTCAGACATTTCAATAGCCTTTATTTCACCTGCCGAGCAAAAACTCACACATCCTCCACATTCTCCACAAAGCCCTTTTTCATGGATTTCTATTATCAGATCTTCAAAAGATTTAGAAATTTTTAGTTCTGCCAATTTTTTTCCCATCTCTTTTTTAACTTAATTATTTATTTTAATTTTTTATTAATTTAGATTAATATTCACTAGGCATTTTTTTTAGCTCTGCCAGAGAGAACACTGGACCATCAACACAAACAAATTTATTGCCGATATTGCATCTTCCGCATTTCCCGATTCCACATTTCATCCTCATTTCTAAGGAGTTTAAAATTTGTTCATCCTTCCAGCCCAACTCCACGAGTTCCGCCACTGCCGTTCTTATCATTATGGGAGGGCCACAGACTACAGCAATCGCGTTATCTGGAGAAGGGGCAACCTTTTTAACTATTGCCGCGACGAATCCGACTTCACGAGTCCAACCTTCCTCTTCGCGATCTATGGTCAAAACTACTTTAATATCGTCTCTTTTTTCCCATTCTTCAAGAACATCTTTATACAATACTTCACCAGAATCTCGATTGCCATAAATAATTGTGATATCGCCATAATCTTTTCTGTATTTCTCATCTAACACGTAAAGAATAAGCGATCGTAAGGTCGAGAATGCAAACCCTCCGCCAATCACTACGATATTTTTACCTTTCATTTCTTCCATTGGCCACCCATTTCCATA
>Ga0209976_10001383_pt1 | contig 14412 bp, 12 predicted proteins | sample SumtaG_FD_182806 | JGI IMG/M metagenome (GOLD analysis project Ga0209976, IMG submission 182806) | Deep subsurface microbial communities from Indian Ocean to uncover new lineages of life (NeLLi) - Sumatra_00157 metaG (SPAdes) (version 2) | ecosystem: Environmental > Aquatic > Marine > Oceanic >...
AGATGTAATGATAAACCGTGATTTCGAGACATTGACACAGATGCAAAAAACAGTGGGGTGTAAAATCATTTTACTTTTAACTGATGGGTGTTTATATCAATGTCCTTTTAGATATTACCATTATAATATATTGGGACATGCTTCTCAGACTCACCAACAATCTGAGCGTAATTATATCGATACCTGTATTTTAAATTGTAGTGTTATTAAATTTTCTGATCCAACAGAAGTTATCAAGGCGCGTTGGATCCGCCCTGAAGATTTATCCCACTACGAAGCGATTGGAATTAATGATTTTAAAATAGCAGGACGGCGTATGTCAACGCAATGGATTGTTAGAGCAGTAAAAGCATTCGCTTCCCGAAAATACCAGGGAAATCTTGTAGATATTATTCAAGGGTTCTCAATGTCATTTGGAGGTTTGGAACAGAAAGACCCGAATGTTAAATTAAGTGAAACTCTTGGAAAAGAATCTAAATCTAAGTTAATTATAGACAATACTAAACTTGATGGATTTATAGATTTTTTTAAAAAGCAGAATTGTGTAGCCATGTGCAACGAATGTTCTTATTGCGAGGAATGGGCGAAAAAAGCAGTGCTTTTGAATGAAGAAGAATCTACACGATATGTTGAATCTATACAGGGATACCTTAACGATATTTTGACGAGCCGCGAATTCGGAGTAATTTCAGCCAAAACTAAGGAAGAGAAAAAATCAGGTTTAATTTGGGACCCTGAGACAGAAAGAGTTTTTAACGAATTAATAAAATTATCGCCCCCTCAATTTCAATCAATGGCGAGGATGGCAATATCCTCACTTGCGGAAGAAAAAGCAAAAAAGAGAGCTTCACAAGAGGTTAATAACCAAGACATTATTGAAGCGTTCATAGAGGGAACTCCAGGACCCTTTCAAGCAGAGATGAGGGAAGGTCTTAAAAAATATAGACTTTTAAACGATTAATTTGTATTTTTTTTAATTTTTTTATTTCTTACCGGAGAGGGAGATAGTCCAAGTTTTAAAAAAATTTGATATCGTTTCGCATGCAGGTTTACGTGTACCGTCAGGCCGTACTAAACTAAATCCTTTTTCTTCACTGGCTCTCCATTTATGAATGATTACTCCATTAACAAAGATATCCTTTTCCAGCAATTTAAAGGCTTCTGAAAATCCCCGCGATTGTGCTGTTTCATCGTATTTGAATTGTTCGAAATCCTCGTGATATTGAATAGGCATTTGTCCAACTCGTATCGTATCGGTGATTGTCTGAAAACCCAATTCCGAAACGATGACAGGTTTTTTAAAGGTCTTGAGATATTGAACGTTTTGGCGGAATAGATGGGAGGCTCGGACGGAGGGACTGCCTTTTGGAGTTTTGATTTTTAGTCCCGGTAAGACTTCGACGTACTTTAAAAATAAATCGCTGAAATAGAGGTTGCAACATATAACATCAAAATGCTTCCAAGGGACGTCTCGAATTTCCCATGAACCAGCAGCATATGAAACCATCCCGTCATAATAACCCCTTACTTTTTTACATAAATCTTCCAAATATTTTGTGAGCTTAGGCTTCTTTTTTCTAAGTTTCCCCAACTTGGCAATGGGAGTGGAACCCAGACCCGGAACCATTTCTAAACTAGAAGGGGCAAATTGCGAGAAAAAATCATCATTTAATCTTTCCACATGGCCAGATTTATCATCACTCAGTTCCAGAGTGAACTCATTTCCGACGCAAAAAATATCGACGCCAGCATTTTGTGCCCTTTGGGCATGATCTAAGCAAAAATCCTCAAATTCTTCATAAGTGAGGGATTTATCTAGCTGAGGTTTGTCAAGCCCCTCAGGATAAACATATTTTGGAGAAAGAATGACATTTAATCCGAGTTCTTTCGCCAATGACGCAAACTCATATACCATAGTTTCGGGTCTCATGGCATCAAGCCGGATTGTGTTAATGTTCATTGTCTGTACAATTTGCTGAAGCTCGGCTTTAAATTCTTGATGTGTCTTTGGAAACCACCCCATTGATTCATTCTGGAGATGTATACCTTTAAAAAGACCGTAGATTCCTGCAAAAGCATTGATTCGTTTTAATCCCTTGTTGATAAAGAGATCCATAAATCCCGGCAACATTTGAAGAGGTCTAGTCACCCAACCACTCAGTTCAAGAACAGTAGTCTTTCTTTGGTTTAAAGCTTTAAATATATCATCAAGATTATGAACATCATCAATATCAGGACCAATTAAATTGAAGTACCTACCGATATGATGAATTGTATGTGCATCATCTCCTCCTAAAAGGAACATTTGTGGTCGTAATTTCACGAGAGCAGAACACATATTGTTGAGAAAGGGGGGAAGATCAGCATGAAAAAATTCGATTCCATCAAAGTTGAATTTAGTGATTTGTGATATCCTTAACCCGCCGAAAGTTCTAAAAATCCCTTCAACGGGGTGGAATGGATGGGCAACTACAGCTAATCCTCCTTGCTCATGGATGGTCTCAATAATTTGTTTAATGGGGAGCTTTTTTTCTCCCTCTACAAGGATTTCAGTTTGTAATCCGTAACCGAGAACACATCCATAATGACTATCCACTTCTTCAGCACACAAATAGCCACACTCGGGATAATTATCCTTGATATAGGCTTTTGCATATTCAGCCACCCGTATATTGTTATGATCGGTTAATGCAATCAGATTTACTCCAGCTTTGACGAGGGTATCAATAACCTCACGAAAATCAACACCATCTGAAAAATTAGTGTGATTATGAGAGGAAAAAACAACATATCCCTCATTTTTTAATTGTTCTAGCTCTTTTGTGCTAACTCTTTTGACATTGTCTCCAGAATTAGTGTAAAAATTTGCCATGGGTAAATAATGACTTTCTTACTTTATAAATACAACTCACATCTATTACAATAAAATTACGAAAATGAAGGATATAAGTAACGTAAAAAATTTATCAATTAAGGTTAAAACAAGCTTTCTCGGTGGTCACTGTCATTTTCTTCGTTCATATACATTTCATATTCATCAGGACAATACCTTATGCCAATTGGTTCTAAAATGTGGATGATCGATTCTTTAAACTCTTTTTTATTCAACTTCAATTTATTTTTCCCGCTTAATTCACGACTCTTCATATAATACCTAATTATATTTATACCATCTCGAACTGTGTATGGTTCATCATGAATGTGAGCATTTTGCAAGAAATCCACACAATATTCCAATATCTCCTCTGATGAAAAAGGAACATTATAAGACAAGATATTAATTTCATCAGCCCTATTGGGAAATTCGACGAAGATCTTAGGTTGTAAGCGTGATGAAATATACTCAGGTAATTCATAAGTACTGCTATCACTATTCATAGTAACACATAAACGAAAATCTGCATGTGCATAGATTCGAATGCCCGCAATTATTGAATCAACATATCGTCTTTTATCCATCAGCGGTGCTAATGATGCCCAACTCTTTTCAGACATTCGATTCCCCTCATCTAAGAGACAAACTCCTCCTTTAATCATTGCTGCTACTAAAGAACTTGCTACATAGGCAATTTTATTATCAGAAGAAATAACAGGGCTTATTAATAAATCCTCGGGACGTGTATCCATTGTACACTGAAATATGTATACGGGTTTTTTTAACCTCTTGCCAGTAGCATATGCCAATGTCGTCTTTCCAACACCAGGCTTTCCTAGTATTCTAGGGTTTAAAGGGAGATCTTTCTCATCCACAATCATCCAAGCAGCTTTCAATTCATTAATAATATCCTCATTACCAACCCAATTAAAATCTACCTCTGCAGGTTCTGAAAGTATTAAGTTAACTTCAGAAATCCTAACTTTTTCCATCATAAAATCACTGAGGATTCATTCTTAATTAGTTTATATTTAAATAATGAAAAATCGTTATAATATAGTTTTCTTTTCCTTATAAAAGTCAAATTAATTGTGTGTAATATTAACATGGACATTCTTGGTTTAACTTAAATATAAAAATATTAACTACTAAAATAGTATAAGAGAATATAAAGATCTTTCTAACGAAAATGTCAGAAGAAAAACAACATGAATATATCTTGAAGCTTGTTTTATTGGGCGACCCTGCGGTTGGAAAGACATCGTTAATCAATCAATATGTAGATCACATATTTGAAACGGACTATCTACCAACATTAGGAGCCAATATCATAGTTAAAGAAATAAAGATGGAAAAAATAAACGGAATCGCTAAATTGATTATCTGGGATATAGCTGGCCAAGAAATATATGATTTATCACGTAGATTATTTTTTCAAGGGTGTTCTGGGGCTTTATTTATGTATGATATTACAAGAGAATCAACCTTTGACCATATCGAAAATAAATGGTTGCATGATTTCCAAAAATTCGAAAAAAATGAAGTTGCGTTCATTTTAATAGGAAACAAGACAGATTTAACTGATTTGAGATCCGTTGAGAAAGAAAAAGGAGAAATGTTAGCTGATAATATGAATGCCACCGATTTTATTGAAACTAGTGCTAAATATGGAGAAAATGTTGAATTGGCCTTCAAAAAATTGATTAACCAAGTTATAGTAGATCAATAAAAATACTAAATGTGAAATTATGATTTAAGAGAATAGTTATTTCTCTTATCAGTCATCTTTTCTAATCATCATGCCTAAAAATAAAAATAAAAATGTTTTAAAAATTCTATAATTTTAAAAGTTTAAGAACATAAGTTTTTAACATATTCTATTATTTTTTGAAGGCATAAGATTGTTTTAAAAATAAAAAGAGGAAAACATTGAAAAGCACAGAGATAGCAGTTGGGCGAGTAATTGTAGCAAAAATCGAACCGAATGAAGATTTATTTGATGCTATTAAAGAACTAATAAAAAAACATAAAATAAAATCAGGATTAATAAATGTTATTGGTGCCTTAAAACAATTTACAATCGGATATTTCGATATTGAAAAGAAAAAATACAATTTTAAAACTTTTGATGAAGATATCGAATTAATATCATGTATGGGCAACATAGCATTTAAGGATAATGAGCCAATAATTCATCTACATGTTTCAGTCGGTAAAGATGATTATAGTATTATTGGAGGACATTTAGGTCAGCCAAGTGTAGTTTCCATTACTGCCGAAGTTTATATCTATGAAATTAATCAAACACTAACTCGAGCTAATGATCCTCAATTTGATTTATCCTTGTTAGATTTATAAAATGAGGTAATTAAATTGACAGACATACAAATGAAGCAATGGTCGTTTAAGATATTAGTGTTAGGAGACATGGCAGTCGGAAAAACTTCATTAATTAATCAATATATTGAACAAACTTTTTTAGAAGATTATAGACCCACACTTGGAGTAAATATTATCTCTAAAGATATTGAAATTAAACAAATCGGATCTTTAATTCGCTTAATTTTTTGGGATATCGCTGGTCAAGATAAATATGAAAATTGTCGACAGGCATATTATGAGGGTTGCTCAGGAGCATTGCTCGTCTATGATATTACAAGACATGATACATTTATAAATGTTGAATCGAAATGGCTAAAGGATATTCTAAATAATATTAAGAGAAAGTGTGATTTCTTTCTATTAGGAAATAAATTGGATTTAAAAGATAATAGAGCAGTAAGTTATGAGGAAGGTAAAGATTTGGCGAATAAAATTAATGCTATTGATTTTTTAGAGACAAGTGCATTAAATGGAAAAAATGTGGATAGAGCATTTTTAAAATTGGTCCAACAGGTCTTAAGAGAATATGGAGAAGATTTTGAAATTGATTAATAATATCTATTAATTCAAAAATCAAAAATTAAAGAAATTAGAGCAGTTATGATAGGAGATTATAAAGGAGAAGTAAATAATAAGGTTCTAACAGCACTAATGCAGGCTTATCTCGATGTCTTAGACTATGATGGGCTCAAATCCATATTAAGAGAAGCAGAATTGTTAGAATTGAAAGATATAAGAGAAATTGATTCTAGTAAGTTCATAGATTTCTTTTCCTTTAAAAAAATTATTTCTGCGCAAAATTGTTTGCTATTTGGATGTTATAATTTATTATTTGAGATTGGAAAAAAGTTTTCATTTTATTTATTCCCTTATGGAAAAAGTTTTGAAGAAGTTATCCAAGAAGTAAATCACTTAATAAAAACTAATTGGAACATCGAAGTTTTAGACAAGAGCAAAAATTACATGACTAATGAACTAGAAACCATAACTCTAGAAATTAGAGATTGCATTTTTTGTTCTGAGGTTGGAGTTCCGTGTAATTTTATCGTTGGATTTTTAGTTCATAGTTTAGAAAAATCATTACCATCTAATAGAGAAATTACCTTCTCAGGATTAAAAGACCCGCATGATCCTTCGCATAATAGTTTTATATTGAAATTAGTATCAAAAAAAACAAAATAATTAAATATAACATAAAACAATATTATAAATCACAAGCATAGGAATGTAAAAAATGTCGGAAGATGTAAAAGAGTTTGTCTTCAAAATTGTAGTCCTTGGAGATGCTGCGGTAGGTAAGACCAGCTTAATAAATATGTATATAGAACAAAGTTTTTCAGAAGACTATAAGCCCACGCTTGGCGCAAACATAATTCGTAAAGATGTCCATGTAGATGAGATTAATGCTAGCGTGCGACTAATTATGTGGGACCTAGCTGGTCAGGAAAAGTATAATGTTATAAGATCAATGTATTTTCAAGGATGTGTAGGTGCCCTTTTAGTGTACGATGTAACGCGACATAATACTTTTGAGACTATAAATTCAAAATGGTTAAAAGATTTTAGGAAATACGTTAAAAAGGAAGGTACGTATATACTTATAGGTAATAAAATCGATTTAAAAGATGAACGCGCCGTTTCTACGGAAGATGGTGAAAAATATGCAAAGGAGATCGATGCCAGCAACTTTATTGAAACCAGCGCAAAATACGGTGAAAACGTAGAACACGCTTTTAGCAATTTAGTGAATCAGATTCTGAAGAAATTAGGCGAAATCGAATAAAAGCTCATTATAATGTTATTGCTACCTCATTTTTTAATCTTATAATGAAAAAGCTTTTTAAATATAGGTAAGTTAGTGTTAATTTAATTATGAAAGAATTATCTCAGAAAGTGGCTAAAGCCCCTAAATCAAAAATTCGTGAGTTATTTGATCTAGCATCAGGTAGATCTGACGTTATTAGCCTTGGAATAGGTCAGCCTGATTTTGCGACGCCTAAACCAGCAATACAAGGAAATATTGAGGCCTTAAATAAAAATATTACAACATACGCCCCAACTAGAGGTGTTCCTGAATTATTACGATTAATTGAATATAAGGTTGCTAAGGTAAATGATATTCAAGCAAACTGGGAAGAAAATTTAATCCTTACAAATGGCGGTTCTGGAGCGATAACTCTTGCATATGCTTCAATATTTAATTCTGGTGATGAGTTAATCATTTCTTCTCCAAATTTTGTGTCGTATTTTTACTGCGGGATATTCTTTGGAGTGAAAGTGATGGAAGTAGAGAGAAATAATGATTTTAGTCCTAATATTGAAAAAATAAGGCAAGCGGTAACCAATAAAACTAAAGCAATCCTTATAAATTCCCCAAATAATCCTACCGGTCATGCATTAGATAGGAAAGAATTGGAAGAATTAGTGGACATCGTTATAGAAAACGATTTATATTTGATAAGCGATGAGGTCTACGAAAATTATGTGTATGACGGATTGAAACCGGTTAGTCCTGCCTCTTTAGACGGTATGTTTGAGCGTACAATAACTTTAAATGCAATGTCTAAACTCTTTTCTGCAACAGGATTTAGATTAGGTTATGTCGTTGCGAGTAAAGAGATTATTGATTTAATGTCAGTCTATACAACCTACACGGTTGCTGGTACAAACCATGCAGCCCAGTACGGATTTATAGAGGCGCTTAAAATGGATACCAGCTTTTTTGAAGATATTTTAAAGCAATTCGATGAGAGAAGATTGCTTGCATATAATCGGTTAAAGGAGATTGGTTTTGACGTCGTTAAACCAAAAGGCTCATTTTATATCATGCCTTCAGCTAAAAACTTTAATATGACGGGCACAGCATTTTCGAGGGAAATTATAAAAAGCAAAGGAGTTGCAATTGTACCCGGAGATATTTTCGGTTCTTACTCTGATGATAAGTTGAGGATTTCTTATGCGACTGAATTGGGTAAACTTAAGGAAGCCATGGATAGAATTGAAGACTTTATCAAGAATCTTTAAATTAAAACATAAAATTCTCAATTTTTAACCAGTTTCCTTTTATTTTAAAAAAAAAGTCTAAAAAATTTTAGACGTACTCTACTTCAAATGGTGTTTTTGGAAGAACTTCAGCTCCTTTGCTGGTCACTAACGTAGGAACTTCCAGTCTTAAGCCACCCAATCCTGGTTTGTTAAACACTATGGCTGCCACTTCGATCATGTTCTCTTCGAAGACCATATATCCCCAATCTTTCCCGGGCACGACAACTGGCGTGGACTCGTTCCCAATACATCCCAGCGAATGCCCAATTCCGAAGAATAAATCATTTGCATAGCCCTCTTTATCCGCTACTTTACGAACTGCTTCATAACATTCATCAAACGTGATACCAGGTTTCATGTTATCTACAAGTGCATAGCAAAGTTGTTCGTATACCTCATTAAATTTCTTTAATTCAGGTGGGCATGTTCCAAGAACATAATTATGACTAAGATCGCCTAAATAACAACCATATTCACTATGTAAATCGACTAAGAGTGATTCTCCCTCATTTACTTCTTTATTAGTTGCAGGGGTGCATCCATTAAATGTCCAACTCGCTCGATAACCAGAACCAATTTCTTGATTGCCAGTGAAAGTCCATTCAAAATTACTTCCTGCTTTCCTCATTGCAAGGGTTCCTATCCCCGCAATTTCGTTTTCGGTAAATATTTTTCCAGGAGCTCGTTCACTTAACTCCTTTTTGACCGCAATTTGACCAATATCTGTGATTTCACTTGCTTTACGGAGCATGGCAATCTCTTCAGGTTCTTTAATGAATTGTATTCTCTCTGTTTTCATATTGAAATCTACTAACTTACAACCTGGAAATATTTTTTTAAGTAGTTCAGCTTCCGTGTAGGAAAGCATTTGTCCTGTTATACAAATATCGATACCTAATTCGACTCCAATTCTCGGTGGTGTGCCTTTTGGATTATAGACTCCGGCCTTTTTAGCTGCCGATTGAATCTTTTTTTCCCAATAAAATCCTTTCATGGGACCCCAGCCACTAACTTCAAGCACGCCCTCAGCTTTACACCGTTCTACATCAAGAAGCACCGTAAAAAGTATGGGTTCTCCTGCACCTTCCTTTGGTAGAAAAATTGCACTTTTCCATGGCACGAAACAACCAGCAAGATAAGTTATAGACTTTACTCGTGTTAGCACACAAAAATCTAGATTAAGCTCTTCCATCGCAGCTTGATATTTCTTTATATGCCCTTTCCAATTTATTTTTACTTCACTCATTTAGCATATCTCCTATTAATTTAATTATCTGAGATTGTTATAACATTTGATAAAAAGCTTTGTTATATTTAATATTGTTGTATGGAAAAGTAAAGCTTAAAAATTGTTAGTTTACGGCAAAAAAGGGAGTATCTTTGAGAAATTTTTTTTTTTGGATTAATTAAATTAAATTGTTAAAGTGTGTCTAAAACGTTGTTAAAAGCATCCCCTAATCTTACAGTGCGGGGATCACTTGGAATACCTGGGTTCCAGACCATTTTATTCATGACATATGAAAAGCTTGTTTTAGCATCGGGATCCATAGCTATAACTGAGCCACCAAATCCACCCCAATAAAATGTACGAGGATTTGGACCTAAATTTATCTCCTTACTATTAAGACCGAAACCTAAACAAAAGCGAACTGGATAAAGGAGGACTAAATCCGTATCATAAATTTGTTCTTCTATTGCTGTATCTATTGTATTTGACGACAATAAACGTATATTATCAAGTTCGCCTCCACAGGCTAATGCAGCTCCTATTTTTGCAACAGATCTGGCATTTCCATGACCATTTGCCGCAGGTATCTCCGCAGCACGCCAAGCACGAGTTAGAGGTTCTTTTGCTGTTAGCGTTGGATTTACCAATGTTTTCATTGCTATGGAGCCGGGTTCAATAGTAGCTGCAAGTTCATTCAAATCGAAATCGGGAGGAATAAGTTCGCCAACTCGAGAATCGTGTTCTTCTGAGAAACCTATATGAAAATCGACATTGAGTGGAATAGCTACTTCTTCTCTAAAAAACGTGCCAAGTGATTTACCTGTTACTCGTCTAACTAATTCTCCTAAGATGTACCCATGTGTTAAAGAATGGTATCCACTCTTCGTTCCTGGCTCCCACCATGGTTTCTGTGCCGCAAGTATGTTCACAACTTGATCCCAATCATATAAAGTCTTAGTTCTCAGTTTTTTTTCAAAGCCAGATAGTCCAGATGTGTGACTCAAAATATATCTTACAGGTATCTTCTCTTTACCTGCTTGAGCAAACTCTGGCCAGTATTTTGCTACAGGAGCATCAAGGTCTAGTAGCCCATTATCTACACACATTAAAGTGCACAATACTGTCATAACTTTTGTTGTCGAATACACATTTACGATAGTATCGCGTTCCCAAGGAATAGTTTTGGAAGCATTAGCATAGCCAGCCCAAATATCAACTACGAACTCGCCATTAATTGTTGCAGCAAACGAAGCACCGACCTCCAGATCATCCTCAAAATTTTTTAGAAAAGCTTCTTTAACTATCTCAAATCGCTCGTCACAATAACCATGTACTTCCACTTTTTTTAACATTTTTTTCGCCTTTTTTGTAATAGACTGATTTGGTAATTACTATACTAACGGGTACTTATATAAATATTACGATTCCTAATCAGTTATAGAACTATTATATTCATGAAAAATTAAAGTGGTATAAATAATGTAAGAAAAATATAGTAGAACTTTACTAAAAACTTGCTAAATCTATTATTTATAAAAGTCAGCTTTAGATTCCGTTATATTTCTCGATTCAGTAATCTGTTTTGCCATTTGTTCATATCTTTCAATAACTTGTTGGGATAATGTTGATTTAATCTTTTCCATGGCCATTTCAAAATGCTTTAATTCGATTTTGTCTAGTTCATTCATTTTTTCTCTTATGGCAAACATGCCTGCTTCTCGGCATAAGTTTTCTAAATCTGCTCCACTATAGCTCTCTGTATTTTGAGCAATTTTATCAAGCTTGATATCCTCTGATAAAGGCATTCCTCTGGTATGGACTTTTAATATCTTTAATCGTGCATCATGATCAGGGGCAGTAATAAATAATAACCGATCAAATCTTCCTGGACGTAATAAAGCCGGATCTACCAAATCAGGTCTATTTGTGCTGGCAATGATTACAATACCCTCCGTATTTTCCATACCATCCATTTCCACAAGTATTTGATTTACAATAGAATCATATATATGTGTACCTTGAGATTCCCCTCGGCCTGCGGTAATAGCATCGATTTCATCGAAATAAATAATTGAAGGAGCAGCTTGCCGTGCTTTTCTAAATATATCTCTAATGGTTTTTTCCGATTCTCCAACCCATTTGGAAAATATCTCAGGTCCTTTAACTGTAATAAAATTAGATTGACTTTCCGTAGCAACAGCTTTAGCTAATAAAGTCTTTCCACAACCAGGTGGACCAAATAAAAGAATTCCATTCAATGGTCGTATTCCTGCTTTCTTAAATAATTTTGGATATAACAAAGGCCATTCAACGGCCTCATTTAACTCTTGTTTTGTTTCTTCTAAACCACCAATCTCGTCCCATGGAGTATTTGGAATCTCGATCATGACCTCTCGCATGGCTGACGGTTCTATCATGTTAATTGCTTGCATAAAATCTTCATGCTTAATTTTTAATTCTTGTAAAATTTCACCCGGGATCGGCTCATCTAAATTTATTTTTGGCAAAATTCGTCTTAAAGAAAACATGGCAGCTTCTCTACTTACAGCCATTATATCAGCACCTACAAAACCATGGGTTATAGTAGCATAACGGTCCAATTCAACATCAGGCTCAAGCGGCATGCCTCTAGTATGGATTTGAAGGATTTCCTTTCTGCTTTTTATATCTGGAACACCAAATTCAATCTCTCGATCAAATCTTCCAGGTCTTCTTAATGCTTGATCAATTGAGTTAATTCGATTTGTTGCCCCAATGCAGATCACTTCACCTCTCCCTCTTAGACCATCCATTAATGAAAGCAGCTGAGAAACAACTCTTCTTTCAACCTCTCCAGTAGCATCTCCTCTTTTTGGGGCAATTGAATCAATTTCATCTATAAATATTATTGAAGGAGCATTGTTTTCTGCTTCTCTAAATATTTCACGAAGCCGACCTTCACTTGCCCCGTAAAATTTACTCATAATTTCGGGACCGTTAATCGTTATAAAATACGCATTTGATTCTTGAGAGACTGCTTTTGCTATTAAAGTTTTTCCTGTGCCTGAAGGGCCATGAAATAAGACCCCCTTTGGAGGATCTATATTTAGTCTATGGAATAATTCAGGATGTTTTAAAGGTAATTCAACCATTTCTCTTATTCTCTGAATTTCATCACTTAAGCCACCCACGTCGTCATATGTTACAACTTCTCCGGAAACATTGAGAACTGCAACTCTTTTGTTAATTTTAATTCGGGTGGTACGGGAAATTCGAACTACTTTATTTGAAGGTCTCGTATTTTCAACAATAAGTCTTAATATTCCAATCGTAGGCTTTCCAGCTCCACCCTTGAAAAAAGGAAGCATTTTCATAATTTCATTCATAGGATTATCTGAATCAGTCTCTTGAAAAGTTCCGTAAACATCAATAATGTCTCCAATGACAACTGGTTTGTCAATTAATTTTCCTTTTATTGCCTCCCGTTGCCTTTTTACATCAATATTAGGTCTTGTTGGAGTTAAAATAATTTCTTCAGCATTAAATACATTGGCTAATTGAATTGTTACTATTTCTCCAATTGTCGCCCCACAATTTAATCGCTGTATGCCATCGATTCTAATTACCCCTTTTCCTCTATCAGCAATACTTGATAAAACAATTCCAGTGGTCTTTTTCTTTCCTCTAATTTCAATGATATCACCAGTAGCTAAGCCAAGTTCAGTTACTATATTTTGATCAACATAACATAAACTACGTCCACTTCTATTTTTTTCTAATCTTTCGATTCGAAGTTTAGCACTCTTCTTTTTTCTATTCTCTGTAGACATTTTTAAAATAATTTGAAACTTATAATAGATAAAATAAATTGTTTTTGTTCAAAATAAATAAGTAAATGATGGTTTATTTTCTTTTTCTTTATTTTTTATTATGAGTTTTTCCAAGAAATCTTAAGATATTTTTATGTTTAAATTCATTTCTAAATACTCCTTGAAAGTTCGTGATATTAATGACTCATTTAAAGGTTTGTTCCGTTTAGTTTTTACAAATAACTTTCTGTATTTGAGAATTTGGTTTTTTAAGGGATTGAATTCCGGATTCTTCAATATTTCACTTACCATGTTTCTAGTTATCTTATCTAGCATTTCATTATATAGATTTGAAGACTGCTTTGAATTCTTCCCCTCTTTTTCCCAAACATACAGATTCTCTATCTCATGAGTGATCTTGTTTATTAAATTTTCAAAAATTTCATTAAACCTTTTTACTTCAGACAAGTTGATTGTTGCAATTGGAAAATCCCATTTGTATTTATCAAAAATATCAAATTTGTGTGCAATTTTTTTAATAACACTATCTGGAATTACTTTACCCCTTTTTTCATTCCATTTTAAGCATATTTCAAGAGGAGTAGAGATGTGAATTATGAAAAAACTGAGATTTAATCCCTCCGCTATATGTTTTAAATCATGTCTCATACTAGAATAATAGTTTAAATCATCAGAAATTACTATATAACCTTCTTCTAAACATTTCTCAATTTGGTCTAAATTATATTTTCTCACTAATTGCTCTTGTTTATAATTAAATTCATCTGGAGCAAGTTTATTTCTAATTTTATCAGGATCAATTATTTTTACTTTAAAAATATCGAGTTTTTGCTCGAAAAATTCTTTAAATTTTTTAGCAAATGTAGTCTTACCTGAGGCTGGTAATCCTACTAAACAAATTAAAAAATTCTTGCTCACCACTTACTTAATCAACTGAACTTTTTATTCATTCCCAATATTCTCTAAAAAAAAATACAATTAATAGTATTGTCTCTAGTATTGTCTTCAATATCAATAATTCTAAAAGGGCAATGCTTTTTTTTTTTTCCACACAAACAAAAACTGTCATCAAT
>Ga0209976_10001385_pt1 | contig 14399 bp, 18 predicted proteins | sample SumtaG_FD_182806 | JGI IMG/M metagenome (GOLD analysis project Ga0209976, IMG submission 182806) | Deep subsurface microbial communities from Indian Ocean to uncover new lineages of life (NeLLi) - Sumatra_00157 metaG (SPAdes) (version 2) | ecosystem: Environmental > Aquatic > Marine > Oceanic >...
GGCTTTGGGCAGACGTGGACAATGACCAGAACCCTACTAACGTAGCGGCGCGGATTGCGCTGTCTATAACTGTTGCTCAAGCGGAAGTCGATGACCGTTTGCGGGGTGGTCCGATAGCCGTCCCGCTTGCGGAGCCTCCACCGATAATGATAGTCAACGTTTGTGCGTCTCTCGCTGCTGTCTGGCTCTACGAAAATCGTGGATCGAAGGACGTTGACCCGGACGGGCGGCCAGTACACAAACTGAAAGCTGTTAGTACACGGGCGCACGCTGAATTGCGATCGATACATACTAAGCGCCTAGTGTTGGATTTACCACATTCACGATCAAGCCCGGAGGTATACAAGGCTGATGGCTAGAAACGACAAACCAAACAGGGACAAAGGACGTGGGGACGACGACGAAAAAGACGTTACCGACGCCGGTAAGGACAAGGGCGAAACTCCACAGACGGATCGGGTGATTGCGAAGCCTGATGCGCCACTGCCGGACGAAAAGCCCAAGACTTTAGAGGTTTCGTCACTAAACGTGTCGCAGAAAAAGGCGTGGGCCTACACTGTGCATCAGATTCGCAAATTGCTGAACCAGCCTGGACTACTCAATTGCGTCGACAACTTCGCTGAGCAATTGGGGTTTCGTGGTCCCGCTACTGTTGAGGACTACGATCTAAAGAGCCCACAAGACGAGTTGAACGGGTTCCACGCAATGTACGCGGAATTCGCCAAGATCGGACACACTTCCGAGACCATTGGCGACGCGGCGTCCGTGCGAGTCGACATCGAAGATCGGCTGAAACCCAAAACGGAGTAACGATCGCGTTGGCAACTAGACTAGATATGCGGGCGTTCTTACGTTTCCGGCGAATCCTCAGTAACGATTTGCGTGGGGCGTCGTTTGGTCCGATACGTGTCGGTCTGAAACAGTGGGCGTTTGTCTATCGGTCGTTCGTACAAGAAAGGTTTCATACGTTTTCGGGTGGTGGTGGTGATTGGGCGCCGCATGCGCCCTCCACCATAGCCCGGAGGCGTAAAGGTAGGGGACAAGGTCAGGCTGCATTGTTGCGAGATACAAATACGATGTTTGCTTCGCTCAATCCCGTATTCTCTGGGAAACCCGGCGCTATCGAGGAGCGTATACCTTTCGGCGTTCGGGTCGGATTCGGTGGTCCAGCTAGACACCCGACGGGTTCGGCAACCGTTTCGGACATCGCGGGGTTCCATAACGAAGGTGTTCCCGGCAGGCTGCCCAAGAGACAGATTATCGTTCCGCCAGATTCCGCTACCGTAGCGCGTATGGTAGAGGTTATGGAATTGGCTTTGGCGAAAACAATCAAGATGGCGACGTAGATGCTAGGTGACTCGACAACTAATCCAGACCCGCTGACGATGGTCTACAACTCAGTTAGGGATATGTTACTCGCTCATCCGGCGTTCTGCGACAACGTCAAGCCGGGCAATGTAATTACGTTCACTGCGGAGCATACAAGAGACATTGAGCCGGTCAAGGAAAACATAAACACGGCAGACTTGCCGGAAGTTCGCATCGTCCCAGTGTCCGTGATACCACACCTGGATTCTGATTCCGACAACTCTACGTTGTTGTTACGATTAAAGATCGAATTGGCAACTGGAGAAATAAGGGTAGACCGTTTGATTTTTCCGCTAATTTGGGAAACGTTCCGCGCGATGCAAACGTGGACCGACCACATACTTACACTTCGGTGGAATAGCAAACGTTTTGTGACGCACGCGAGACCAATAGCGTCTATTCTGTTGGGTACGGATTTTCCTCTTGAACTAATACGGGGCGTCGAGGGCTGGACTGGTGTATGGGAATACGAAGTGCTTATGCACGTGAACACGGTAGACCTAGCTAATACGGAGTTGTGAACCATGAGCGTTATAAGTGGAAACAAGGGAGCAGTGAACGGGGCAGCACAGATTGGCAACTGGTCTGTTACATCGACTGCCGACCTACAAGCGTTTGTTGCGTCGGGGTCCAAGCAAGGTACCGTTAGAAGCGACGGGATAAAAAAGTGGAACGGTCAGTACATGGGCAAAGAAACTACTCCACCCGTAATGCCTGGAGTGTCGTTCACCTTCACGGGCAGTTTCGAGGGTACTAACGGCGCAACGGGCACGGCTGTTGTGGATCAAGTAGAGATCGTAATTGACATAGAAACCGGAACAGTTATTCAGTATACCACACAATTCTCGGCGGCAGGTGCGTTGACGTTGGGTGCGGCAGCAGCTACCGATACTACGGTACCCACCCCTAAGACTTCGGTCGGCCGTAAGGTAGAGATTAACACCACTACCGGAGTGACTCCGGTATGGTCTAACATCTTGAACACTAAGGCAATCACAATTACTATCACCGCTGCGAACGCCAAGTATTCCGACTCGGAGACCAGCGGAGAAGAATGGACACTACCGGGCGGCAACATCGATTTCCAAGTGTCCATACCAGTGAATGTAGAGGATGATTTGGCAAATCTCCCAGCGGTTAATTCATTCGCAGAGATACGCGCATACGTCAACGCTACTACGTTCTGGCATCTACGGTGGGTTAAATGGGGGGAACAATCGGACATCCGTGTCGATATAGATACAAACGAAATGATCGGCTGCACGTTGAACGGTTCAATGTCAGGATCAGAAAGCTGGACGGATGACGGTGTTCCGGCAGCGCAGGTTCTAGGTTTCATTAAGAATCCGGCAGCCGCTACTTTCTGGCCGGTATAAGGGATCGTTGAGTTATGTCAACTTCTAGAGCGCAAGCGACAGCAGCGCCGCTAAACCGGACAATCGGTGGGGTAAAGTTACGTCTACGTCCGCCGACTGACAAAGACTACGCGGAATTTACTCTTTGGGTCCAGGATCAACACGTAGCGTTTGCCAAGCGAAGCGTGGTAGATATGGCTCCAGATCAAGCCAATCATTGCTTGGCTGCTGCAATTTCCGAAGCTTCTAAGATGGACATCACGAAGGGCGCCGCTCTGGATAAAATGGTCACGGTCGGTGGCGCGGCGTTTCTGTTGTGGATCATGGCTCGTCCGTTTTCGGAGATTGACTACGACAAATGCCACGAGCTACTTTTCAACAACGCGCAAGCCATGATAGAAACAATGGACGTACACGACGTATTGACGGGCGGTATGTTTCCTAAAAAAAAACGAGCGACGAAAAAACGAGCGGGCGCAACTCGGGACAAACGGAAGAAGCGGAAGAAGAGGACGACGTAGAACACGTTTATCTGTTGTTGGCTGAAAGGCACGGATGGGATGCTAATCAGGTTGCGGCAATGACTCCCGCGCAGCAAGCGATGTATGCAAGCGGTCGGTCGGGAAATTCAGGTGGAGAGCTTGTGTTCGATAACATGACTGACGCGACAGAATGGCAGCGTAAACAAAGGGCTTTAAGGGAATGACTCTCGCGAATGCGCAAATGGATTTGGTCGTCAAGGACGCGCGATTTAACACCGCGTTAGATAGGGTCCAGCGGACGATGCTCCGAATTCAGGCAGGGATGCGTCGAGTATCAGCGGCAGCACGGCGTATGCTGTTGGTTGGGGGAGCCGCGATTGCCGGGTTTCTCAAACTAGCTGCGGATCAAGAACAGGCCGTGAGGGAGCTAGAATCGGCGCTCAGGGCTAATGGAGAATCGGTTGCTTTGTGGTCACAGCGGTTGCAGGATGCTGCGTCGGAACTGCAACGAATTACCGTGTTTGGCGATGAATTCATTCTTCAACAACAGAAAATGTTGCTGAATCTTGGCGTGACCGCTGACCAGCTAGATGAGGCTACGCGCGCCTCAATCGGTCTCGCAGTAGCGATGGGTTCGGACCTAAAGTCGGCTGTTCGGAACTACTCACTGGCCTTGTCCGGTAATTTTCTAATGCTGAACAGGTACATACCTGCCGTGAGAGAAGCGAACAACGTCATTGACAAACTCGCGGCGCTAAACGAGTTTGCTGCGAAAGGGTTTGAACAGGCGCAGGCAGAGACCGAGACTTTCCGTGGGGCGACCTTGCAACTGAAAAATGCGATAGGCGATCTAGGTGAGTTGTTAGGAGACGTGTTCATCCCATCTATTTTGGAAGCTGTGAAAAAAATACATGAGGTAATTCCAGCTATTCAAATGTGGGTCAAGGAAAATTCCTCGCTGATCCTAACGATAACGAAATGGACTGCGGGCATGGCCGCTGCGCTAGTTTTGATACCCACATTGATTGCAGGAATCTTAGGTGTTGTAAAGGTACTCGCATTATTAAAGACAGCAGCGCTGGCGGCGAGTGCAGCGATGGCAGCACTAGCTAGGAATCCGATTATCGCTGCAATAGGATTACTAGCTACCGCAATTGCTGGTGTCGCAGCGTGGCTTATTACCCAGGAATCAGCGGCAAAAGATGCGGGGATTGCGTTAGAGAAATATGTCACACTCGCGGATAAACTGAATTCTTTACAGGATGCGTTTCTGAGAACAGAAACACTAGAAGAGGAGAGGGAAAATCTAGAAAAGCAATTACAGGTAATGCGGCAATTGACACAAGGAACTAGGGACTACTCAGAGGCAATTTCTGATTTGGAGCGTAGGCTAGAGAACGTAAACAATGCAATGACAGAGGCGATCGGTCCCGAAAGTACAGCAGAGCAGCGCAAGTTGATTGACGATATTGCCGAAATGAGTGCAAAACTAAAAGAGCAAGCCGATACTTGGGGCTTGTCGGCAGAACGTATATCGTTATTCAGGCTGAGAGCGCGGGGCGCTTTGGACGAACAACTAGCCGGACTCGTAAAGGTGATCGAAAAGACAGAGGCATTGCGGGAGTCCCAAGAGAGGGCAGCCGACGCCGAGAGACGACTTGTAGATGGGAAGGCGAGTCAGAAAACAAGAAACGATGAGACGAGCGCGCGAGCCCGTGACCTACTTCTGGCCTCCCGTACGCAATCTCAGATACTAAAAGACAAGTTATCAGAGATTGAGGCGCTCCGAATCGTGGGAGCGTTGACTGATGCGCAGGCGCGGAGGCTAAGTGCTGTCACCGCGAATGCAGCTAGGCCAGCAGCAACCGCAACGGCGCCAGCGTTCGAGAGTCTTACAGAGTTACAGCGACGAATATCGGGCGCCGCGGGGTCGGTGTCTCAACAGCCCGCAACAAAGACAGCGAGCAACACCGCGAGCATTGCAACGTCTACGTCAGCTAGCGCGAAAACCAATCTCAAGCTAAACGACATCGTGTCAAAGATTCTAGAGTTTCTCCAGAATGCTGGAGCCGTAGTAGGTGTGTTTGGAGAATGATCGATGGGTGAGCCCGTTTATCAGGAATTCAGCAGCCCTGGTGTTTCGCCTACCGAAGAACGGTCGCTAGGTAGGCACAAGGGCAAACGCATACTACATTGTACGTGGGAAGATCGCTACGCGGTGTCGCGTCTTTTTCTGAACGCGGACGGTGGATTCGGGGCGCTATGGCCGTATGATCCTACTACGTTTTCTCGTGTAGTCAGGACGGCGATCTTGCCTGTTGGCGCAGACGATGGGTCCGCCCATCCCTTGAACAAATTCGTGCGTGCATCCGTCACTCTACATTATGAGACTGCATCGCCCGCATCGATAAGAAACGGAGGGGGAGCTAAAATAACGGAAGCGATTGAGCCCGCTATAGAGTTTCAAACACTGGGACACAAAGGGTTTGCGTGGGGTAGTCCGTCGGGTGATCCATTGCAGCCCGCACAGGCTCCGGGTCAACAACGACATTTTGTAGTTTACGCATTCACGGTACACCACGCTACGGCTGTACCTCTATCAGCGTTTCAACTGATGGGGCACGTCAACAACTCCAATATACACACAACGCTATCAAACATTCCGTTTCCTAGCGAGACATTGTTGATGTTACCAACGTCGGTGCAGCATACCGTGCAAATTGGAGTAGGTGAAACCTTGGAGATTCGGTACAGGTTCTCTCACGATCCTACAGGATGGAATACGTTTTTCAGGAAGAAAACTGGACTGTATGAGCGCATATTCAACGTAGAGGGTCTTGAGCACAAAAACTATCCTCTCGCTGACCTTACGGTGTTGAGACCTTAGATGGCAACCGTCGATCAACTAAACCACGTTTCCGAAGGGGAACAGACAAGCGCATCCCAGCAGAACCTAATTAGGGAACTTCTAGGAAGGTCTGTAACTGGACCTAATGTATTGCAGTTGAGTACAGGGTGGCACATACGGGCGCCCGGAGAAAACGAACCCGTATGGACGTATATCAAGAGTGTCGATTTGAACCGTGGGCTAATCACCGCACTGCAAGCGTATCTGATACCTTTCACGGAGGGCGTGTACCGCATACAGGGCGCTCCGATAGTAGGACTTCCGCAACCGGGTAAGATGGCCGCAGACTACATACCCTTTGTAATCTTCGGAGACCAGCCAACCGCAGAGAATCGGTCAATACTATTTGCCGGGGATCATTTCGCATTTCCAGGTGGAGACGGTGTAGCGGTATCTTACATTCCCGGTAAAGTTATTGCGGTCAACCGCATCAGACAGGAAGCGATTCTAGCCCCACCGAATCCGGGTATCGACGTCGCCGACGACGAAATGTGGCACGACGATAACAACTTCAATTTTGATTCCGCTGTTTGTTGCTGGACTATGGGATTTTCTGTAGTCGACGTTGGATGGTCTGGGATAGTGTTTCAGACAGCGTGGGGAAACTGGCTTGTCTACACCGTCAATTTTATAGCGGAGAAAGACTACAGCAGATTTTGTCCGCCTCTAGGTGTTCTAGGTCCAGAAATCGAGCACACTTGTCCGCCACAGCTAGACGAAAAAATATGTGCCGACAAGTGCGCTGTCAACCCCGTTACTGAGGAAATGATACCCGTTAGGTTTCCATTCGCTGTACCCGATGGATTCCTACTGCTAGAGTGTGAATGCGAGCGCGTAAGGCTTGGCAGACGCAATCCGCGAACCGGGAGAATCCCACCGCCAAGATGTATAGAAGAGGCGTTACCTGGAGATTTGGTAAACCGAAGATGACCAGTTACCCGAACGAATTCGCGCAAGGTGAACGATATAGGATACCGGCAGGCGAACCAGCTTGTCCGGTCATCCCCCTACCCACAGACAAACTAACCCAATTCCGAGCGGTTGGGCTGTTGCGCAGCGCTGCTGATCCAGAAAGCCAGCGACGCGGACGCGCGTTGTATCCCGCTGGCGTCGGACCATCTTCGGAATATCTCGCGTCCGTACAGCGAGCGTACCGATCCAACGGCAGATTTAGCCTAGTAGATGTTGACGGATTGAGGGGTAAGGTTCTTAGCGCTTTGTTTCCTGTTGGATGCGTTCCGAATTCGGGAACTATAACCGATGACTTTGCGCCGAATGTTTTGGTTAGTGTACGGCATGACGAAAGTGAAGTTCACAGACTTGCGGAGGTTGTGGAGGGTTCCCCATTCTTGACGGAGCAGCAGAGAACACGCGGTAAGGCGCTCCAGTTTCGAGCGGTAGATGGGTGTCCCAATCTACGAACGGACATTGATTTTGATCCTGTAGACGGTAGTGAGATTGGAATCTATGAATACCTTACGTCTCGTGGTCTAGATGTAGACGAGCAAACTTTCGCGGTTCCCTATTACATCGACTTGTTCGGGCAAGAATGCGCTATGTGTCCTGTTCTGTTTATCACTTTCGAGCGCCCGTGTCTAGGATGTTCTTATCGACCCGAGCACTTAGCGGGTAAGCCACAATCGAATCCCATAATTCCGGGTGCGGAATGTCCAACCGTTGGGCACGAGCAGCTTGTCTATGACTGGAACGAGCAAAGATTCAACAACGTGGGTCCGGCGCACTGTATACCGAATTACATCGACGCGGTGCGCAATCCTGGACTGTTCGATCCAAATTGGAAAATAGCTTGTGATCTTGACGTAGACGGGGCGCCTCAAGACCATCATTGCGAACCTTGTGTATATGAGCGGTGCTTGGGAATTCTTTGTAACGACATTTTAGTGACGTCAGACGTGTTGTCTAAGGTTCCGATGATACCAGACCGCACACAAAATCATTATGGTTGTGGTAGGTTCGGTTGGAAAATGTGGACCGAAAGGGATAGGAGCACACTGCGAATTCCGAATTTCCTATCGCCCGGAGAACAATTAGAGATTTGGGAAGAACCATGTACTTGTACGATCGGTAGTTCAGGATGCGAGCGCGTCGGCGCGTCGGTTGCGTGCTACAACTCAATACAGCCCACGGGTACGCTTTTTCCGAAATACCAATCAGGTTACGGCCTTTGCGGAACTGGTCTTACTTGCGACTGTAGTCCGGGGGATTTCATTTTTTGTGCAAGCACGCATATCTTTAGATGGGACAAGTTCAATCCGGGTAACAGAATCAAAAGCGCGTGGATGAGAATACGACAACACGAAATGTGTGATCCGCAACTAGGTCCGTGCGCCTCTAACCCGGAACAACGACCTGGAGCATACAATAACCCATCCTCTGAAATCATCGCATGGGTTGACTGTGGTTATCAGATTGACTTGAAGTTCTTCCATTGGGGACCGAGTTTGGAAGGCATCGCGGATCATAACAACTGCGGTTGTTGTTTGTATCTAAGCGCGTTCCCCTTAGATGTAGACAGTATGACTGTGCATATACACGCAAATTTCTCTGGACCAATTGTTGTCGGTAATCGTGGTGGAGGGTTTGCGGGACATCCTTTGTTTCAGGGAGCAAGGCCGTATCCAGAGCGCTGGCCGAATAATCCAGCAGCGTCGTATCCCGGAATTTCAGAGGGCTGGTGTGGGCATCTATTCGTAAATCAGGGGGACTACGGAGACCCAATCGGGAAACCTCCGGGACAATTCCAGCCGGGTGATCCTAGCTGGGAACCGCCCAAACGTTGTCCGTCTTGGCGAACAGACACACTGTCGGGCTCGTCGTTTTGGTGTCCGCCGAATGTGCGTAACACTTTCAATATCAGCGGGACGCATAGAAACGATTGGTCATCGTTCACGTTGAATCCCAATCAACACCAGCAGCGCCGTCAATGCTGGTCCGCTGAGACGATTCGCAATCGTGGAGGATGTTCCGAGGGTACTATATTCGATAACAACGAAGTCAAGATCGGCTGTACCGATCCAGATTGTCGTAGGGGTTGTTCGTTTGAAGAAACACACAACCCGTTTACCCAAGATTTTCAATCACCGCATGATCCAACAACCCCGCGAGCAACGCCTGGAGGTTGTGGTCAATGCGTGCCTCCGTACCCGGTGAGAGAAGTATAGACTATGTGTTGGAACTGTAGTGGAGAAATGAGAACTATGGAAGCCACGCGCGCACAATCAACTCCGACGGTGCTAGACAGGTCGGCCGAAGCTATCGCGGATGACATAATAAGAGCGTCACCCGGAACTACACCAGAACGTGCGCTTGAGATAGCGACAGAGATAGCGGACTCAAATAAGACACTTGCGGATGACCATTGGAGAGACCAGAAATCGAGCGTCGGTATAGTGGACGGGTCTAGGCGTGACATTTCTGGAGCGGCTCCGAGTCGTACTAACGGACAACCACAGCCGAGCCTTGACGATACACGTCTTATAATCCGAAAGCTTTTGGATAAACCGCCCAAGCCGTGGTCAAGGAAGGTGTTGTCGTATTTGATTGCTCGCGTTCCGTGGACCTTTGGTATTAGGTGTCCTTCCAAAGTTGTGAGTGAGCGACATACGTCGTGTCTGACAAAGGGTCCAGACACGACGATATGTGATGCGCTAGTTCCGGGTCGTAGGTTTCAGAATGCGATGTTCTGCGCAGCTTGTGGATGCAGGGAAAGTAACGATTCCAATCTAGCGCGAAAAGCTACAATGATTTTTGCGAGTTGTCCACGGGGACATTGGAAACTCCCAACGTGGTCTCAGATATTCCAGGAAACTTTTCGGAGGTAGAACACTATGGCGACGGCAACTGATACAGTTGGGAACTTTGGCGTAGACTTTGATTTTGACACGGCCGGAAACTACACGGCGGGAGTACCTACTGCCGGTCAGGTTTTACTACTGGACAACGCAAACGCGAGCAAAGGGATCGACGGAGAAGTTACGGTCCGTATTGATGCGTCCGCGCTAAAGTCTTTTCGTGTCGGAGAAGCGTGGAAGGGCCATATTGGCGACGTGACTACTCCACTAGCGTTCGATTGCGATGAGGACTTGAGGTTTGCGGCAGGCACGGAGGAAGGTCAAGTTTCTCACTTCCAAGTTGACGTGGTCGACGCCTTTATAGACCATAAAGGGATACACGCGAACGCATGTATTCTTGACAACCGAACGGTAGCTACTGGAAATATCTGGCACACAAGGGGAAATCTACAAGTCGTGGGCGCTTTTGATTTTCTCCGATCGCACCCGGTAGTGGGCGGTGGTGGTGGGGCGTTCCTAGAAATTACCGCAGCAGCAGCCATTGCCAATCTAGAGGCGATACAGTCTAGGATTAAGAATAGTTCCGGGTTGACCACGTGTAAGATCGGCGCGGGAACCAAACTTGAGCATCTAGCGGGAACGGTTGTGACCACGGAAATGTGGGACAACTGCGAATTCGTTATGAAGGGCGGGGCGATGACTACCGTGTTCGCACGCGGGGGATTGCTAGACTTGTCCCAATCGTTTACCGACAAGACTATCACGAATCTGTACGTCTGGGCAGGCGCTACCGTGAACCTGAACAACGCATCGGGCACCAACAGTGTTACCAATCTCCACATTGTAAGCGGAAGTCCCACAATCCATCAGAATACTGGTACAAAGATCGGGGTCTAGAACATGGCCAATATCATAGAATCGTGGGCCGTACGCATGAGCGACTCGGGAGAAGCCCTTCCGGTATCGCAAGGTTTGGTTGCCAGTGTTCACGAGTCGCTCGATCTTGTGAACGAGTTACATTTAGAAGCCGATCTAGACAATGGTACGAAGATCGTCAACGTGGGATCAGAGAAAGGCGTGGCTACAGGATCGCTTTCGGGTACTGGTAAGGCGATGAGGGCAGGGGATCGCTGGATACTGTATGACGTGCGAGTGGGGCAGGTTTGGATGTTGTCCACGAGCGGAGCGCGTTTACTGGTTTTGGCCATCGTGAAGAGAGGCACCGATGTCTAGGCAACCGATCGACGCAAGAGATTCTCGTTTCGTTCCAGGGGGCGCGACCGAATCCGCTTGGGCTGTGCTGGCGCAGCCTCCGGTTTCTGTACACGACGCGCTCCGGCTACTACATCCGCTATTCGTCGATGCCGGAAGGAAAACCGCGACGTTTACTGCTGAACACAATCGAATACAGCACACGGATACGGGCGGGGGTGTGTTTACCGCCAATCTTCCGCCGATCATTCAGGGCCTATGTACGTTCGTAGGCTTCAAGCGTTTCGGGGGAGATACCAACGTGCTAACGCTCGACGGAGACGGGACCGAGCGCATCGACGGGTCGGCGACCGTCGCGTTTTCCGTGGACGGGGGTGGGCTCATTCTCGTTTCTGACGGTATCGCTGACTGGTTCCGAGTCGCATCCTACCCTTGACTGCGCGGGTAGCCTATTGGTTATCAGGGACGGCGTTGACCCGCTGACGAGCAAATCTGCCCCATTCCCGGTAGTTTGTGGTCGGTGTCACCTATACCTGAAACGCAAACTCGACAGGGCAATAGTACCCACGTAGAATTTTTTCATATTTTGAATTTGGTGGTTGACAGGCTCCCGATTGTGGTGTATATTACCTATGTGATGAACAACAAACAACAAAACAAAAGGGACGAAACAATGATCGACGTGAAGGACGAAACAAAATCACTGGGAAACGGGACTTACAACGTCATGGATGCCGACGGAAACACGATCGTCGTGCAAATCACGATCGGTAACGATGACGGGCGGCGCGGCTGGACGGTTCGCTCAATTACTGATTCGTTCGTTTGTTTCGTCGAATTCTCGCTGGTGACTTTCGCAACGCCTACGAACGTTGTGGCCATGGCCTACACGCTCCACGACGCCGGAGACGGGACGCTTGAGCTAACCAACGGGACGTGCGTTTGTGGCCAGCAGCTACAACAATGGCTCAAACCGGGCGCGAGTGTTCGGTGCCTAGACTGTCGCAGCGAGAGCGACCGAGCGGTACGTGGTTGGGCTCCAGAAAATTCGGTCAATTGAGGGAAGGTTGAAACAATGAATGCGAAAATGATCGACACCACGCCGAAAAACTTTACTCTCGTTCCGGCTTGTGAGGCCGTGGCCGATTTACGTTCTGGGGATCAGGAATGGACGTATAATGTCGTTCCGGCTTTCGGGTTTCCGGGATTTTATTGGATTGCGATTTTCGACGAGACCGGACAATTTGTTTCCTACTGGACGGAAGAATAGGATTATGGCGCGTAAAAAAGTAAAGCGGAAATATCGAGCGCGGTTAAGAGCGATCAATCAGATATTTTCTGACACGGAACAGCAAACGATTGAGACTGAAGAACTTGACCCGATTGAAGTTCTCAGAATGTGTGTCGGGTTTTTGGGAAAATTCATTGCAGATGGGGGGCATCTTCGATGCTGCGCCCCTAACGCGGCAATCCGGGCAATGCAAATGGCGCAAGCGGTTCTAGACAAACACGACGACGAAAACATGGGCAATAGTGCTCAGAAAAAATTCTCAGATATTATCAATTTGGTGGTTGACAGACACGCCTTGTGTGATATACTTATAGTGTAATGAGGAACGAAACACACAACGAAAAGGAAACGAAAATGGCCAGCGAAAAAACAGAGGAAATTGTTGCGGCAATCGAGAAATTGGTAGCCGATGGGGAAAAGATAATGTCGTGTACACTTTCTTGGGCATTTGGGAAGTTCAACACGTCCTCTGCTATTCGACTTGCGAAACAACGCGGTATCATCGTTCTTGACTACTATGCGTCTGGCGGTTCTCCAGTATACCGCAAAGCGCTGCGTCTCGTAGATGCGACAACGACAGACACTAAAACAATCGAAGTAGGACAGCGAGTCTGGAATAACGGAGACGATGCGAACCCCGCGCACTGGGGATCGGTGACGGTTAAACGTCAATCGGTTGGCGCCTGTTACTGCATCGTGCCGGATTCTCACGAAGAAATTGGAATCGCGCCCTATTGGGTCGATGCTGGACAGATTCACCACGTAGACAACGGAGACCACACAACGCGAGTAGTCACAATGGCGGCGCGTGAAGCACGACTGCAAGCTTATCAAAACGATATGCAGACTGCGGTCGACGAAAGGAAAGGGGCGTAACGATGACAACAGCACTCACAATCGATCGAGGCCGAATCTACGGAACAGACACGGTATACTACTCCGCATGGGAACCGTACGACGGACACTCTACACAAAAGACGATAGACGGTGTTTCAATGGGTCGTGTCGGTACACGTCGGTTATCTGAGACGCTGGACGCATTGCAGGCGCTGTCGAGCGAACGGTTAGCAGCGGTTGGGTTTTGGCATGAAACACAATATGAGGAAGCCTATGCCGCAATCGTCAACGAATACCCGAGTCTCGGTATGAATGGGGGACTAAACTCCAAGAGAGATATGGGCGAGATTAGAACCACGGAACCGGAGTAAGCGAGTCATGGATGAAAACCGAGTCTATCGCGGTAGTTACCCTTGCCCGAGTTGTGGTAGTCGCGAAACAGGAACGAACACGATAGCGACAACCGAGCGCTGGATCATGTTCCATTGTGACGATTGCGGACACGTTTTCCGAAAATCATCGACGAACGTGTCAAGTCTGTCAAAAACTTTAAGGTGTTCTGGCAAGTGAGTTATTCAAAGTGCGAAAAACACAAGTGTGTGTTGTGCGATAAACAGTATGACTGTGATGAGGAAAAGACACGATGGCACGGATGGGATTGTTGGGGACAAGACGGTAAATGCGTGTCGTGTCTTGAAATTGAACACCTAGATTGCGAGCTAGGCTTAGGCCACAGAATGTTACCGCGCGGTCAGGTAGAACACATAAACGCCAAGCACCGGGTGCTTGATTGGCTAAGATCGGCCAGAGGATGGGCAATAGCTACGTGTCACGTTGTCGTAGATGAGCGATTGCCCAAGAGTGAAGCGTATCAGAATCTCCGAGAATGGGTCAGACGTACGCGACATTGGGTGTTTGTCGTCCCCAATAACCATATGGCTTTGACGTACCTAGAGACTGCCAGAGCCATCTACGCGGAGATTGACCGAGTGCGAGAAGATCGTAAACAGCGACGAAAACATGGGCAATAGTGCTCAGAAAAAATTCTCAGATATTATCAATTTGGTGGTTGACAGACACGCCTTGTGTGATATACTTATAGTGTAATGAGGAACGAACAAGACAACACAAGGG
>Ga0209976_10001386_pt1 | contig 14398 bp, 23 predicted proteins | sample SumtaG_FD_182806 | JGI IMG/M metagenome (GOLD analysis project Ga0209976, IMG submission 182806) | Deep subsurface microbial communities from Indian Ocean to uncover new lineages of life (NeLLi) - Sumatra_00157 metaG (SPAdes) (version 2) | ecosystem: Environmental > Aquatic > Marine > Oceanic >...
GTAATCATATTTCCTCCAAATATTTTCGAGTGGACTCTACCAAATCAACTTGGGTATGGTCGTAGCCCAGCAACCTGCACAAATACTCGTTACCATTTTCCTTACGTTTTTTGTTGGCCTTCCACGACTCCGATAAAATCCCCAGCAAAGCGGAATCCTTCGAAGTTAACAATGACAAAACCTGCCGCACCGCGTCGGGAGCCTCTTCCAACAGCACTGCCAATTGCCCGCTGTTACCGAGCTCTCCCACCAGCAGTTCCTCATACGGCAAGGCTTCCGCCTCTGTTGACATAGTCCCCTGCAACTCGGTAAAACAAACTTGCCGCCGCAAACGATTTGCTTGGTTAGCAAAATCTGTTATCCGATTGCCTAACGCGGTTTTGTATAAAGCCATAAACCAGCTGGGACTGTCCACCGTGCCTTCGTACTTTAGTTTTATTTCCAAAAACTTGACGTAGGCTTCCTGGTAAGCGTCGTCAAAAGCCATAACAGCAATAAACCGCCACTGATGTTTTGTTATGGTTTTGACAGCGTACCCTTCAATGGGACCAGGCCACTCCGGTTTATATTTTGAGCTGCCTCCTTGTACGTTTTTTCTTCCTAAGTGGAAGGCGACCCTCTTTCGCATTAGCAGCCTTCTTCGAATTCTGCCATTCCGGTCGTACAAAGAATTTTTTACCATGTTCGATCGCCCTCTGCTTGAGCCGTATGTTGTGCCGACACTCAATAAACTTTCCCTTTGCTGCATTTAGTAAGGCCGCCCTCGACTTTTTGTCACTGCCAGCACACCAGTCAAAGCACCACAACTGATGTCCCTTTAGATTTTTCGTCTCCGGAGTTATAACACCGAACAAATCGGCAAAACCAACATAGTAAAATTTATGCGGGCCTAAATCCCTTACCTCCCTGTCAAATATTTGCCTCCTTCCGATGTACGGTGCATTTACAAAATGCTCCTCCATCATTAGTGAGGCGTGATCGTTAACCATAATCTTTTCCTCTTTCTATAAAAGTGAATATTTCCTGGCCTGCGCTGGAGTTAACTCCCCAGGATCCTCTGCCTCCTCAATAAACTTGCATTGTATGTGCGGCAGGAATTTCAATTGAGATTCCAGCGTAAGTGATTCCGCTACCTGTCCTTTATCCAGCAGCACTATGAACCTGTTAAATTTCTTTTTCAAATCGTACAGCAATTCTATTTGGCTGTCCTCCACATTCATATTAAAAAGTCCAACCGAACTTACCTCGGACCGCCAATTGTAGAAGTCCAATTTCAAAACATCGAATACACCCTCAACAATATAACACACTCTGCCGCCTTTCATTGCGTGGTCATAATTGTAAAGACAATCCTTCACCTGCTTAACCGAATCCTCTTCCGCCAATGCTTTATACCTCAAAGCATATTTACGAGAAATGGAGCGGCCGAGGTAAGTTTGCAGTATACCTTTTTCTTTTACCGGAAATATTATCCGGTCAGCAAAATCCCCTGACACTGCAAAATTGATTTGGTAGCGCTGCACAAGCCTGCCGATGTGCTGCCGCAAAAATCCGCGCTCCCTTACGAGGTAGTCGATCGCCCGCAATTGCATGCGCCCATCTGCTGTAAGGGGACGTGCATAGGGATCCATCCGTATTGTACGAGGGGCGGGCGTCTCAGCGGCTGTCTCGCCCTCTGTCAAGCCCTGTACTGCATTTTCGAGATCGCCCCGCTGCATAGCCCTGTCAGTGCCCTCTCCGCAGACACGCCGCGCCTCAGCGGTGGACAGTCCCGTCAGCTTTATCAGCAGCCGCGACAGCTTGCGCCCGCGATGTTTAGCGTTTCTCCAGCATCCCCACATCCCCGTTGCAATGTTTATTCCTAAGTGCTGAGAATGGTCGGCCTCCCCGCACCACGGGCACTGTATGTTTACGTTACCCTTAGCAACATTCGTGCCGTGGTCCACAAACTCAATGTTATATTTTCCTAACAGTTCTTCTACGTTTACCACTTTGCATTAGCTCCTTATACAAGTTGCGGCCTTCTTTTAGGAAGCCCAAAATATCCTCTTCAACCGATCCCTTAATTATCGGGTCGGTGTAATGCACCCTGCCAACTTTACTATTGCGCCGACGTATCCTCCCCTCCACTTGCTTACGCTCGATCGGGGAAACGGGGGACTCATAGAAATGCATGTAAGGCGCTATTTGATAGTTACCACCTGCGCCTCCGCTGCGCCAATTCATAACTAGGAATCGACAATCTGGCTCCTTCCTAAACGCCCGATACACTTCCTTCTTGTCGGCCGGGGATACGCTACCGTTTAGTGAGAAAAACGCATACCCCAATTCCTTTAGCACCCGCTCAACAATGAGGCCGCTATAAACAAACTCGTGGACAATAATTCCCTTCCAATCTAGCGGCACCTGCTCAACAAACTCTTCCAGGGCGCCCAGCTTTGGATTGTTTGGTAACTCGACCCTAATCTTGTCGTTGTCCTCGCCAGTGTAAGAAACAAAGCCGGAGCAAATCATCCGTAGCCGCACCCAATTGTTTTCTAACTCTTCATCCCTGGCCGCATTTTGTAATGATTCCAAAGCCTCATTATAAAATTTCGACAGCTCTTTGGGAGGCCTCAACAAAATCGTTTGTTTTTTGCGGCGTGGCATGTCCCCGATTTCGTTGTCGCTGTAATACAGGGATCGGTTCCGCAACGTTTTTCTAAACAGCTTTCGCAAGCGCTTATCAAACGACCACTCTTTCCAACCACCGAACCCTCTTTTCTCATTAAAAAAGCCAGCACGGAAGAGGCCCAGCGTCGTCCCCAATGTCTCTCCCTTGTCTACTATCAAAAACTCTGCCCACAAGTCTTCCGGGTTCCTGCCGAATGCAGTGCCTGTCGCTCCATACCGATACTGCACCCACTTAGAAATGCCTTTGCAAATAGAATAGGTAAGCGACTTGTGATTTTTGCATTTGTGTATTTCATCGTACGCCACCCAGTCCACAATCCTGCACAATTTTTTCACTGCTGTTTGATTGGCCTCTGTTGCTTTCTTTTTGTTTACAGTTTTTTTCGAAAGCATTGCCCGCAGTCCGGCAAAACTTATTATGAAAATATGCGCGTCCGAAGTCTGCAACAACTTCCACCTTGCAACACCAGAACCTATAAGCACGGCCGCCTTAAATTGAGGGGTATGCTCTGCAACTTCGTCCTCCCAACTAAAAGCATTTACATCGTTGAGGACTACTATCAAAGCCCTGCTGGCCTGTCCCCTCCTACGCCTGTATGCAAAAGCTTCCAGCAACACTCTCGTCTTGCCGGACCCTACATCCAAAAACAGCAGGAAGCTGTCGAGCAAGCAACAAAGCAACAGGCCAACGAGTTGATGATCCCAATGCTTATACGGCGACGTTATGTGCGGCCGCATTGGCAGTTGCCGCAACTCTTTGAGAAGGTCCCGGCGCCTCCAGTGCTTTAAAAACGTCCAATCATCCAACTCCCTGTTGAGGAAATTAGAGACAGCTTTTTTTGCAATTGTCATTTCTTGTTGTGCTTATTGTATTTGCGGAGGCCAGCCTCATCAAATGTCAACTTCGGATTACAAATTGGACACAAACGTTTATTACCTTTCTGCCTTTTCAGCTTTTTCTCCAGCCCCAAAGTGCCCGACCACAACCTAGCAACACGCCAAGCAATTCCCTCCCACGTAATAACCGAAGTCAATACACAATAATTACGGTTGCCGCTTCTATGGGATCGTAACCGCCTTTCCAAGTCGGAAGTCCATCCCAAGTAGTGCTGTGCATGCTTATAGGGTTTATCAAAGTGCAGTAGGTAAACAAAGCCTGGAGTATTCTCGTCCATGCCTCACCTGCAAACTTGGTGAGACCCACTAGCGTCCACGACAAAAAAGCAATTCTGCTGCGCCTGTTGTGCATCTTCCGAATCCTTCGCAGCAAGTACTAGCCCGAGTAATACACCGCCCAACACCACCCACGCCATTGCGCTGTTGTGCTTTTGCGCGGCCTCGGCTTTCTCCACCAGCTCTGGATCCACGTTGCCATTCTCATCAAGCGTTGACGGAACGGTAACACAACCTATCAAACACATCGCAACCAACATACAAATCAACTTCCTCATTTCCTTCTCCTTAGTTTTTACTACTTTCGATTTCTTCCCAATACAACTTGGAAGCGCCGCGGAGCATAATTGCATCCAGTGCAAACTGTCCGGACGTATAAGCCTGTGTGACCAACACAACTAGGCCGCTCTTTTCATCCCGCGCCTTTACAGTAAATAGTCGCGCAAGATTCAATTCCTTTTCCTCTTTTGTTTGGTTGTACGAAACAATGTTATCCGATATGCCTGCCTTGCTATAGTCCTCTGCAAAGTGTTTCATTGTTAGCAATTTGGAATCCTCGCCGGACCTATTGCTTTGGGATGCCGTGCAGACTGCAATGTTGCGATCCACTGCAATGCCGCGCAGGTCTTTGTAAACGCGGCCGGTGTCCACCCTCATATTAGCTGCGTCTATTTTCATTAAGTCCGCATAATCGACTATCAACAAATCGGGATGGAAGCCTTCCTCCATATCCAGCATCTCCAAGTAAGCATAAATGCCGTCCGTTGTTAGTTGGTTGGTTGGAAATTGCTTGATGAGAATGCGTTTAAATTTGTTGCCGAAGTTTTCGGACCTAGCTCTTAAACGCTTGCGGGAATCGGTGTCTAGTAGGGAGGGACGGCGGCCTTCTTTTTTGTGCCGCAAGCCCGTGAATCTTTGTTTGCCGTCGCGCTCGATTATTGGAATCACAAACTTTTCAGGCCTGCGCGTCATTGAGAAAAACGATTGCACATATCTACGCGCTATCTTTTCCTCCGACATCTCCAACGTTATGTGCAGCACTTTCTTTCTTTGCAGTGCCGCAAACTTTCCGATCGACTGTAGCCACCAAGTCTTCCCTCTGTTGGGGGAGGCCAGCACCGTGTACAGTTCCCCAGGCGCTGGGCAGATTCCCATTGCGTCCAAGGGAATAATACCAGTCTTTATTAAATCCAGCGTGGGCTCGTACAATCCTACGCTTTCGATAGCGTCCTTTATTGTGAGGCCTTTTTCAAAAACCTCTATTCGTTTATTAACTCCCTCCGTAATTATTCGGGACGCCGTATCTAACTTGCCTTGCTGCAATGCCTCGGCCGCGGCGACTATAGATTGTCGGAGGGATTGTTGCCGGACAAATCTATGCAGTTGGTCCAGTACGAACTTTTTGTTTACCTCATCCTTTGCACTATACAAATCGTTAAGCGCATCCGCATACATACGCTGTTCATTGCGCTTCTTTGAACTTAGGTAATCCTCAAGCAAGTCGGGCAAATGCTCGGCCGGAGCCTCTTTGTATTTGCGGTAATAAGCAACAGCCTTGTCAGCAATGTTACGGTAGACGGCAGACTCGAAAAGACTATTATCCACTGCCGCAATGACAATGGGACAGGCCTCACTATCGAAGCACAACAGCGTCAGTATATTTTCCTGCAAGGCACCGGAAAACTTTTCCTGCTTGGCAGCCATGTTACGCTCCCAAACGCATAAATGCAGTGTGTATGGAATTTACAAAACGAATTCCATACTCATTGCACACCTCCTCCATCATAGCCGCATTGTATTTTATCTTTTTAGAGTGGGCGAGCGGCGGCTCTTCTGCAAGCGGAAACGGAAACGTGGCAAGCTGGGTTCTCAGTTTTACTGTCCGAGCGCGCCAGCGCCACTTCACCCAAATTTCTTTGTCTGTAATCCCGGCCGCCACCACTTTGTATGCTGTTACGTCTCCCACGCCTTTAATCCCTGCCACGCCGTTGTGGGAGCCCTTCAAAGCTATGCAGCGAGGCCACTGATAGGGACGTATTTCCGGGTATTGTTTGAGGAAATCGTTGCGACCAAACAATCCTCCCGTCTTAATTAGAAAAACGCGGCCGGTCAGTAGTTGATAAAAGTCCGTGTCGTTTGACATTATGAAAATATGCCCGAACTTGTCGCGCGAGTTTTTGGAAAGGCACCACTTGCCTATAAAATCATCGGCCTCGTATCCCGCCACCTCGCAGACAGGGATTTTAAATGTCTTAAAAAATTTCCGCATCTGCTTCCGAGTTATGGAAAGCATTTTCAGTTTATCCTCGTCCTGCTCGGGTTTCCTATCCGACTTGTAATCGGGATACATTAGGGCGCGGAAATAAGGCTTGCTATCGCAGCACACTACCAGCCTGTCTATTTTGTAGCGATTAACAGCGGCCGACACCATATCCAACACGCCATAAATTCCTCCAGTAAACGTCCCCTCATGCGAAAGCTCTTGGTGAGCAAATGTGGACCGGTACAGCAGATTATTAAAATCCACCAGCAGTAAATTTCTTCTTTCCATTATTCCGCCCTTTATTTTTTGTCATGCGCTTGTTTCAAAAATTCCTTGCGGCCTAAGCCTCTCTTAGTAAAGTCGAGTCCTCCGTCTTCCTCATCGCGAGAATCCACGGGGAAGATGTATTTCTGCATCTGTAAATTTAGCCCTACACCAATTTCTGGCAGACCACTATCCTGCAACAAATTAAATAAATGCTTGGGTGTCATCTTCCCGTGGGATGGCGAGAAAAACATTTGCGCGTGGAAAGTTTTTTGTTCGTCCAACCACATTGCAATAAACTTGGCCTCTACAAAATCAACGTTGCTGTCGATTACAAATTTAACAATGTCGCCGCGCGGCAATTGCTTAAAATGGTAATCGTCCATCGTCCCTTTGTATTGAGACGACCCCAACTTGAAATCGACAATAAAAGAAAGCTGGCCGAGCGAAAGTGTTGTCTCTGGATATGCAAGCGCAAAACCTCGCCGGAATCGGATTGTGTTTTGCGTCCCTGCTGTCTCCACCGTAATGTTGTACTTGTCCTGCACCAGCAAATTGATAAAACTGTACAGTGCATTCCAGTCCTGCTCGAGGGGCTCGCCTCCTGTGATTGTTACTTTGCGAATCCCGTTGCCGACTTCCCTAACAACATCAAACAAAGCTTTTGGATCTGCATCGAGGCCGCCCTTAGTTCCCCACGAATATTTTGTGTCACACCAAACACAACCTACACTGCAACCGCGCGTTCTAATAAATACAGACCAGTGCCCAGGCCCCCAAATATTGCATTCCCCATCCACTGTCCGAAACACTGACAGGATTCCTAATTTCAAATCTTCCATGTCTCACCTCTGTAAAAGTGCTGCCCTCATAAAAGCGGAGGCTGCAGGGCCCGGAGAAACACTTAGGCCCTACAACCTCCTATCCTCGTGAGGGCGATCACTTGGAATTCGTTGGGGTGCTTTTTTTATAGAGTGCTAAGCGGTATACGGCCCGCGCGCCCGAATTCATCTCTGCCGTTACTTCTACTTGCCTCTTACTTGACGGGTCTGCTTACCCGTTGCAGTCCTGCCTTTCTTCTTCCCTCCCTTCTTAGCGTTGGCACCTGCCAGCACATCGGTAATGGCATACACGCCGCCCGAAACAAAGGCCGCGCGAACCTCCCGATCCTTGTGCTTGCTAAAGTACGTGGCCTGCCTGGACAACATTGCCGGCATGCGTTCCTTCGCCTTCCGCTTCTTGTTAACTATACCGACCAACTTGTTCAAACGATTTTGCAGTTTGATCTTTTCCTTGTCAAACTTCGTCTTCAGCGAGGCCTTGCCCAGCGTGGTTGCGACACGTTTTGTTGCAGCCTTGCCGCGCGTAGCTTCCTTCACTTTCTTCGCCTGCTTCTTTTTGCTCTTTGCTTTCTTAGCAATTGCAAGGCCGAGTCCGAGAGAAAGCTTGCCACTCTTAATAGCAGCCGCCACGTCCGGGTGTGCGCTAATAAGCGTCAGCCGATCCTTCACCAACCGCAGCGACTTCCCTGTTGCCACTGAGATTCCGCGTGGGGACAATCCCTCATTGACCAGCCGGCGAAATGCTCCTGCCTCCTCAACAGGCGCGAGCGGCTTGCCGTCATTGGAAACAAGCGCGGCGAGCAATAACTCTGCGCCCTTCGTTTTTGCTTCCTCAAGCTGGCACGGTACAGTGGGGAGAGCAACCTTCAGCGCCGCTGTCAGCCGCCTTTCCCCGTCAACGAGCTCGTAGTGCCGCCCGACTTTTTTGACGGTTAGAGGTTGCTTGACTCCGTTACGCTTTATCGAGCGCTCCAGCGCTGCAATATCCCCCTTGTCAATGCGAGGATTAAAGCCGGTACGAATGACAATGTGCTTCGGGTTGATAAGCAGGATCTGCTTCTTCCCCAAAATCGACTTGCCGCTCATCTGTCCTTCCAGCTTTTTGTTAAGCGCCTTTTCCTCTCGCGCAAGCTGCGCCTTGGACTTCTTTACAGTCCCTTTGTCGGCAGCTTTTTTCTTGCCGCCTTTTTTCGCGGCTGCCTTCTTCGCTTTCTTTGCGCCCTTTTTGAGAGCGGCGGCGCGCTGTTCCATGTCTTCCTCACTATTGCGAGTAACCTTCTTTGCTGCCGCTTTTTTGCTGACCTTTTTGTTGCCAGCCTTTTTCTTACTTGCTTTCTTCGTAGCCATTATTTTCTCCTAAATGACACCCTACACAAGAATAGAACTATACGTTCTAAATTATCCTACTTGTACTCCTCCCCTTCCGGGGCCTCCATGTCGTCGTAGCATCTAATCCCGACCGACCTGCCGTAAAAAACTGATACGGCTTCCCTCCACCGCACATACCACGGCCTTTTCATTGTCCGTGGTGCGGGTGGCAACTCGTTTTCAATCCGGCCCTTTGCAAACGGCCGGTGCCACAGTTGGTAATGTTCCATCACTCTCCCTCCTCGGGATCGATTGTAAAACCTTCCCTTTCATTAGCGCGCCACTCACACGTGGCACATAAATTTCCACCAACATGTCTGCCACAACTATTGCATACGTATTGTTGGCAAGAAATTTCCCACATTGCAGTTCCTCTGCAACCCTCAACATCGCAATCTTTTGAGGCTATGTACGTCATCCGCCCTCCTATTCCCATTCAAAAGTTGGGAGATTAAAATACGTCCACTTGTCACGCAGGCCGCGTCGTTTGCACTCGTCCCAAAAACTCTGCACCGTATACTCGTATGCATTGAGCAGTGTTGTTACGTCGCGCCTGTAGCTCTGCTCAACAAGGCCGTGGCACTCGCTCGGCGCGCTCCACCTGTCAACGTCCACGTGACACTCCTCGTTGGACTTCCCCAGCGCCATTAGCTCCACGACAAAGGGCGTAAACCGCTTTGACAGCACAACTGGGCGGTACGCACCGCTTATCAGTGCCCACACGTGACAAAGCTTTACAATGGGCGTCGATTCGAACTCTCGCGACAGTGCTGTTATAGCACTAATTTGCCACGCCCTCCATCCAACTGTCTCCTTGTAGTATTCCGTTTCTAAAACGTTACGGCAGGCCTCTATTAGCCCTCCTACTTTTGTTTTTCCTATTTCCATGATCTTGCCCTCACTTTGTTATGGGATGATTCCCAACAAGCGCACTCTTGCGAATGCGCTTGTAGCGGTCACTCCTATCCTAGCTGCACAAATACTCGTCAACAATCCTACACGATCGCTCCGACGAGATGCTGTGACTGGCATGCAAGTATGCCAACGTTGTAATATCCTCCCTTGTTAGCTGGCCGTTTTTTTCAATCAGCGGGCCTATAAAGGGCTCAATCTCTTCGGCCACTTTTTTAAGTGCCTTTCTGCTTAGTAACATTATGCTGCCTCCTTCATTGCTTGGTATTCCTCATCCCGTTTCTTTTTGAGTTCCGGCATGAGATGTTCGACTGCAAACTCGCTCAACCTGCTGGCCTTGAAAATAAGCTGCGAGTCGTTTTGCAATGCTTTAATCCACGACTTAATGTAACTGGCGTGGTTGGGAAGTTCCGAGGAAACGCCCTGGAATTGACAAAGCATTGCCGAGCCGATCTCAGCAACCAGCTCTTCGTAAGCATAAGTCTCGCTACCGAAGTGGCTCGACTTGTCTGTAATGCCCACTCGCGCCAGCCGGGACTCATGCCCAGTCCAGTGTACCAACTCGTGGTAAGCTGTTGCTGCAAAGCCTTCACCCGTTTTAAAGCGCTCGGGCTTCGGCAACTCAATGCGATCCCCGGCAGGTGCGTAAAATGCTCGGCCGCCGTTGTACTTGACAGTTGCACCCACGTCCTTCAAAAACTCTTTAGCATTGTGGATGCAAATTTCATTGGACGGCATAACATCATCATCCTCATCGGGCAGCTCGCGCTTGGGAAGTCGGACGTCGTCGCACTGTGCAACATTAAAAACTGCAAAGCACCGAAGCATGAAAATCTTGCGCTTCTTTTCCGGGTCCTTCTCGTCCTTAATTAAAATCGGCTTGGTAAATACAACATATACAGACTTTTCTCCCTTACGCACACTGCCGCCAAGCTTTTTGGCTTGTTTAAACGTCAGCCACTGTGCTGTCGGATAGTTGGCAGCCGATTGCACTGCCCACAAGTACGGAACGTTAACACCCCGATACTCGTGCCCTGTCGCACAATTATGCGGCATAGCATTACCACCCTCGGGATTCCACGGACGCTGCCACGGATTTGTTCCAGCCTCCAACGCTGCGATAATAGCGTCGGTCACGTATTGCCGGATTTTTTCCGGCGTCATTTTTGCTTTACCGTTTCTCATGATCTGCCCTCACTCTTTTTAATAAACAAAATTCCGCGGTCGCAGTACTTCCAGCCGGAATTTGCGTCGCCAGCTGCACCGATCACGTCGCCGTGTATGTCGCTTGTGTTTTCCCACGCTGCATGAAACTTCTCAAGCCGCGCGCTCGCATTGCGCCTACATGTTAACGAGTTATCCTCGTCGCACATTACTTCTTCGAGGCCGTCCATCTCAGTATCAAAACCCTCCATCTTGGCCTCAAACTCCTCCTCCAGATCTTCCAAAAGCGTAGCCGCTTTTTGGAAGTACTTTTTTGCTTGCTCGAACTTGTGCTGCTGTTTTTTGGTAAATATTTTCACGATATCACCCTCACTTTTTGTACCTGTATTCCAAACACCTCGTCATCCACTATTGTAATCGTGCCGGACCACTCGTTGCCTGTAAGATAGTTGGTTGCAGCGCGCGGATTGTTTCCAATCACAATCAGCCGCTCCAACTCTTTGCTAAATTCCCTGGCCGCGTGGCGCAGGGCTTTCTGGAATCCAACTATCGTCATTGTGTTGTGTATCTCGCCGTCCTTGAAAATTGTTAATTGAAATCTCATGATCTTGCCCTCACATTGTTATGGGATGATTCCCGGCAAGCGCACCGCTCTCACCGATGCGCTTAACGCTATCACTCCTCCGTAGTTATTTTCACCGACCCCAGTGCAACGCCGCCCGACAAGCTGAGCGCGTCCTCAACCAACTCCCTCACCCGCTGCTCTGCTTCCCCAAGCGAGTCCTGGAAGCTGTCGCGGAATCCGTCGCTGTCGAGCAACTCAAATTCCTTGCGGCCGCCGCCCGGCGGATTTACATCGGCCGGAGTTTTTTGGAACGTGTAAAACACTGTTGCTTGTATTAACATTACTTTTTCTCCTCTTTTTGAAGGTCGTGTATGGCTTGCTTTAACTGCTCGTAAAAGTCGCCCGTGTAATCGTCGAGCACCTCTTCAAAATCAGGACGCCATGCTGTGTCGTCCTCAGCGTCCTCCGTTGCCATAATAACTAGAGACTCCGCAATTGTTTTGACTGCGGCCATATACTTTTTTTCATTAAGCTTTTTCATTGTGATTGCCCTCACTGTTAGTCCATGTCTGCCGGGTCTGGCAGGGTGATTTTCAATCCCTCGTCAAAAAACGGGCCTTCCAATATGTCATTGGCCTCGTCCGAATGTAAAACTTCAAGCAGTGCGTCCATCTGCTCGCGGGTGTCAAATTGTATTGTCATTGTAAACATTGTGATTGCCCTCACTTTTGGTTGGTTACTTTTTTGCCGTGCTGAGATAAAAGTCTACCGACTCGTCCGATGCGCGGCGAAGCTTTGCAAGCGCATCCTCAATTAACGAGGCGGCCTCGTCGATGTCATCCCTTACGTTCTCTGCTGCTATGCGTTGCTTATTGCTATGCACATCAGCTTCGTGGGTAAACGTCCTTTTCGCCAACCGTTCCGACAAAGCTTCAAGCGTAATGCGTAAGTCGGTGGCCCTGTTGCGGCCGCTTTGGATTTGCTCTACGTGTTTTGCTGTAATCAATAACATGTCGTTCTCCTGTTGTGCTGCACTAGCAGCCGTACGAGTCAATATCTTCCTGCAATTCGGCATCACTAAAAGTTAAATAATGTGCCACCCATTCGGCAAACGTTTTCGACTTGTTTAAACGTGCGCTGATTTTGGCCAGCCACTCTGCTTTCTGTTGCTTATTCATGTTGTACTCCAATTGTGGGTTTATAAAAGTGTCGCCCAGCTAAAAACACACTCTCGCGAATGCGCTTTTAACTAGGCAGGGCTACTCGGCCGCGGTGCATTTACGAGTCAACGTTTGGACGCCGCCGCATTTTGCCCTGCTTAATTTTTTGTTGCACTTGGCGAGGGGTGCTAAGTCCTCACTCTTTTCCTTGTGCGTTGGGTAATGTATCCCGGACCGTGTAACTGTTGCATGTAGCGTTCCGTGCTAAGCATCTATGCAAGCATGCTGCAACCTCGTACAAAGCCACTTCCACTTTGTATTCGCAAAGCTACTAATTTTTTGGCGTCGGACTTTTTAACGTCCTACTTTCTAGCTTGCCGTGTGCCTCTCATTGACAACTTGGCAATTGGGATTGGCAGTCGGTTGGGACACACCCTGTATTAAGCCTTGCACCGCTGCATCACCTGCTCCAAAAAACTTTTGCTCCCTGCCGGACCTCAACATATAGTTGCTGCCCGAATGCCGATCCCTCAGCATGTCCTCTCTCCACTTGTCAGTGTGGCCGCGTATCTCGCTTGGTAAAACTGCCGATCCGTAAACGTTCGGCCGACGTTATAAGCAACAAACAGTGCAACAAAAACGCCGCCCGTAACAATCAAGCCGGCGCGGCGTTTCGTTGTGCTGTTTTGTGTTAGTTGCTGCATGCTCACAATATATAAGGAGTCTTTACAATTGGTCAAGCACTATTTTTGGCGGGCTGTAAGTTGCTGTTTTAAATAAGGAATTAAACGCAAAATCCAGCTGTCAAGCCGGATTGTTGGGAATCTGCGCGACTTTTTGGACTGTTTTCTAGCCCAACCCGCCTGTCAAAGCGGCCGTGCGGCAGAGGTCAAAGCTTGTCCGTTAATTCGGCCGCTTGTTTGGGCCTAGCACTACCAAGGCAATAGTGCCGGAAACTACATAGCCGGGATACGCTTTGTCAACGAGGCCGACAAATTTGTCGGAGTGTTGGAGGCAGGTTTTGACAGATACCGGAACTTGGCAGTCGCGCAAATACCCGACAACCAATTTGACATACAAATGAAAAACGCCGATTGCGAAGTTTCGATTGCGCACCCGGGAAGGATTCCACTCGCAAGCTAGGGCATACAATTCGGCAGAGATTTTTTGCACCATTTTATATTGCTTCGGCATTGCTGCATTCAAAACATGTAAGGGGGCGACAGCGATTTTACATTGATCTAACAGGACTACTGTCAACCTGTCATAAAACAATCCGACGTAGTCTTTTATTATTGGAAGGGTAGTTGCTTCGGCGGCCTGCTTTGCACTGTAGTTCCCCATCCGTATGTCCGCAATTGCTTTGACCTCCCTCCATTCCTTATCCGTATAGGCGGCCGCCATTAAATTTGTTTTTAACTCTTCAAACTGCATTACCATTTGCCAGGCCTCGCGCTTTTATTAATAGATTGAGGCACCCCCTCTCTATTACATAGAGAAGGGGGGTGCCTCTGTATAATTATACAGATGGAAACTAGGAAAAGATTTGTACAGATGCTTCTTTGTCTATTCCCTTAGTAAAATTGATTACCGAATCCAACGCATACCTTGTTGGATCGTTCAATCCATTGCCTCCCAACTTGTAATATTCCAAACCCTTCCTCCTCCAGTTGAAAATTGTTTGCCTCGAAACGTTAAACATCTTGCACAGATCCAACGTTGTCAGCTCTTGTTTCAATTCGGCCACTTGTAATCTCCTTTGTTTACATCTTGTACAGCACCAAAACAAATAAAAGGCCGAGTAGCTCGGCCCTGTATAATTATACTGTGCGCAACAGCTTAATGACCTCCCTTGTCGCGCTGCATTCCATGTGCGGCTTGTAAGGACACTGGAGTTTTAAGAACGTGCTGGAGTCCTAGTTACTGCCAGCGTATATCGCTGCTCCAGTTACTATTGCAATCAGCCCTCTGTAGTACCATTTTTCTATCTCCCTCTGCCGCCTTTCATATTGCA
>Ga0209976_10001387_pt1 | contig 14396 bp, 13 predicted proteins | sample SumtaG_FD_182806 | JGI IMG/M metagenome (GOLD analysis project Ga0209976, IMG submission 182806) | Deep subsurface microbial communities from Indian Ocean to uncover new lineages of life (NeLLi) - Sumatra_00157 metaG (SPAdes) (version 2) | ecosystem: Environmental > Aquatic > Marine > Oceanic >...
AGGATTACCTGTCAGAATGGTTTTATTAGCCGGAAAATATTTGGTGCTGACAGGCCAGGACAGAGCGATTTTGTCGGCGAGTTGAGCAGTCAGCTTAGAAGTTAAGCCAGCGGCTAAGGTTTGTTCATGGATGATAAGTGGGATTTTAAGGAGTTTGGCGGCTAAGCAAACCGGCACAGCCACATAACCCCCAAAACTGACGACAATGGCGGGTTGGAGTTTCCGGAGATGATAAAAAGATTGAGTCAGGCCTAAAGGAAAGCGAAAAAGATGAAAAAGTGAGACAGGTAAGTTGTAGCGTTGAAGCTTAGGCGAGGTAATGGGAATGAATTTGATTTTTTTGGAAGGCAAGAGTTGTTTTTCGATGGCTGGTTGGTGAGAGCCTCTGAGAGAAGTTTGACGACCTAGATAAGTAATCTGCCATTTCTCTTGTTTGAGCTTATCAATTAAAGCTAAGGCAGGAGTCAAATGGGTGCCGGTTAAAACAATTTTCTTGGTCATAGCTTTTTTTTAGGATTAAGCTGGAAACGAGAGATATTTAATAGTAACCCAACTGCAGCTAAGGTGACAATTAAGGAAGAGCCGCCATATGAGATAAACGGCAGAGGGACACCAGTTAAGGGTAGTAAGGCTAGCATGGCAGCCAAGTTGATTAAGGCTTGGAGGCCAAACCAGGAAGCAATAGCGGTGGCTAAAAGACGACTAAAGCTATCAGGGGCTAAACGAGCAATGTAAAAAGCTCTTAAAACAATGGCAAAAAGAAGCAGGATAACTAGACTGGCGCCAAAGAAGCCGATTTCTTCAGCAATAATGGCAAAGATAGAGTCGGTAGTGACTTGGGGTAAGAATTGATATTTTTGACGGGATTGACCTAAGCCTAAACCCCATAAACCACCTGAACCAATAGCGATTAAGGCTTGACGAATATGATAAGAACTGCCTAAAGGGTCGCGGGTGGGATTAAAAAAAGTTAAAAGGCGTTCTTTGCGATAAGGTGAAGAGAAGATTAGGCCTAAGCCAGAGGCAGTACCGAGAACACCGAGGAGAAGGAGATAAAGAATGGGGGCACCTGAGGTGTAGTAAACCAGGACAGCAGTGAGAATGATAACAATGGCGGTGCCTAGGTCGGGCTGGAGCATGATCAGGCCTAAGATAACTATGAGGATGACCAGATAAGGCCAGAAGGGCCGGTCTTTGGCTAACCAAGCAGCTAAGTAAAGACTGAGGGTAAGTTTAATTAACTCACTGGGTTGGAGAGAAAAACCAAAGAGATTAATCCAGCGACGAGCTCCAAAACTAATATCGCTAATGTTAGGAATAAGGACGAGGATTAATAACAGCAGACTGAAGATTAAAGCAACCGGAGAGATTTTTTTAAAAAAAGATAAAGGTAAAAAGGTGGTGAAAAACAAAGCGATAAAACCAAGCAGGGCCCATAAAGCCTGGAGTTTGAGAAAGTAGTATTTGTCGCTAAAAAGCTGAAAGGCTTCAACTACTGAGGCATTGTAGACCATGATAAGGCCAAACAGAGTGATGACCGCTACCAGACCGAGCAAAACTAGGTCAGGTTTTTTAGCCTTAGGACTAGACTTAAGCAACCTCATGTTAAATTCTTGACTGCTTGTTTAAACTGATTACCTCTGTCTTTGTAGTTTTTAAACATGTCAAAGCTAGCACAGGCGGGTGATAGAACCACTACATTGCCAGATTTAGCTAGTTGATGCGCTTTAGCGACAATCTGTTTCATGAAAGTGAGGTTTTTAATAATTTCGCCTTTGAATCTACCTGCCTGATCGATGGCTACCTTAATATTTGAAGCCATTTGACCGATTAGGATAATGGTTTTAAGGTGTTTTGCTTTAACAATCTCTTTGCCTAGGAGAGTATAGTCAGAACCTTTATCTGACCCACCGAGAATCATGATAGTGGGTTCAGTAAAAGACTTAAGAGCAGCAATGGCAGTTTCTGGAGTGCTGGAAAAAGAATCGTTGTAAAACTTAACACCTTTGTTTTCTCCAACTAATTCGAGCCTATGCTCAAGGCCCTTGAAGCTGAAGACGGTTTTTTTAATGGCGGCGAGGGAAGCACCAGCTAGTTTAGCAGCAGTAATGGCAGCGGTAATGTTTTCCCAGTTGTGCTGGCCGCGAAGTAAAAGCTTGTCAGTCTCTCCGATTAAAGTTTTATTTAAATAGATATTTTTGCCTTTAACATAACTAGCGTTAGTTTTTTTGAGACGAGAAAAGTAATAAACTTTTGCTTTGGTTTTTTTAGCAAAAGATTTAGAAACTGGATAGTCAAGGTTAATAACAGCCAAGTCTTTTTTGGTTTGATGGTTAACTATATTGGCTTTAGCTTGCTGATACTCCTGGGTAGTTTTATGAACATCAAGGTGTTCGCTGGTAATGTTTAAAACCACAGCAATATTAGGGCTTTTATGTAAGTCTTGGAGCTGAAAGCTGGAGAGCTCGAGGCAAACTAGGTTTGAGACTTTAAGTTGGGGTAATAATTCAAGAGTGGGTTTGCCGATGTTGCCAGCAATGTAGCAAGTTTTATCAGAGGCTTGAAGAATTTTACCAATTAAAGTGGTGGTGGTGCCTTTACCTTTGGTGCCAGTGACCCCAATAATTGGACAAGGGCAGAGGTCAAAAAAGAGTTTAGTGGAACTGGAAATAACTACGTCTTGGGCCTCGGCTTTAAGAATCGCGGGATGAAGTCGATGAATCCCAGGAGAACGAAAGATAATATCAAAATTTGTTAAGCCGCGATCTAAATAGTTTTTCCCCAATGAATAAGAAATGCCTTTAACTTTTTTAATATCTTTAGCTAGTTTTTGATCAAAAACAGTAATTTGACAGTTTTGCGAATTGTTGTTTAACCAGGTTAAAAGATCAAGGCCTTCTTCGCCTAAACCTAAAATAGCAATGTTTTTGTTTATAAACTGCATGTTTTAAATATTATATTTTCTTTGAACAAGCTTTTTGTAGTAAGATTGGCTTTTTTAGCATCACCGGTTGTAAGAAAAATCTTCTTAATCTCTTGTCGAGAAGTTTGTAAATTATTTTTAAGTAAAACCCGTCCTGTCTGTTGAGCAATCGCCTGACTAGGCTCAATGATTTTAACTGAGGGGTGGACTAAGCTTTTAATTTCTTTTTTTATAAGAATGTAGTGAGTTGATCCAAGGACAATGGCGCTATAATTAGTTTTGATTTTATCTAAGTATTTCTGTTTGATTATTTGCTTGAGCTTTTTTTTATTGCTGGCAAATTCTTCAATAGCATCTGCCAAGCCTGGACAAGAATGAATCACGACCTTGGCTTTTTCGTCATATTTTTTTATTAAGCCTTTAAATGATCTGCTTTCGGCGGTAGTTTGAGTGGTTAAAACAACAATATTCTCCTTTAAATTTTTTTCTATGGTGGGTTTGATAGCTGGTTCTATGCCTATAAAGGGAATTTTGTAGATTGAGCGTAAAAATGAGATAGAAGCAGTAGTAATGGTATTGCAGGCGACTACAATAAGCTTGCAGTTTTGAGACAATAAAAAATCTATAATTTTAACTAAACGACGATTAATTTTCTGAGTGGATTTATCACCATAAGGGAAATATTGATGATCAGCCAAGTAGATAGTTGACTCTTTAGGTAAGTGTTGCCAAATTGCTTGAGCGATAGTTAAACCTCCTAAGCCAGAGTCGATAATAGCCAAAGGTTGATTATCCATTTAAATAACTGCTAACCAGACACCGAAAATGGCTAACATAATACTAGCGAGCAAGGCTCGGGTGACAATCTTGGGTTCTTCCCAACCAATGTATTGCAGCCAAAGATGAAAGGGGGCCACAGCAAAAAGTTTCTTTTTTCTAAATTTCTTAGATAGGAGTTGAAGGGTGCTGGAGAGGACTTCGGCAATGAAGATGCCGCCAATAACTATGAGGGCCATGACTTTACCGAGAAGCAGACCAACCACGGCAAAGGTGGCGCCAAAGGCTAAAGCACCGACATCACCGAGCCAGATACGGGCCGGGTAAACATTAAAGTAAAGAAAGGCAATTAAACTACCTAGCCAAAGAGTAAGAAAGAAAGATAAAGGCGTATCAAGAATTGAAGCAGATAAGAACCAAAAGGCAAAGAGGGCAATCATTAAAACGCCGGAGGCTAAACCATCAAGGCCGTCGGTAATGTTAACAGCATTGGCAAAAGCGACAATGACGGTGGCAGCAAAGGGAATATAAAGCCAACCAAGTTTAAAAGTTTGAATAAAAGGGATATAGAGAATATCGATTTTAAGGTTAAAAAACATTAAGGAAGCAATAATTAAAGCCAACAACCACTGGATAACAAACTTATGCCTGAGCCGTAAACCAAAGAAGCCAGTACGATCAAAGTGAAAAAACTTCATGATATCATCGTAAAGACCTAAAAGAGCAAAAGACAGAAAAGTGAAAAAGATAATGTGAATTTCTTCTTTAATGGGATAAACGTTGGTGACAAAAACACCCAGGTATTTGGCTAAAGGGAAAAGAAGGAAAAAAAGCAGAGTGACAACAACAATGATCAGAAAACCGCCACCAACGGGAGTGCCTTTTTTATGTTTATGAAGCTTGTCGAAAATGGGAGTACGACGATTAAAGGCATCCTTGGTTTTTTGAGCTTGACGAGTAAAGCGGAGTTTGTAAAGAAGGTTAATAAAAGGCACCAGGCCAATGGAGGTAATTACAAAGGAAAAAATCAGTAAACTTAAGAGTAAAGCCATAGGTTAATTATAAATGACGAAATTTTCTTCTGAAAGCCTCAAATAGATAAGTCAGCCAGTAAGTGGATTTTAAGGGTAGATCATGAGCGGGCAAGTAATCAAGCTTATGACCGCCAAAACCTTTTTTAAATAGGGTGACGCCAGCAAAACGGTGCTTAGGATTATCAGTCTTGGTAATGCCCCAGAAATTATAGCGTTTCAGGCCACGATGTTTGGCCTCTTTAATAGCCTGCCATTGAAGCAGATAGGAAGCGGGAATGTGTCGATGTTGACTGCTGGAGCCAGAATAGTGATAAACAGCTTCATGGCCATAGAAAATGATAAAGGAAATGGCTAAAACTTGACCTTTATAACTCGCTTTAAATAATTGAATTTGATTAGAAGATTTAAAGGCTTGAAGTTGTTTAAGGAAATAGTCTTTAGAAAAAGGCACAAATTTATGTCTTTTAACAGCCTCTATTTGAAGTTGATAAAGCAAATCAACATCTTTTTCATCTAGGGATTGAGTAACTTTAACACCGAGTTTTTGAGCTTTTTTAATGGAGTAACGGGTGTTTTTGCGCATGTTTTTAAGCAAATCTTCCTCCGATTTATCTAAATCTAAAACCCAAGTTGTTTCGGCATGAAGATGCATAGAGGCTTTAACAAAACCTGAGGTTTTAAGAATTTGGCGGTTTTCTGAAGCATCAAGAATATTAGGCCGAAGACGAACAAAACTGATGTTTTCAGTTTGACTGAAGCTTTTAAGGTGATTGATAAAAGTCTGGAGATGGGCTGGTTGAGACCAGTCAATGACTGGACCACCAGGACATTCCAGATAAGTACCACGTTTGGCTTTAACTTTAATCAGTAAGGCTATACCCTGAAGTTGATTAGATTGATAAAAACCTAAACGAAAGATTTTCTTACCCAGGCTTTGATGAAACTGACCCCAATTCCAGGACTGAAGGAAATTGGCCTGAGGAGAGCTGAGAAGAAAACCTTCCCAAACTTCTTTTGATTCAATTGGTTTAATGGTTAACATAGCTTTTAATTATTTTAACAACTTGGTTTGCATGTTTAAGAGTCATTTTAGGATGAGTGGGCAGATTAACGACTTGTTGACTAACAGCTTCAGCCTGAGGACAAGATCCAGTTTTATAGCCTAGCTTGTTTAAATCAACGCCCTGAGGGGCAATGACTGGCCGATACCAGTTGCCGAGTAAAACATGGTGTTTTTTGGCTTGGTTAATTAATTTTTCAGGCTGATCAACCAAGAGAGGTAAGCGCAGATAAATTGAGCCTGGAGAAGCTGGGGGAAGCTTAAGGGCTTGCTGATAGTGCTTAGCCAGCTGTTGCCTCTGCTGGTTAATCTTGGCTAGTTTGTTTAACTGATGTAAAGCTAACTTAGCTAAGGCGTTGGGGAGTGACTGGGGTTTTAAAGACATTTGACAGACTTTTTCCTGAGAACTGACAGGAAAGGTCAGAAGGCGACTTTTTTGGTAAAGAAAAAGCAGAAACTTGCCAATATTAAGAAAGAAGTAAAGAGGGGTAATAATGGCCATAATTAGAGGATGAAGGAGTTGTTTATAGATCCAGATATAAGATGGTGAAGGAAGATTGTTGGCTAATTTATTTATTTTTTTAGCTAAAGCTTGGTTGCTGGTTAACAGAGCGCCGCCAAAAACAGAGGAAATAACTTTGTCTCTACCAAAGCTGAGCATTGTGATGTCAGCAAAGCTACCAATAGGCTTGCTCTGGTAAGTAGCGCCTAAGGAATGAGCACAGTCTTCGATGAGAGTCAGTTTATGTTTTTCACAAAGCTGTTTAATTACCTGAAGATCATCAGGTTGACCAAAGGTATGCTGAACTATTAAGGCTTTCGACTGAGAAGTAATTTTTTTTTGAAGATCTTTAATGTCTAGATTAAAGCCGTTTTTAACGGTGTCGACAAAAACAGGTTTAGCGCCAGCCCAAAGAATGGCATTAGGAACAGCTACACAAGTAAAGGCTTGACAAAGAACTTCGTCGGTTGAGTTTAAGTTCAAAGCTTTTAAGGCTATGTATAAAGCACTGCGGCCGGAATTTAATAGCCAGCAGTGCTTAGCTTGGAGTTGAGATTTTAATTGAGTATTTAGCTGGCTCAAAGCTTTGCCTGTTTGCCAACGCCAAGGCTGAAGCATGGTTTTAAAGGCTAAGGCGATATCAGAGCAGCTGGTATTGGGTGAGATAGAAATTAAGATGGGTTGACACATAAGTTTTTGATAAATTTTTGAGGCAAGCGACTGGCAAGTAAAACTAGAGTGGTTGAGTTAAGTTTTGGTTTTAAATCATGAAGGAGTTTTTTGAAATCAGGTTGATAAACAGCTTTTTTAAAGACTGGTTTAATCTCTGGCTTGGTTATGTAGATAAGATCAAAAACTGGTTGGGCTTGTTGGTAAATATTTTGATGAATGGCTTGAGATTCTTGACCAAGTTCAATAATGCCTGAAGTAATTAAGATTTTTTGTTTAAAGTTTTTTTGTTTAACTAAATTAATGGCTGCTTGAAAACCCTGAGGATTAGCATTGTAAGTGTCATTGATGATGGTGGCTTGATTCAAGCCTGGTTTAATAGTGATGGCGGTTTTAAAATTAGGAATGGTGGTAAGTTTTGATTTAATAGTTTTTTGAGGAATTTTGAGGGATTGAGCTACAGTAATGGCTGCTTGAAGATTCATTTGCTGATACTGGCCAATTAGGTTGGTATTATAGTTTTTTTTAGGCTTATTATAGATTAGTTTTTTAAGATGCTTGGTTTGACGAGCTAGCTTTAAGACCTGAGGATCTTGGCCATTAAAAACAGCTAAGCCAGTTTTAGGCAGAGCTTGGATTAATTCATATTTAGCAGCAATGATCTTTTCCAGGGAGCCGAATAAACTGAGGTGTTGTTGAGTAATGCCGGTAAAAATACCAATAGAGGGCTTAACCAACCGACAGATTTGTTTGATTTCACCAGACTTATAAGCGCCCATTTCAACTATAAAAATTTGGTGAGATTTATGAAGATTTTTAAGAATGGTTTTAGCAACGCCAATCAGAGTATTATCTGTCCCTTGAGTTTTGCAAACTTGATATTTAGTAGTCAGAAGGTGGGCTAAGATTTCTTTGACAGAGGTCTTAGCGTAACTGCCGGTGATGCCAATGACTTTTAAAGATGAAGGCATGGTTCTGATTTTTAGTTTGGCAAGAAGAATAATTAGGTCTTTAATTAAACTGGTGATGGGGCTGAGTAAAAGTACGGCTAGGCTAGTACTGAAAGGAATGGTTAGGTAGGCGGCAAAGGGAACAATTATCAAGTTAGGTAATCTTAAGATTGAGATAGTGAAGTAAAAAACCAAATAGATTAAGAAGATTATTTTTAAGGTCAAACGAGGACGGAGAAAGTAGCGGGTAGGTAAAAAATACTGGCGGGCTTGAGCGGTTTTAAGAAACTGGCGAAAACGATCCCAGCGATATTCTTTCAGCTGCCAAAAATAAAGACAGCGAAGAATGGCTTTAAGGATGAGAATGAAAAAGATTAATTCTAAGAGATGAACCATAGGATTTTTTTAGCTACAACCTGAGGCTGATGAAAAGGCAGGCCATGGGTAGCTTTAGGGATAACTTTGAACTGGGATTGCTTGATTAACTGATTGGTTAACTGGCCATCAACAAGAGGGGTATAGGTGTCTTTCTCAGCCCAGAGAATTAAAGTGGGCCGGGTTATTTTCCTCATCTGATCCTGCTGGTCTTCGGTTAGAATCTTTTTCAAGGTTTGCTTCATAACTGGACTGGCTTGATAATAGTCAGTTTCTCTTAAGAAACGGTAAAAAGCATGTTGAGCTATAGATTTAAAAAAGCAGAAAGGCGGTAAAGTAAAAAAGGTTTTGCCCAGTTTAGCAATAGGAGTAAAAACCAAGCGCTTGAGGCTAGGTTTGTTTCTAATGCCAGCTGAGTTAATTAAGATTAATTTATTAATCTTGTTTGGATGTTTGGCGGTAAAGTTAATGGCGACTTGGCCGCCAAAAGAATGGCCGACTAGATTTATTTTTGAGAGCTTTTTGGTTTTTAAGTATTTAGCTAACCAATTAGCATAGTCTTGAGTGGACATAGGAGTGGAGATAGGTTGTTTACCAAAACCAGGCAACGCAGGTAAAAAGACTTTAAAACCCTGAGTTTGAAGGGTGGTTTTAAGGGGTTGCCATTTTTTCAAATCACTCCCCCAGCCATGGAGAATAACAATGGGTTTAGACATGAGTTAAACAATTAATTTAATAAGGACTTTAGCCAACTTGTTGGGGTCGTGTCGTAAAAGACTGCGTTTAAGAATATCGCTTTTAGGTTTTTGGTAGGCAGATTTGGCAAGTAAGGATTGACGGATAATTCTGGAGTCAGAGCCTAAATCATCTTTAACCGGATGTTCATCAAATTTTTCATAAACTTTAATTATGGAGGCAGGAATGGATTGGTGGTTAATTAAAACATGGTTAATTGACTTGCCAGCATATTTTTCAATTTCTTTAACATGGTCAGAAGCAGTAAAGCCATGAGTTTGGCTGTTTAAGGTCATGAGATTAACCACATAAACCAGTTTAGCTTTGGAAGCTTTAACAGCTGATTTGGTACCTTTAATAATCAAGTTGGCAATGATGCTGTTGTAAAGATCGCCAGGAGCAAAAATGATTAAATCAGCTTGTTTAATGGCTTCAGCGGCTCGAGGATTGATTTGAGCTGAAGGCTGGGTGGACATTTGAGTAATGGTTTCATCTGGGGCGAGTTTGTGGGTCTCGATTTTATGCTCAGAAACAATGGTTTTGCCAGTAGAGTATTTGGCCACTAACTTGACCAGTTTTTTGGAAATGGGAAAAACTTTACCTTTAAGCCTAAAAAGCTTGGCAGCTTGAATAACTGCTTCTGGCTCAGTACCAACCATATCTTCAAGGGCAGTTAAAAGCAGATTGCCGAGATTATGGCCTTTTAAGCCTTTGCCTTTGTCAAAACGATAAAGCAGGAGTTTTCTTAACTGGCCGTTTTCAGGGGCTAAAGCGGCTAAGCACTGGCGAATATCACCAACAGGTAAAAAGCCAAATTCATCTCGTAACCGACCAGTAGAACCACCATCATCAGTGACTGGAACAATAGCAGTTAAATCAACTGGGTATTGTTTCAAACCAGAGAGCAGAACAAAACTACCGGTTCCCCCACCGATAACCACAACCTTCTTTTTGTCATTATTTACCATGTGTATATATTTTACTGGATATTGCAAGCTTTTGTGATATAATTCTGGAAATTCAAGTTGTATCTGCCTAATTGGCAGTTTTTTAATAAAATCATTTAAGGAAAGTTATGAGGGAAGACATTAAAACTATTGGTGCTGAAGTACATGAGGTGGAGAATGCTGAAGGAACACAAAGGTATTTATTGATCGAGGGCAAGCATACTGATGCTGTCATTTTAAAACTGCAAGCAAAAAGACCTGGCATTGGGGAAGAAAGTGACCCATGGCTTGATGTAATGGGTGTTAAATCTATAAGGGGTGAAACCACAGTAATGGTTAATGCTTTGTTAACAAAGCTTAGAAAGCCTAAGGAGGAGAAAACTGAATCACCAGCCCTTGTTCAAAGACATAGTTATGATTCAACTGGAGAAAGAGAAGAGCAAGAAACTTGGTTTTTATCAAAAACTGATAATCCTGATCAAGAATTGAAAGATTTAAAAGAATTAGGCTTATTTTACAAAAAAACTGATTTGCCTAAAACTATAAATGCAGGAAAAACAATAGGAGCCTTTTTAACAGCAGCTCGTACAGGTGAATTTTCAAAACCAGTATTAGTCTTGAGTCCAGTAGAGGCAATAATAAGTCGCGGGGCTGAGCTTAATGAAAAAATTAGTCAAGATGGCTTAATCCAAGTCCGTTTCCATGAAAGACTTTACGAAATAACACAGGAATCTTTTCATTTATCATTAGCTGCTCGAGCCGAAAAAGGTGAAGGTAAGTTCCGTCCAATTATTGGATTTATGGTTGATCAAGAAGGAAGATTATCATTGTCAATTCAGGCAATTGCTTCAGAAGAGGTTATTGAACAGCGTTCAGATAGAAAATCAACGCAAACCATGCATGTTGCTTATGATGAAGATGGGAAGAGTACGTATAGAGGTGATTTGAGTAATCCTGATTTTGAATTGTGGGGAAAAAATCCAGATTCTGAAATTTGGCCTACGGCTAAAGAATTTTTAGAGGCTGTAGGTGTTCTAAAAGAAGATAATTTACCTTTTAGAATTGATATGCCTGAGTTTGTAGGGGATTGTTTAAATCTTTGGGAGGCTGGTGATTTACAGCCAAGTTCAGTTTTAAAGGCATTGCAAGAAGCAAGGATATTAATTTCTGACTAAGGCTTTATTTAACCGTTACACTTTTAGCTAAGTATCGAGCGATCTGTTGGTGAGAAGAAACAATTTTGTCAGGTTTGAGCTTTTCTTTGATTAACTTAGATTCTGGTTTTAACCAAATGCAGCTCATGTTAGCGGCTTTAGCAGCCATAACACCGTTAATAGAATCTTCTATAACGAGACATTTATTGGGTTTAAGGTTTAATTTCTTAGCAGTAAAAAGATAAATATCTGGAGCTGGTTTACCTTTACTCTGAACGTCGTCTGAACTAATGACAGCCTTAAAAAAACCTCTGAGGTTAAATCTCTTAAGAACGATGTTAATCCAGGAGTGAGGTGAAGAAGAAGCTAAGGCAATTGATAAAGAGGAGTCTTTTATTTGCCTAAGTAAATCTATAACTCCAGGTAAAAGTTGGGTTTCTTGACCATAGATTGCTTGAGCCGCTTGGTCATAGTTTTTAAAGAATTCTGTTTCAGGTAAAGAGAGGGAATATTTTTTAGATATATAACCGTAGATATCATGAATGCTTCTGCCAGCGATGGCTTGCTGATCAACTGAAGTCCATTGGTCGGCAAATTGTTTGAAAAAAGTTAATTCTTTTTTAGCCCAAATGTCTTCGCTGTTAATAATAACGCCGTCCATGTCAAAAATAATGGCTTGGAAATCAGTTAATTTCATCTGGAGCTATTTAACCGTCACGCTTTTAGCTAGATTCCGAGGTTTATCTGGATTGAGTCCCCTAGCAATGGCGAGATCATAGGCTAAGAGTTGAGCGATAACAGTGTTAGGAATGGCAGTAGCTTGTTTTAAATCAGGAACCTTGAGATGAACGTCAAAGACTGGGTCGGGTTTAGGGGAGATGCCGATGATAAAGCCGCCTCTGGCTTTCATTTCATGAGCTGAGGAGATGGAGTCAGTGTAAGTTTGATCATTAGGGGCAATAACAATACAGGGAGTGCCTTGGTCAATTAGGGCAATGGGGCCATGTTTGAGCTCTCCAGCAGCATAACCTTCAGCATGAATATAGCTGACTTCTTTGATTTTTAAGGCGGTTTCTAGGGCAATGGGATAGGATAATAGTCGGCCAACAACAAACATGTGATTTTGATCTTTGATTTTTTTAGCTAAGGTTTTGATTTGTTTTCTGGTTTTGCCATAACAAATATTCTTGCTGGCTTTGGCAGCTTGGGTAATGAGTTTTTGAGTGGCTTTGAGATTATTTTCCAGTTGAGCAGCCATTTGCATAAGAATGGCCAGCTTAGCAGTAAAGGCTTTGGTAGAAGCGACCGCTACTTCCTGACCAGCACGGAGAAGGATCTTGGTATCTGATTTTCGGTAAAGAGTCGAGCCTAAAACATTAGTAATGCTAATTATTTTCATGTTTTTAGTTTTAGCTAAATTAACTGCATCAACTACATCAATGGTTTCGCCAGATTGAGACAGCATGAGGAAAACTGAGTCTTTAGAGAGGATCTTTTGGTTTTTGGCAAATTCTGAACCAACAATGGCTTCAACATCAACGCCGGTCATATCAAACAGATATTCACCAAAGAGGGCAGCATAAGAGGCAGTACCACAACCAAGAAAGTAAGCCCGGGGGCTGGCTTTGATGGCTTTAGTGGCTGAGGCAATAATAGATTTATCGGTTCTGGCTAAATTATCTAAGATCTGAGGTTGATCGAAGATTTCTTTTTCCATGTAATGATGAAACTTACCTAAACGGCTTTGCTCAGCCTGCCAGTCTAAGGTGGTAATTTTGGGCTTAAGGGCTTTGCCGGTTATGGCATCAAAAAGCTTAACTTTATTTTGGGAGATTTGAGCTAGTTGATTGTCTTCAAGGAAAATAACCTTATTGGTGTGATCTAGCAAAGCCCAGACGTCAGAGGAGATATAGTTGGCGGATTTACCTAAGCCAATAGTCAGAGGGGAGCCATTTTTAACAGCAATCAATTCTTCTGAGTCAGCGTTAAGGAGAATAAAGGCATTCATGCCATGAACTTGTTTAAAGCTAAATTGAACGGCCTTGAAAGGAGATAGCTTCTTAGCTTTTTCTTCAATGAGGTGGAGAGCGACTTCAGTATCTGTTTCTGAGGCAAACTGATGAGATTTGATAAGTTTTTCTTTTAAGGGACGGAAATTCTCAACTATGCCGTTATGAACCAAACAGAGTTTTTGAGAACAATCAAGATGAGGATGAGCATTACCAATAGTGACACCGCCATGAGTAGCCCAGCGAGTATGACCGAGGCCAATAGTAGATTGGGGAAGTTTAGTCTGGGCTTGACCAATTTTACCGACATGGCGCTCGCGAACCAACTTGCCGTTCTGTTTAACAGTAATCCCCCAGGAGTCATAACCTCGATACTCAAGTTTCTTCAGGCCACTCAAAACGGTTTGAGCGGCGTTATCTGATTTACCAATTACACCAAATATTCCACACATAAAGCTTGTTTAATGATAACAATTATAAAAAGGAATGCAAATAAGGAAACATGTTATTTGATAGTTTGCGATAAATATATGAAGTTTTTTAGCTTATTATTAAGCTTGTACTTCGAGAGGTAACGAATCGGCAAAACTATCTATTAAGGTTGAAGCAAATTCTAAATACCCAGAAATTTTAGGAAAATTAGTCTTTAAAATATTAATAATTTCTGAGTGATTTCTTGGCAATTCAGAACCGTCATCTTTTTCACCAAAATTAATTTCAACAGACATATTTTTATTATGCATTTTGCTTAATTTCATTTTTAAACGAAGAGTAACGCCAGCTTCTTGATCAATTGGAGGGCCTTCTTCCTGATCAGTTGCAAAACCTGGCTGAATAATAGAGAGACTTATTTCTTTATTATCTGTAGTAAAACCGCCGTCATTAGTAACAAAAAAGGAAGATAACTGAGAAGTGAGGCTATCAGGTTCAAGGCTGCTTGGTTTAGCCCATAACTGGAATAAGTCTTTAATTTGGCTAGCTTGTGGGTTAGCTTGAATTTGTTGATCTAAAGCAGATAATAAGTGACTTAGATTAATTGAAGCAGTGAAGCCTGAATTTTTAGTTCTTGATCTAATTATAGACCGAGAGCGTTCAAAGAGTTTCTCAAAAGCGCCTATAGAGCTAATATGCTCAGGGCTTGAAATTGGATGAGCCCCATGACTCCCTTTGTATTCTTCTATGGGTGGCATAAAGTAAAAACTGCCAATAATGGCAGTTAAATGTTCTAATATTTAATATTATTAATTAATCAATTCTTTGT
>Ga0209976_10001390_pt1 | contig 14362 bp, 14 predicted proteins | sample SumtaG_FD_182806 | JGI IMG/M metagenome (GOLD analysis project Ga0209976, IMG submission 182806) | Deep subsurface microbial communities from Indian Ocean to uncover new lineages of life (NeLLi) - Sumatra_00157 metaG (SPAdes) (version 2) | ecosystem: Environmental > Aquatic > Marine > Oceanic >...
GATATGAGTGAAACAATATCAGCACAAATAGCAGTGTGGCCAATATTGGTGATTACTTTTGGCAACTTGAGTGTGTTTGCAGTACTAGTTAATAGTTTGATACTGTGGATGGTGCCAATAATAATGGGATTGGGAGCAGTGGTAGGGGGATTGGGATTGATAGCTGGATGGTTGGGAGCAGGAATGGGGTTAGTAAAAATAATAGGATGGTTGGTTTATTTACCATTAACAATAATGGTGCGAATTATTGAAGGTTTTGGGAATCAAACTTGGATGAGTTATGAAATAAGCGGAATAAGTTGGGGGTGGGGGATAATATATTATTTATTTGTAATTTTACAGATAGGGATTTGGGGTTACGATCGTAAGCGCAGATTTCCTTCTGTTGGTTTTCATGAATAAAGTAAATTTAGGCTTGGTTTTAATAATAGGGTTGTTATTATTGGGTTTAAGTCAATTTCCTGATGATAAATTACATATAACAGTGTGTGATGTGGGGCAGGGAGATGCAATATTGGTTTCCTGGAAGAATTACCAGATGTTAATGGATGGAGGGCCTGATGGTTCAATTTTGCATTGTTTGGGTAAGCAGATGGGGTTTTGGGACAGGACGATAGAATTGGTAGTTTTAAGTCATCCTCAGGCAGATCATATGACTGGATTAATTGAAGTATTTGAAAGATATGAGGTGAAAAAGATGTTGGTGGGAAATGTGGTTAATGATACAGCTGAATTTTGGAAACTAAGAGAGTTGGTGATAGCTGAAAAGACTGAAGTTTATGAGCCTATACAAGGAAAAAGATTAAAGTTGGGTTCCCGCGGGCGCGGGGCAAGACAGGTAGAATTTGAAGTATTGTGGCCAGCAGAAAAAGGCGGAAATAGTTTGGCTTGGAAAGGTGAAGGAAATGAAAAGAGAGAGAAGGTATTGGGAATATATGATGATAAAAGTGATGTAAATGAGATTTCAATAGTATTGCAGGGAAGTTTTGGCAAGTTTGATTTTTTATTAACAGGTGATATAGGTAAGCAAATAGAAAAAATGTTGATGGCTTTAGATGTGATAGAAGAAGTTGAGTTATTAAAAATAGCTCATCATGGAAGTAAATACAGCAGTGGAGAGGAATTTTTAGAGATAGTAAAACCAGAGATAGCAGTGATTAGTGTGGGAAAAAATAGCTTTGGGCATCCAACTAAAGAAGTACTGGGATTGTTGGGAGAGGTGGGAGTAGAAGTATTAAGAACTGATGAAAAGGGGATGATAGAAATATTGAGTGATGGTAAAAGGTGGTGGACAAAATAGAAGAGAGTTGAGTAGAATGAGAAATGGGCTTAAGCGGAAAAGAAAAGAAATTGATTAAAAAAAAAGTAAGAGTTAAGTCTTTGGTGGATATAGCAGAAGACTTAGGGGTGGAGGAAGATGAAGTTGAAAAATATTTAATAAAGATTTGGGGAAAGAAGAAATTTCAGAGAGTGGTAAATGAAGTTAAGCAGGAGGGAAAACATAGAGAGATTGCAGTAGAGGAAATTAATTTAGATAGTTTTTCTTTTAAGAAATGGATAAAGGAGAATAAGTGGAAGATATTGTTAATATTAGGAATAACATTTTTAGCTTATATTAATGCTTGGGGGGCGGAGTTTTTGTCTGATGATATACCGGCAATTACGGGTGATCCAAGGGTTAAAACATGGGATTTTGTATGGGCTAATTTATTAAATGTTCCTAGGAAGTTTTATTATTTTGTGATTATTAATACTTTTGGTTTAGTGCCGGGAGCTTTTAGGTTTATAGGTATTGCGTCTCATTTGTTAATGGTAGTAGCGGTTTTTTTATTAGGAGAATTATTAGTAGGAAGGAGAGTGGGTTTTTTAGCAGGAATATTAGTAGGCGTGCATCCAATTATGATAGAAGCAGTAACTTGGATTTCCGGAGGAGGACACAGTCAATACAGTTTGTTTGTAGTTATATCTTTTATTTTATACATTTTAGGAGGCAAGAATAGAAAATATTATTGGTGGTCTTTAATTAGTTTTTTTATGGCCTTAGAATTTTCAGAAAAGGCAATGATGTTTCTAGGCATATTAGTGATGTATCATTTGTTGTTTGTTGGAAAAAAAAGAAAATGGCAAGATTTAATTCCATTTGTGCTTTTAGATAGTATATGGATATGGTGGAATTTAAAAAATTTATCTGGTAGGGTGTCATATTTAGCAACACAATTTTCCGGTGGAGTTAGTTCTCAACCTAAAAATCCTTTTATACATATTCCAGTAGCTATTAGTTCATATTTAAATTTAATTTTTTGGCCTGATAAATTAACTTTGTATCATTCAGAGTTAACTTTTACTCCAAATCAGTATGTAATAATGACAATAGTAACAGTTTTGTTTTTTGGGATTATTTTGTGGAGTTTGTGGAAGGGAATAAAGGATAATAAGATGGCTAAGCAAGTGTGTTTTTGGTTGAGTTGGCTAGTGATTGGATTATCAATAACTTTAACTCCTTTTGGAGTATCTTGGCTGGTGGCAGAAAGATATGTGTATTTTGGAGCAGTGGGAATATTGATGGCAATAGCAATAGGAGTAGATTGGCTGAGCAAGAAGAGAGGCTGGTATGAAGCAGTAATGATCGGTTTTAGTTTAATAGCGGGGCTTTTATTTATCAGAACGATAGTGCGTAATCATGATTGGAAAAATCAGGATAATTTATGGATATCTGCAGCCAGAGTGTCTCCAAACAGCGCTCAAAATCATAATAATCTAGGAGATATGTATCAGAGATGGGGAGATTTAGATAAAGCAGTAGAGCACTTTAGTCGAGCAATAGAGATTAATCCAAGATATGCGGCAGCTAATCATAATTTAGCTAATACATATTTTAGAAAAAAAGAGTTTGAAAAAGCCATTGAGCATTATCAGAAAGCAGTAGAATTGCGTTCAGGTTTATGGCAATCACATAGAGAGTTATCTAGAGTTTACTATACTATTGGAGAAAAAGATTTAGCTAAACAAGAATTAGAAAAGGCAATTGAAATTAATCCAGAAGATGAAACTTTACAGCAATTAATGCAGCAACTTTTTAGTGAGTAGGCCTTTGAGGAACATTATACTGTAAGTTAAATGAGTGAGGAAAATGGCTGGAGTAAGCAGGAGAGAGTGGTGTTTAAGGCTGGTGAGAAAAAGGAGAAATAAGTAAGGGGGAAGGATAAGATAGGGGAAAAAGATAAGGCCAAAGAGGAAAAAGAGAGGGACAAAATAGCCAATACGTTTGGAAGTTTTAGGGAGAATTTTGGTAAAATAGCCCCGGTGGAGACCATAGCGAGAGATTTGTTTGAGGTGAGGAATGAAAATTGGACGACGATGATGAAAAACTTGGATTTGAGGATGATAAAGAATCTTTTTTTTAAGTTTATAAACTAAATCATGGCAGAGTTTGGTGTCTTCACCGGGCCAGAAATTAGAATTAAAGCCATTGATTGATTGAAAATCTTTTTTTCTAACTAAAAGATTAAAAGTAGGGTAATCGTCAACAAAGCGAGTTGATTCAGGGCGATTGCGATAAGTGCCGGCTCCGCCAGCGCCAAGCCAAGTTGACCAAACCAGACCGGAAACCTGCTGGTAAATGTTGTTGGAGGGCGGAGTTAGACTAGGGCCGCAGACTGCAGCGATATTTTTTTTCTGAAAATGAGGTAGAGCATTTTTAAGCCAGTTTTTGTGAGGATAAGCATCAGAGTCAATAAAGGCAAGAATTGAACCTGCTGCTTTTTTGGCGCCTAAATCTCTTTTGGCGGCAGGGCCAGCTTGAAGAATTTTGTCAGTAATAATAAGAGTTTCAAAAGACTTAAAAGTTTGAGCTTTTAAAGCGGGTAATAGTTGAAGACAAAGCTCTTTTTTAGTTTTACAGGGGATAATAATAGAGATTAGAGGCTTAGTCATAATTTAACAGACGGGGATTTAGATCGTCGATCGTACATTTATTTTAATTGTAGTATTTGAGTATTTTAAGACGATAGAAAACTGCTAAAGTGTCGTAAAACATATGCCAGATAGTTTTTAAAGTAGCGGCGTTGGTAATACTGCCGAAGCTGTATTTAAGTTTAATAGGAGCTTCATAAATTCGTTTAAAACCAAAGTGTCTGGCAACTGAAAGCATTTCAATGTCAAAGGCATAGTTTTTAACTAAGAGTTTGGGGAGGATTTTTTTCAAGACTTGACTACGGAAAATTTTAATACCCGGTTGGGTGTCTTTTATTTTTACTCCAAAAAGAATGCGGACAAGCCAGTAATATCCCCAACTGAGAATTTTTCGGTCTAAAGGATAGCGAACAACAGAAACTAAATGACGCTTAGAGCCAACAATAATATCAGCGTTATACCATTCTAAGTGTTCTAAAAGCATAGAGATGCCATTAGGGTCAATTTCCATGCCAGCATCCAGAAAAGCAATATAGTCACCTTTAGCTTTAGTCATACCATAGCGAACAGCAAAGCCTTTTCCCTGATTGGTTTTAAGTTGATAAACTTTAAGCTTAGTAGAGCTAAGTTTTTTGGCTTGTTGATAGGTTTTATCCAGCTGGCCGTCAACTATAACAATGATTTGATAGTCATAACGGATTTGGGTTAAAACTTGATTAATTTTAGTTAAATCTTTGATAATAGTTTTTTCCTGAAGATAGGCAGGAATGATAACGGAAATAAGTTTAGACTTTTTTAACATGTATTGTTTTAATAGCAAACCAGAGACTAAAAAGCAAACCTAAACTGGTGCTGATAATAGAATTACGGATGATTAAAGTTAGACTGGAGTGATGCAAAATTATTAAAAATATTTGCAGTAAAGCAGTTGCAAAAGCAATGATGCCGGCGGTTTTTTGATGAGTAGCCAGCAAAAATTGAATAACAAGATTAAGAAGAGCAAAGATAGCCATAAAAAGAGCAAATTGAGGTAGGAAAACAGCTGCCGGGGAATAAGCAGAGCGATAAAGAAGTTGAGTGATTAAATTAGGGAAAAATTGATAAATAAGAAGCCCGGCTAGACTAATAATAGTAATTAAGCTGAAAGCTTGGAGGAAAGAGGATTTAAGTTTGATTAAGTCTTGTTTTTGTTGATTAAAAACAGGGAAGGAGACAGAAAGAATAATAGCACTGACAAAAAAGATAATTTTACCCATAACAGAAGTGGCAGAGTAAATACCTGCTTGAAATGAAGGAAGATAATAGCGGGTGAGAAGGATGTCGCTGGAATAAAGAGAAGTGAGAGATAATTGAGTGATAAGGGTAAGTAAAGAGAAACGCCAGAAAGATTTAGGCAAGCTTTTTTGGAGAGAAGATTTTTTAAGTTTAAGGATTTTTTTAGTGAAGAAATAGCTGGTAAAGGCACCGACTAGACCAGTAATGGTCATGCCAGCTATGGCACCAAAGACCTGCCAGCCAAGGAAAAGAAAGATGGTAGTAGCAATAATTTTAACAAAAGCAGGAATAAGACCAATAAGAGAAATATTTAAAAACTTTAGTTTAGCTCGTAAGATGGAAAGATAAAGATTAGGGAAGAAAGAAAAAATGATTTTAAGACTGAAGACAAGAAAGATAAAAGGGCTAGTAAGGTGGAGTAGGTGTTTTATTGGCGGGAAAAGCAGAATAAAAATTAGCCAGAAAATGGCAGTTAGTTTAAGTGAAAGTTTTTCTAAAGTGGGAATAAGTTGAGGTAGTTGGTTGGGTTTAGATGAATTGATTTGATTAATAATGGAAAAAGAAAAAGTGCTGATTAAAACAGCTAGAAAATAGTCAAGAGCAATAAAACTTTCCAAAAGACTATATTGATCAGGAGAGAGAAAGCGGCCGGAAATTAAATGAAAAATGTAGTTAAGAAAATTGCCAATAAGAGAGGCAGAAAAGACTATAAGGCTAGCTTTTAAGATCATGGTTTTAGTATACAATAGCAGTATGAAATCTGTGAGTGTGGTAATGCCAACATTTAATTCAGGAAAAGTAATAGAAGCGTGTTTAAAAAGTGTGAGAAATCAAGATTATGATCAGAAAAAGATTGAAATTTTGTGTGCTGATGGTGGATCGACTGATAGAACAGTAGAGTTGATTAGGAAATATAAAGGGAGGGTGATTAAGGAAAATACTGGCAGTCCGGAAGCAGCTAAGGCAGTAGCTCTTCGACAAGCTCAGGGGGAGTTGGTGTTATTAATAGCTAGTGATAATGTGTTGTTAGAAAAAGGATGGTTGAAGAAGATGGTGGGATTATTGGGTAAGGAAAAAAGTGCAGTGGCTAGTTATTCATGGAGATATGCTTATAGAAAAGAAGATACAAGCTTGAATCGTTATTTTGCTTTAATGGGGGGTAATGATCCAGTGGCCTTATTTATGGATAAAGCAGATAAGCAGAGATATGGATTAGATAAGTGGAAGTTGGGAGGGGAGGCAGAAGATAAAGGTGATTATTGGTTGGTTCAGTTTAATGAAAATAATATGGCTACATTGGGAGATAATGGAATGTTAGTGAAGCGAAAATTATTAATGAAAGCTAAAGTAGATGAGAAACATTTTTTTCATATTGATGTGTTTTGGGATTTGGTAGCAAAAGGTTTTAATAAATTTGTGGTAGTGAAAAATGAGATTATTCATGATACCGGAGAAGAGTTTTGCAGGTTTATTCAAAAGCGTTATCGGTATATGAAAGAACTATATTTGGAAGATTTAAAACTTAGGCGGTTTGTCTGGGTGAGAGATTGGTCTGATAAATTAAGAATATTTGCATATATTATTTACTCTTTAACAGTGATTGGGCCATTACTAGAAGCTTTTAAAGGATGGAAAAAAAAGAAAGATTTAGCTTGGTTTTGGCATCCAGTGATGTGTTTAACAATGGTTTTTGTTTACGGTTGGGTGTTTATAGTTAGATTTGCTAGATAAAAGATTTTTCTTTTTTTAAACCGTGATATGGTCCTTGTTTAATGGTAATAAGTTTGCTGGGTTTGAGCATTTTAAAGCTATGACCACCGGAAATTTGCAAAAGGATATCACCAGAATTCAGAGTTGCTGTTTGAATTTTTTTCTTTTGATGATAAAAAGTTGCTTTTATTTTTCCGGAAACAATGTAGATAAATTCCTGATTTTTGTGAGTGGTTTTTTGAATTTGACGATGGGAATGAGGTTTGACTAAATAGTTTTTAGAGTATTTAAGAATGCCAAGTTGAAGAGGGTTATTTTTATTAGTTAAAAATTGATCTTTTTTAGGTTTGAAGCTTGGATGAATAATTAGAGCAATTAAAGATTTTTTTGATTTGATTTTTTCCAATAACTTGGACATATGACTATAGTATACTAAATAAAAAACGATTATGAGAATTGCTGTGTTGAGTTTTAAGAATGGAATAGTTTGTCGGGGAGTGGAAACAATGGTGAATGAATTAGGTAAGCGTTGGGGAAAAGATCATAAAGTAATGGTGTTTCAGATGGGACAAAAGTATGCTGAGCAAAAAAATTACCAAGTAGAGGTAGTAAGGATGAAGATTGATTGGCAGAGATTAGAAAAAGGCAGTTGGTGGCGTAAGTTTATGATTGATTATTGGGCAAAAATAATGATGAGATTTACTAAGAAATGTTTAAGGAAGATTGATAAAGAAAAAGTTGATGTAATTATAGCGATGAATGGTGGTTGGCAGGTATTGTTAGTAAGATTATATTGTTGGAGGAAGAGGATAAAAATGGTGGTGAGCGGGCAAGCTGGTTTAGGTTTTTGTGATGGTTGGAATTTATTAATGAGGCCAGATGTGTTTGTGGCTTTGAGCAAGAGAAATGCTGTTTGGGCTAAGCGATTTTATGGCAAAGGAGTGAGGATTGAAGTAATAACTAATGGAGTGGATTTAAAAAGATTTAGGTTTGAAGGAGAAAAAATTAAGTTAAAGTTAAAAAGACCAGTGGTTTTGTGTGCAGCTAGTGGAGATAGATATAAACGAGTGGAAGAGGTGATTAAGGCAATGACAGAGGTAGAAGAAACTAGTTTATTGTTGGCGGGCGGCAGTGATGAGCAAGAGGAATTAGGAAAGAGATTATTAGGAAAAAGATTTTTAAGAAAACAATTTAAGCATGAACAAATGCCGATGGTTTATAGGGTAGCAGATGCTTTTGTGCTGGTGTCAGAATCAACTGAAGCATTTGGCAATGTTTATGTTGAAGCTTTGGCCAGTGGTTTGCCAGTGGTAGGAACAGATGATCAATTAAGACGAGGGATTTTAGGCAAATATGGGATTTATGTTAAAGATGCGACTAATATTGATGAGCTAGTGGATAAGTTGAGGCGAGCTTTGAAGCAGAAAAAAATGCGGCCGAAAAATTGGCTTGAGAAATTTGATTGGGATATAATTGCTGAAGAGTATGAACAGTTATTTCAAAATATAGTTAAATTATGAAGCTTAAATTGGGAATTGGTTTTGGTTTATTTTTATTTTTAGCATTGTTGCTGCTTATTAAAGATCCAATAGTGTTTCCTGACGAAAGTTCAGGTGCTAGGATTGCTTTGAGTTTTATTAATAAAAAACTTTTTAGTACTACAGTTTTTAGCAACCAGCTGGCAAAGATTGAGTTTGAAGGTTTGGCTTTTCGTGGACCGATATATTTTTGGTTGTTGGCAGTAGTGTTTAAAGTGTTTGGTTTTGGGATTTTTAATTTACGATTGACCTCGGTGGTAATTGGTTTAGGAATAATAGCAGTAGTTGTTTGGTTGATTAAAGAGCTTGAGATTGATTCAAAATTAACTTGGTTGCCTGTAGTTTTAATGGCAGTTGATTATAGTTTTTTACGAATGGTTAGATTTGGCAGACCTGATGTTTTAGTATCATTTTTTGGAGTTTTAGGTTTAGTTTTTTATATAAAGCTTTTAAAGAAAGTTTCTTTTAAGAATTACTTTCTTTTAGGACTTTTTTTAACTTTAGGAGTATTGTCTCATTTAGCTTTAGGTTTGGTAGTGGTGGTAGGAATAGCATTACATGTTTTATTGGCTAAAAAAATTTCATTATTAAAAACAAAACATATAATTTTGCCAATTTTACTGTCAGTATTATCTATAGGGGGTTGGGTTTTTTATTGTAAAAATAAACTAAGTAATTCAGGAAAAGTTGGTACTACTTTAGCCATATCAAGACTTTCACCTTCTTTTCGTTCAGTTAAGATGATATTAGCGGGAGATATTGAATTAAAAATAATATATTTACTTTTTTGTTTGATATTAATAGTTTTTTGGTTGATGAAAAGAAAGAATAAACAAGAGTTATTGTGGTCAGTTGTTTCATTGGTGATGGTAGCTGGAGTAATTTTTGGTGGACTTGATTGGTACTTGGGATTGTTAGCAGTGCCGATTTATATTGCGGCAACTTTTTTGATTGATGTTTGGCAAAAAATGGGAAGAAAGACTGAATATAATTTAATGATTATGGGAATTTGTATAATTTTTATATTAAATGTGGTTAAACAATTAAAATTAAATGTTGCTTATGCTGATTATTCTTACAATGATTATTCAGAGAAAATTGCTAAAAATTTACCTATTGGAGCTAAGGTTTGGATTCGGCAATTAATGCCAGATATTTCATTTTATTTAATTGAAAAAAGACCTGATTTACACTTGGCTTTTGGAAGATTTTTTAAGGATGACAATGATTTGAAGCAACATTTAACTGAAGCAGATTATGTGATTACTTATGGATATGAGCATGAATTAATAAGATTGTCGATTGATGCTGATCCTGAACAAGTAAAAAAGATATTTTCAGAAAGGGGAATTGATCCTGTTTTAGCTGATTTTTTAAAGAAAAATGAATTAGAAGTGTCTATAGTTGATGGAGATAGAAAATATTATTCGACGATGGTGATTTATAAGATAAAAAAAAGCTGATGAAGCTATCAGTAGTAATTTGCACTAGTGGTCGAAGTGAGAGTTTGAAAAAATGTTTACAGAGTTTTAAAAAACAGATTTTTAAGGATTTTGAAATAGTATTAATTAAAGAAAGGGGATTGTCTAGGGCCAGAGATTTGGGTTGGAGAAGAGCTAAAGGAGAGATTGTAAGCTGGATTGATGATGATGTAGTGGTAAGTAAAAATTGGGCTAAAGAATTAGTAAAGATTTTTGATAAAGACAAGGAGATTGGGGGAGTGAGCGGGCCGACAATTGTGCCGGAGAAGTTATTGAAAAACAGATTAATATTTTGGTGGTATAAGCCTGAAGGAAAATTAAAACAATTGTCAGCAAAGTTGTGGGTGAAGGTGTTGTTGAAAGGTGATCCATATGTGGTGGGGAGGATTTATAAAACAGGAATGTGGTCGCCAGGATCAAATTTTAAATCCAGTTTAAAGTTAAAAGGATTAAAAGATGTGGATTATTTAGAAGCTTGCAATATGAGTTTAAGAAGGGAGCTAGTAAAAAAAGTTGGAGGGATTGATTTGGGATATAAGGGAACATCAGAGTGGTGTGAGGTGGATTTAGCTATGAGGGTGAAGGAGTTGGGATATAGATTGGTGTTTAGTTCTAAAGTGAAAGTTGAACATCATGTGTCTAAAGGAGGGGCGTTTATTAACAGAAGAAATATATTGGAAAGATTAAGAAATTTTATTAAGTTTTATATCCGCCATAAGCTATGAAAGTGTCAATAATTATTGCTAATTACAATAGCGAGAAATATATTGTTGATTGTTTAAAATCAGTATTTACCCTTCGACGAGCTCAGGGTTACAGTTTTGAAGTGATTGTGGTGGATAGTGGTTCAAGTGATAGAAGTGTGGAGTTGATTAAAGAAAAGTTTGGGAGAAATAAACGGTTAAGATTGGTGGAGTTAAAGGAGAATAAAGGACCGACTTATAGTCGTAATTTGGGAGTGAGGAAAAGCAAAGGCAAATATCTGGTGTTTTTAGATAATGATACAGTGGTGGATAAGGATTGGTTGAAGAAAACAGTGAAATTTATGGAGGAAAATAGAGATGTGGGGGCAGGTCAGTTAAAGTTGTTGAGAATGGACAGGAAAAGTGTATTTGATAGTGCCGGAGATAAAATTAGTCCATTGGGGTTTTTGGCAGAGCGGGCACGGGAGGCAGTGGATAAAGGGCAATTTGATTATCCAGAGGAGATTATTTCAGGTAAAGGAGCGGCTATATTAGTAAAAAAGAAGGTGTTTGATCAAGTAGGTGGGTTAGATGAAGATTTGTTCATGTATTGGGAAGAGCCGGATTTGTTGTGGCGGGTATGGAAGAGTGGATTTAGAGTAGTATTTTTATGGATGGGGAAAGTATGGCATGCTTATGGAACTAAGATAAAAAAGGTAGCTAAAGATCGTGAAGTAGAGATTGTATATTTAGGTTGTCGAAATCAACTGATGACGATATTAAAGAATGGAGTGGGGTGGAGATTATGGCAGATGCTTATATCAGTTGTATTAGCATGGGGAGGATTGTTGTTTATATTTTTAATTAAGTTTGATTTTAAGAAAGCAGGAGCAGTTATTAAGGCTTGGTGGTGGTTGATAAAGAATTGGAAATTGTTATTGAAGAGAAGGCAGAGATTACAGAAAAGACTAGGAAAACGATTTTATAGTGATAAGGAGTGGATGAATAAAGTGATGGTGAAAAGAGGTTTGAATTGGTATTGGGGAAAAGGTATAAACTATATTTTAGGAAGGCCTTTTTAATGGTAAAAGATTTAGACAAATTTTTTAGTCAAGTTGAAGCTTGTGGTAATCCAGAATTGATTTTATTAAGGAGTATAGAATTAAAGTTATTAAAAGATAAGTTTATTAATAAGTTGGATAAAGGGCGAATATTAGACTTAGGCTGCGGTGGAGGATTGGTAGCAGAAATATTGTTTAATAAAAAAATTGATTATGGTTTAGATAATGATAGATTAGTGTTGAAAAAGGCGAGGAAGAGAGGAATATATAAAAGAGTGATATTGGCTGATGCTCGAGAAATGCCTTTGAAAAATGGAGTATGTGAGGGGGTATTTTCTAATTGTGTATTAGAACATATTAAAGAGCTAGATGTGGTTTTAAAAGAGGTTAATAGAGTGTTAAAAAAGAATGGTTTATTGGTGTTTACTTCTTTAACAGATGAATTTAAGAAGTATAGTATTTTGGGTAATTGGAAAACCTATACTGTTTTCAGAGATAGGAAACTGGATCATTATCATGGATATTCATTAAAAAGGTGGAGGGAAAAATTGTTAAAACATGGTTTTAAAATAGTTGATTATTACTATTATTTTAGTCAAACAACAACAAGGTGGTGGGATTTTTTAATGTTGTGGTCTTGGTGGATGAATAAGGTTGGGATTAAGTTAGATTTTTGGATTTATAGAAAGTTTATTTATAGAAAATTTTTAAAAGCTAAAGCAGTAGGGCCAGAGGGAGCAATGATAGGAATATTAGCTAAAAAAATATGAAATTGTCAGTAATTATTGCTAATTTTAACGGAGAGAAATGGTTGAAATCGTGTTTACAATCAGTGTTAAAAGAGAAAGGGAAATGGTTGGAGGTGATAGTAATAGATGATGGTTCAAGCGACAATAGTGTTAGCTTATTAAAGAAAATTCTTGAGAAGAATAAGAGAGTGAAGTTGATTGAATTAAAAGAGAATAAAGGTCCTGCTAAAGCAAGGAATTTGGGGGTAAAAAAGAGTAAAGGTAAATATCTGCTTTTTTTAGATGTGGATACTGAGGTTAAAAAAGGAGCATTGAAAAAACTGGTTAAAAGATTAGAGAGTGATAGAAAAATAGGGGCAGTGCAGGCAAAATTGGATACTTGTGGGCATTTTTTATCTTGGTGGGGGTTACCGTATGAAATAAATAGACCACAGAAGATAATTTTTGGAGGCAGAACAGCAGGGTTGATAGTGAGAAGAAAGGTGTTTGAACAAATTGGAGGTTTTGATGAAGATTATGTTATTTATGGTGAAGATACAGATTTATGTTGGCGAATTTGGCTGGCAGGTTTTAGAGTAGAATATGAAGATAAAGCAGTAATTAAACATTGGGGTAAAAGCAGTTTAAGCAGTAAAACTAAGGAACGTATTTATTATGAAGGAGCTAAAAATGGATTAAGCAATATATTAAAAAACGCTGATAAAAATATGATTTGGTGGATGGTGTGGTTAAATTTTATGGCTTGGGTGATTATTTGGTTAAAGCTAATTTTAGCAGGTCGAGTAAGAATAGGAATGGCTATTTGTAGAGGTTGGTGGTGGAATGTGATTAACTTGAGAAAGACAATGAAGAAAAGAAAAAAGGTAGTTAGGATTAAAAATAATCAGGTAAGAGGAGTAATGTTCGGTAAAATAAAGTTAAGTGATTTATTGAAAAAAGGAATAAGGTGGTTGAATGAAGTTTAAATGGCCGAAAGTATCAGTGATTGTAGTTAATTTTAATGGGAAGAAGTATATTGGGGAATGTGTGGATTCAATATTGCAAAGTGATTATTCAAGCTTTGAAGTAATAATAGTGGAAAATGGTTCAAGTGATGGGAGTTGGCAGTATTTGAGTAGGCGTTATGGAAAAAACAGTAAAGTTAGATTAGTCAGGTCAGAGATAAATTTGTTTTTTAGCGGAGGAAGCAATTTAGGAGCAAGCGAAGCTAAGGGTCAAAAGCTTGTTTTTATTAATAGTGATGCAAGAGTGGACAAAAACTGTTTAAAAGAACTAGTGTTAGCGGTAGGGAAGGAGAGAAGAAGGTTGGTACAGCCAAAGATTATGATTGATGGAAAGAAAAGAGTAATTGATAATGTTGGAGGAGTTTATCGTTGGCCGGGAGTTGGATTTGGTAAGGGTAGTTTAGAGATAGACAGAGGGCAATATGATGAGAAAAGGCAGATAGATTTTGTTAATGGAACGTGTTTTTTAATAGATAAGAACTTTTTTGAAGATTTGGGCGGGTTTGATGAAAGTTTTCGTTTTTTATATGAAGATGTTGATTTAAATTTGAGGGCAAAAAGAAAAGGAGGAGAATCATGGTTGAGTTATAAGGCTGTAATTTGGCATAAAGGAGGATTAAGTTTTAGGAAAAATTGGAAGGATGAAAAAATTATTTATTACAGTCGTAGAAATAGATTACTGACGACGATAAAGAATTTCAAAGGTTTTGAAAAGTGGGGAAGAGTGTTAGGTTTGATAGTTTCTTATGTTTTTTTACCACGACGACTAGTTAGTTTAAAGGCTTTATTGGCAGTAGCTAGTTAGAGTTTAATAAATGGTTTTACAGTTTTGAATTTTCTGTGATAAAGAAAGTCAGTGCCGGTGAAGGGATGAGAAAATTCTTTTTCTATTAACTTTTTCCAGTTACGGTCTTTGGCATGTCCCCAGGTTTTGATTTTTTTAAGCAAG
>Ga0209976_10001393_pt1 | contig 14352 bp, 11 predicted proteins | sample SumtaG_FD_182806 | JGI IMG/M metagenome (GOLD analysis project Ga0209976, IMG submission 182806) | Deep subsurface microbial communities from Indian Ocean to uncover new lineages of life (NeLLi) - Sumatra_00157 metaG (SPAdes) (version 2) | ecosystem: Environmental > Aquatic > Marine > Oceanic >...
ATTCACCGCTGAAAAAATGGCACGTCAGACGATGGCTATATACAAAAGGTTTGTAAGATAACAATTAAAACGAAGTATACTGCAAATGGCCACAATCTGCACTTTTGGTTTTTGCTATTTGCGATGGATTGTATGTAATTAAAGCAAATAACCACAGAATAACCATCGAATTTCTATCGAATTTCCATTGAATGACCAACTACCAGTCTGGCACAGAATTAAAAAGCTTAAAACAAAACCGTTTTAAGTATATTAACAACAGTGACAACTATACTGAATCGATTATGATTTTATAGACCCTTTCAGGTGTTAAAGCCATCATACATGAAAAATGTTTTTTAGGACATTTTTTATCTCCATGTAGAGAGCATGGTGAACAATCTGCTCCATCATACAGCAAGATCGAATCTGCATCATATTCAAACATACCGGGATCGGTAGGACCGAATATCACAAAGGCTTTTTTAGAAACACCTCTGGCAATATGAAACGTCCCTGAATCGTTTGTTATGATATATTTTGATTTTGAAATAAGCGCTCCGCTCTCTTTTAAGCTCAATTTTCCAGCCAGGTTTTCACATCTATCACCGAGTATTATCCTGATATCCTCGAAAGTACCATATTCGCTTTTCCCGCCGATGAGAATGATTTTCTCAGATAATATTTTCCCAAGTTGGGCAAAGTACTCTTTCGGCCATTGTTTGGTATAATTGGTTGCACCGGGGGCCATGACAATAAAGTCATTAAATTCCGATACTCTTTTTAAATCATTTTTGCTGAAATAAAATTTAAGCTTTCCCCCAGTGTGATGAATCCCTATCTTTTTTAAAGGCATAAAATAGTTGCCTACGATAGTATCATCCACATGATACTTAATCAGCCGTAGCGGAACTAAGACAGATTTCCACCAGGCTCTCTTTTTATACCTGAGCACTTTAGCTTTAAGCATGCTAGCAATTACAATCGACCTGATTTTTGCATGAAGATCTATCACAATGTCGTAGTTGTTTTTATTCAGCTTTTTGGAAAAGCGGACAAGATCTGTAACACTTATATGTTTTTCCTTTTCAAAAAGGATTAAATTATCAATCCAGGGCGTCCCGCTAATCGCCTCCTTGAACCGATCCATCACCAGAAAGTCTATGACAGCATCCGGAAACCTGGATTTAATTGCATCCAATACCGGTGTTGTAAGTATGATGTCCCCAATGGAACTCAGCCGTATGATTAAAATCTTCAAAAGTATATCCCTGTTAAATTATTTGACCACAAAGACAAAAATCATCGTAATAGTTCAGCCACAAAGTCACGAAGACACAAAGATTATAGTATAATTCTTTTAGGTAATTGATTAGAAAACCAAGACGCTTGTCAGTCAATTTTCGATGCATGGGTATTCGCGTTTCCTTCTTATTCACGGTACATGCCGCATCTATAACTTTTTTAGCAACGGATTCTTTTCTTTTTGATAAAGGTTTAAATTGATAGTTCTTCTTTGTGCCTTTGTGTCTTAGTGGCTGAACTGTTACAAATTACCAAATTGAAAATTATATTTTGCTTTGGCTGGCAGGTCAAGATCATAATATAACAGCCAGTTTAAGTTAAATCTTTCAGCTTGATATTCATTCTTATTTTAAATATAAGAAAAAGAAGTAATCAACGGTGAAAATGATCTTTTTCAGGAAGGACCCATGTCAAGAGCATCTTCCCATTTAAACGAAAAGAATATGGAAAGTCGGCCGGTTTCTGTTCGTATCGCAGGGTATCAAGGTTGGCTGATCCAGAAATATGATACTACTGATTTTTTTGATTGCATGAGAGTATTCCTTGCATCAAAACTTAAGTCTCAGGCGGCATTTAAAACATCTAAAGACTGTGAAGTCTACCGCCTGAGCAAAGACGGGGGGGATATATATATAAAGCGATATTTTTTTTACAGACTAAAACAGTATTTACAAACTCTGCTGGATGTCAATAAGGCACAAAAGTCATGCCGTATTGGAAGAATTCTTATTGCAAAGGGGATTCATACCCCGCTTCCCATCCTTTACATAAGGCATAAAAAATCTTTCCTAAAAAGCGAACACATCATTGTTACTGAGGGAATTGCAAACAGCATGTCGCTGCGTGACTATGTGCACAATCATTTCCAATCTTATAAGCAGAAATTGTCTGAAAAGAGGCGGTTTATAAAGAGTGTGGCTGAATTTTTAGGAAATCTGCATCTGGCAGGAATTTATCACGGTGACTTGACAGGAAGTAATATTTTAATTGAACGCATTAACGGACCTGGCCAAGTTTGCGTTCATCTCATCGATCTTGACTCCATACGATCCACACGCCGGATATCAACCAGGCGACGGTTAAAAAACCTTGATGAACTCGGTCGGAATTTTCTTGATTTAAATGTAATTGGAATTTATGACCGGGCAAAATTTCTCAAACATTACTTGAGAACATACACAAAAGAAAAGAGACAGTTCCGTCAGCTGTTTGAAGCTATAAAACGACGAACAGAGTATAGACTGATAAAACACGGGCAACAATTTATAAATAGAGGGTAGGCTGCATGTCGCCGGACGAAAAAACTTTTTCCGGCTACTACTGGGAAAATACGTGCTAAAAAGACGACAACCTTTTTATTTTTCAATGAAAGAGTAGAATTCGAGGATTGATTTTGATTCCGAGAATGCTTATAAATATAAGACGACATCAGATGCAGAACATACTGCATGATGATGAGGGAAAATAGAATTATGGCACCTGAAATCATAGCTCCCGTCTTTATCGTCGGTTGTCATCGCAGCGGTACGAGCATTTTTTATCGCAAATTTGCTCTTCATCCGGACCTGGCATCCATCACCAGAACAACCAGGAAAGTACCAAATTCTCTTTTACTTATGAGATTGTTTATGCTTTTTCGTTCGCAGGAGAAGAATTACACGCCTATAGGCGGAGAAGTATGGAATAAATTCGCACCACACAACGAGCATGCGCTTGATGCAAAAAACGTGACGCCGCAAATTCGCAGATATTACCAAAAGGTTGTCCAAAACCATTTAATCCTGTTCAACAAGAAACGTTTTTTGAACAAGAGCCCATCGAACTCAGTGAAATTGGGATTTCTAAATGAAATATTTCCGGATGCCTTCTTTATTCATTTGGTGCGTGACGGACGCGCAGTTTCGCACTCCATATTGCGTGGGCGCCGAAAGCATGGGCGCTTCTCAGGTGCAAGATTTCCGGGGTGGCAGGAAATTATGGACAAGCCAATTGTTGAGTCATGCGGTTTACAGTGGAAACGTACGCTGGAATATATATTGAATTCCGTGAAAATACTGTCAGCGGATCGTTTTATGCAAGTGCGTTATGAGGATTTCATTATCCGGCCAAGAGAGACGATGCTGGCCATTGGAGAAAAGTGCGGTCTTAAATGGAGCGATAAAGTTTTGGATCAAGTGGCTGAGGGGTTGGAGAATCGCAACTACAAATGGTCTGCTAATTTTGATCAGACCGACATTGAGTTGCTGAATGCCTTGCTTGGCGACCTGTTGGAAGATTTTAGATATGAGGTTAAATAATCAAATGACGGCGGTACCGAATTGTTCAGATTCTATGCAGTAATTTCTTCAAATATCTGGATGTAATTTTTGTAAAATACTTCTTCGGAATAGTATTTTTTATATAAACGATAGGAATTTTCTCCATATGCTTTTCCCAAAGACTGATCTATTAAAATCTTAATTATTTTCTTCGATAATTCCATATGATCTTTGGCCTTTACCAGTTCACCATTAACTCCTGACTGGATGATTTCACCGATAGCATTCACTCTTGTCCCGATAACCGGTTTGTGTAAAAACATATACTCCAGCAGCACGCGACTTATAGTCTCCGAGCTGACAGAAGTTACTACTCCGATGTCAAAAAGATCCATTACATCAACTATATCATCTATTTGTGGCAGGAGGATAAAACTATTCTCAATATTTAATTCCTTCAGCATTCTTACCAGGTCCTCTGTTTTGACTTCTACTTCCTGCCCTGCAATAATGAAGGACACATCCTTATAAATTTTCAAAACAGAAGCAGCGGCTTTAATAAAGGTATAATGGTCTTTAACAGGGCTCAGCCGACCTACAATTCCTATGATTCTTTTTTCCGAATTAATGTCGTATTTGTTTAAAATATGCTCTTTTTTATTGATAATTTTAAAGTGATCTTCATCAACACTGCCGTAAATTATCTTCACCTTATTTTTGATAGAAAGGAAGATATGCTTATTCTGCTCGTATATGCTCCGGCAGGTCAATATAACGGCATCACAGAGCCGGTAGCGCAGAGTGGATAAAATATTGTCCGAGATTAAACGCCTGTCTCCACGTGTTGTCACGAACTTAACCCCTGTTATCAATTTTGCAAGTAAAGCAAAGGTGTGGTCTTCAGGCCGATGCGAGTTAATAATTTGAATTTTCTCTTTTTTAATAAGGCTCAGTAGTTTGAAGAAATTGTTCACCAGCTCAAAAGGATTGAATCCATAAAAATTCAAAGGGACGGTTTTTAAACCGTATGATCGTGCAATCTTATACGCAGGATAGGTTTTGTTACAGCCGATAATAACTTTATGCCCTTTCTTATGCAAAATACGACCTATGTTTAATGCATAAAAAGCGGTCGCATTCCACCATCGAACATTGATTAATATTAGGATCGTATAAGTTGTCATATCACCACAATTTTATTTCGTGCTTTCCATCTTTCGCCTGCCCCGTGGGTATGAAATATCGTACCGGGGTGTTTTCGTGATTTTTAAACATTAAAATATCTGTCCTACCCCTTTTCAATGTCTCTGTTTAGGAAACCAAACTGCATCCTTGAATTTCATAATAGAAATAAATTGAATAATCAATTGAAATGATTTAAACAACATTATAATATTGTATGATGATGAACTAGACTTTTTACTAATTCATCAGTTTTAATCCATAAAAATGCAAATATAATCAATGAACATAGATTTAAATCAAATAAAAAAAGTTTTAATTATCCAGATCAGACCATTTGGTGATGTTCTTCTAAATACGCCATATTTTCCCTTTCTGCGAAAAAAACTTCCAAATGCAAAAATTGATTTTCTTGTTTGCCATCCCTATCATAAAATTTTAGAAAATAATCCATATATTGATGAGATGATAGTATTTAAAAAGAGAAAAGGAGTTCTTAACCTCTTTGAAAGAGTAAAACTTCTTGCTCGAATAAATCATCGAAAATATGACTGTATAATCGACCAGCTCCAAGGCACCTCTTCAGCTCTAATTACACTGTTCAGTAAAGCCAAATACCGGATCGCTTACTCTCATACACGGTGGAAATTCCTTTATAATATCAGGGTGATTCCAAAAAAACAGCAATACAGTGCATCCATGAAATTCTATTTGTTGAAACCGCTAGGAATTGAAGTAAGCCCATACCAACTTTATTATTATATAAAGCCGGAATCTATCACTTACATCGACAAATGGATGACAAAAGCAAATCTCACAGGACAAAAGTTCATTTGTATGTCTCCGGGAAGTCCCCGCAATAGAAAAAAGTGGAAAGCTGAAAATTATGCAAAATTAGCGGATTTCATATTAAAAAATACTGACCGGAAAGTTGTTTTATTATGGGGCCCTGATGAAAAGGATGATGTTATAAACGTTTCAAATGCAATGGAAAAGAAGCCGATCGTTGCCCTCCCGACAAATTTCAATGAAGCAGCTGCCATGCTTAACAAATGTGAACTTTTAATTTGTAATGACGGTGGTTTAAATCATTTATCAGTGGCTGTCGGGACGGCATCCTTGGCAATTTTCGGCAACACAAACCCATTGAATTGGTCTCCCCATAATTTTTTCGGACACTATTATCTATTCAATGAAAATTTTAATTCTTCTAAAGACAATTCATTCGGCATATCACCGGAAACGGCATTTGAAAAAGTGAAATTAATATTAAGCGAAATTGAGTCGGGGAGGCAATTTTGAAAAACAGAATAGATAAAACCGCGGCAGTTAAATTATCAGTTGTGATAATAACATTTAATGAAGAGAAAAACATTGAAAGATGCTTGAAATCAGTGCACGGAATTGCCGATGACATTGTGGTTGTAGACTCTTTTTCGACTGACCGTACCGAGGAAATTTGCAGGCAATTCGGGGTCCGATTTATAAAACATCCATTTGAAGGTCATATTCAACAAAAAAACTATGCAGTAACCCAGGCAAAATACCCGCATATCCTTTCTTTAGATGCCGATGAAGCATTATCCGAGGAGTTAAAACAATCCATACTCGAAGTGAAAAACAATTGGACATATGATGGCTATTACTTCAATCGTTTTGCAAATTATTGCGGAAAATGGATAAAGCATTCAAACTGGTATCCCGACCGCAAATTACGGCTTTGGAATAGTAAAAAAGGGAAATGGGGTGGCATAAATCCACATGACAAATTTATTATGCAAAAAGTAGCTCCTAAAAAATTTCTTAAAGGCGACTTGCTGCATTATTCATTTTATTCTATATCACAACACATGATACAGGCCAATAAATTTTCAGATATAAAAGCTCAAGGAGCGTTTGAGCGTGGACAAAAATGTGGCTGGTTTAAAATTCTTTTGAGTCCGTTATTTAAATTTGTTCGCGATTACTTTTTTAAACTTGGATTTTTAGACGGATTTTGCGGCTTTGTAATTTGTATCATTGCAGCACATTCCAAATTTTTAAAATACGTTAAACTTAAGCAATTAGCAAAAGAAAGCATACATGAAAAATAAAACAGTTTGTTTCTTTAACAGTAATAAAGTTTGGGGTGGCGGTGAAAAATGGCACTATGACACTGCCCTGTTTTTCAGAAAAGAGGGCTACAAAGTCCTGGTAGCTACCAATAAAAAGAGTGAGTTGTTTGAACGCATAAAAAAGACAGGTATAAGTGCTTACCAAATAAAAATTGGCAATCTCAGCTTATTAAACATATTCAAAATTATAAAGATTTCTCGACTTCTTAAAACTAATAATGTTGATTGTATTATTTTAAATCTTCCTTCAGATGTAAAATCCGCTGGAATTGCTGCAAAGATTGCGAGAGTTAAAAAAATTATCTATCGTAGGGGATTAGCTGTTCCGGTGAGAAATACATTTATTAATCGATTTTTATTTAGGAAAATAATTACAACTATCATTGCAAATTCGAAGGAGATAAAACGAACTATACTTCATTATCCTGAATTGGTGCCTGAAGATAAGATATGTGTTATTTATAATGGTATTGAACCGAAGAACTATAATCCTGTTCCTGGAAAGAAAATCTACACTAAAAGGAGTAATGAAATTGTATTAGGCAATGTCGGTAGGCTTGTTGAACAAAAGGGACAAAAATATTTAATTGAAATTGCCCGGATGCTTAAAGAGGCTGGTACTAATTTCAAAATGCTAATAGCTGGAAATGGGAAACTGGAAAGTGTATTAAAACAACTTGCTGATAGACTGGAAGTAAATGAGCATGTACAATTTATTGGTTTTGTAAAGGATATAAAAACTTTTATAGATAGCATAGATGTCTTTTTACTGTCATCGCTACACGAAGGTAGTGCAAATATTCTGATTGAAGTAATGGCTTATCAAAAGCCGATAGTTGCATTTAATATAAGCAGTAATCCTGAAATAATCGAAAACGGAAAAACTGGTTTTTTAGTTAATTTTCCTGATATAAAGGATTTTACTGAAAAAACTATTTTCTTAATGCGAAATGAAAAACGAAGGGAACAATTTGGAAAAGCAGGAAGAATAAGAGTCAAGAATTTATTCGATCAAAATAGAAATTTGCAAGAATTACTTGAATTAATTAAATAATGTGAAGAATCACACTAAGAATTTTAAAAGCAAATTATGGATTCCCGAACACCATTTATTCATTGGTATCGTTGCCGCAATGGCTGATCATAAAGATTATCCAAACTTATTAGCGGCATACCGGAAATTATTGATAACGACCTAAACGGATTATTGGTTCAACCTCAAAATTCAGTGCAGCAATTTTTCATTGAAGTTTGATGGTTAAAATTACTTTTAATAAGCTAAATTGATACAAATTTCTCAAGCCTATTCTTAATAAATGAATTAAACGCATCTTCGTCATCTCCAAAAGAGATTTTAATACCAACAACCACAAGGTCTATTGGCCATTTGATTTTGCTTGAGATCCGAACATAATCCTTTTCCGTGGTGACAAGAAAGTCGGCCTGTGCATCCTTAGCTAATCGAAAGATGCCGTCAAAATCCTTGGTCGAATACCGGTGGTGATCCGCAAACTCCAAGAATCCTCTTACATCACATTTTAAGTTTTCAAGTGTCCGCCTAAAATCAGCGTTTCTGGCAATACCGGAAAAGGCAAATACTTTGCTCCCTTTCAAGAATCCAAAATTGAGTGAAAATGAACTCTCTTTTTCTTTTTTTGTAGAAATTTTCTTTCCTTTTACTACTTTATAAATATATGGATCGTGAGAGGATTTATAAATCGGCCCACCATTTGTAAAGCGTTTAAGCTTAATTAAAGCACTCTCCTCTGTAAAACCTGACGAAAAATCAGACCTGGTAAATACATATGCATCGCCGCGCGAAAGGGAGGAAATCGGTTCCCTCAAAGTGCCCCTCGGAAAAAGATGCATATTGCCAAAGGGGTTACTTTCATCTAAAAGTACCAGATCAATATCACGCATAAGCTTTAAATGCTGAAAAGCGTCATCGAGCACAAGCACATCCGGTTCATATTCTTTGATAGCGCTAATACCGGCCTTATATCTATTTTTCCCTACAACTACAGGTATGTCTTTCAGCCCGGAAGCCATCATGTACGGCTCATCACCCGCAGCATCAGGCCCCATGAAAATTTTTTGTCCATCACTTACGATCCCCCCTGTCTTTTCCGATAATCCTCTATAACCTCTGCTGAGAATCGCAACTTTATAATCCAATCGCTTAACAAGCCTGGCTACATAGGTCGTCATAGGAGTCTTTCCGGTTCCCCCCACTGTTATGTTACCTATTGATATAACAATACACGGCAGCCTCTTTGCAGATAAAATTCCCTTTTGATAAAAAATTTCTCTTAACTTTACAAGAACTCCATAACCAAGAGAAACCATGAACAGAATAGATCCAAAAGAAAAAAAATCATTTTCCCCTGTGCCTTTCATAATAGTTTCGATCTTTTTATTTATGATGTTCATGTTTAGGCTGTTGCATTACTCCGCAAACTTCCTCTTCCCCTGGCATAGAGCAAAAAGCCAATCACACTGAATAATACAAGGACTATATGGAAGACAGCGGTAACTTCACTGCCGTTTCTGGAACCAAAAAGCATGAAAAGCGACTCAACAAACGCCTCTCCTGAACCCATACCTCCTGGTCCAATGGGAATCGCGTTTAAAATTAGAGCTACGGGTGCTAAAAAGAGATAGTGTGCAAGCTGCAATACGGTTTCATCGGCAGCCCGCCCAATACAGTACATACCTATAATAAGCGGCAATTGGCCCACAAAGGAGGCTAAGATCGCTTTATAGAGAAATTGTTTCTTCTCACGAAATGAGTAGATGGTTGAATATAATTTATCAACAATGCGATGACCCGGCGGTCGCGTTGTAACCCATTTAACGAACTGTGAGTTTCGAAGGCGCTGATTCAGACATATCAAAAACCCAACAAGCATAGTGATTCCGAGGCTTATCACGATGCAACCCAATAATAGTAAATTATATGTTTGCTTAGAGTCTTGTAAAAGTTCAGTTTTCAGAAGTAGAACCCCACCGATGGCGACAGAAGCTGTTAATAACATCGTAAAGAGACCCACAACTCGATCCATCACGATGGTAGTTGCCGCTGCGGTTCTCTTATTATTCAGCCCTTTCACAATATAGTATGCCTTGATGATGTCGCCGCTAACAGCCCCCGGAATAACAGTACTAAAAGCATATCCGATAAAGGAAAGTCTCATAATCATTTTAAATCCCGGCTGAATACCAACAGCATTCAAAAGGATCTGCCAACGAAACATTGAAATGATGACACTCGTTAAAAATAAGATTGCAGCAGCTCCGGTCCACCAGCGAACAACCATCATACGCACTTTTACCAAATCGAGCACATCCAAATAAATAAGCAAGATAAAAATCATGATGACGATCGTTATACGTGCTATCATCCACAATGATCTGGTAAATGATGAAGACTCTTTTTTATGGACCATCTAATTGTCATTCCCGAAATGGTTATTGAATATCTTTCCAAAAAGGATGAGTTATTCTGCATTCACCAAAGTAAAAATACCAAAACACAAGAAAACAAAATTTGCAGTCCAAGCAGCAATAAAAGGATGAAGCATCTCACCATATCCGATTGACAAACAGAAACTATGGAATATCCAGTAGAAAAATGCTATACCTATCCCATAGGCTATACTGATAAATATACTATCCTTTCTGTTGCCTCTAGTTGCAATACCTGTCCCAAGTATAAAGAGAATGACACAAACAAAGGGTAAGGCCGGTTTGGCATAAAGATCTACCCAGTATATCGCAGCATCGTATCCCTCTTCTTCAACCTTCCTTATATATGTAAGAAGTTCCTTAAAACTCATCTCTTCCGGTTTTTTAATAACCCGTTTTAAATCTTCGGGTAAAAAATCGAGATTTTCCATCAATTCATCTCGAAATATTATGTCCTTTACATTTCCTTCTTCAAAGACTTGTTCCACAAGTTCATGCATTTCCCATTTCCCTTGGTTGAAAATCCCTTTTTTAGCATCTATTTTTCGTATTAATCTAAATTTTTCATCAAAAAAGTTAATGGTAATCCCAAAAATGGTTTTGCTTGCGGAGTTATAATATTTAATGTGGGTTATCTTACGGTTTCCTTTGATCCAGATATTTTTCTCTTTCGATGTCACTTCGGACCTTTTTTTTACCTCTTGCAACCATATCCTGTTAGCCATCCCTGTGGTTATCGGGACGATAATATCTAAAAAGAAAAAAAGAAGGGTGCCGATTATAAGTCCAATGAAAATGACCGGCCGTAACAGGTAATATATACTTATCCCGCCGCTTTTTAGCGCCAGTATCTCATTATTTTTGTTCATTAGACCAAATACCAATAAAACCGTTAAAAGAATCCCAACCGGTGTTATCTGGGCGATGATGTATGGAATCTTTAACAAAAAAAATGTGAATGCCCTTGAAAGTGGCAGACCGGCTTTTATGAAATCATCTGCCTTTTCAAAAAAATCGACAACCACATAAATAGTGATAACTGTTAGCAGAACAATTCCAAGCAGTTTAATAATTTCCCGTGTCAAATACTTATATATGATGGGCATAATCTCAACGTTTCGGAAATTCTATCCCGCTGAAAGCGGGAAATTAAAGAATCCGGGCTCTCTATCGAACAGACTGAACATCGAACGTCCAACGTTGAACATCGAATAATGATGTCGCTTCGCTCCGCAATTTAATTTCATTTGTTTTCAAAAATCCGATATCAAACCTTGAGTGACTATTTCTTTTTCCCATTCATCATTCGATGTTGGACGTTCGATGTTCGATGTTCATCTTTTCTTCGTAAACTTCAATGTTAACCTTATCACCCGATTAATAAAAGAATCAAACATCAAGGGGCGTTCCTGTGCCGTTCTGATAAGAAGATAAAACCCAATACTCCCTAAAAGGATATTGGGTATCCACACCCCGATTACCGGTGGACATGCGCCTGACTCACCAAAACCCCACCCAACTGTTAGTAAAAGATAATAAAGAAGAAAAAAAAGGAGGCCAAACCCTAGTCCGTACGAGCGTTTTGTGATCATGGACTGAAAACCCAAAGGAAGTGCAAGAAGTCCTAAGACTAGGCATGCGACCGGAATAGAAAATTTTCTATGATAATCCATCAATGCTCGATAATAGATAATATCTTTTTTGGTTTCATCTTTAAGATATTTTCGCAATTCATTAAGACTCATTTCACTTCTATGCTTTGTGCCTTTCCTTGCTCTGGCAAAAGACTTTTTTATATCAAGGTTAATTTCATAGGTATCAAAATTTACAGAATTTACGGTCTGATTTTTAATATTGACCTGATTGATGATTCCATTAAAAAGGATTAAGCGAAAAAAAAGCTTCTCCGGTTCACTTAAAAGCTTTCCCATTGGTGAAATAACGGTGCTAACAATATTATTGGTTCTTTTATCTTCTATAAAAACATTGATAAGTGATTTTTCTTTAGGATCAATTTTGTTTATATATATCATTATACCTTCAAAGTTATCATTGAATGTTCTTTCTTTTAAACCGATTTCAAAGCTGGATGCAGCGACTCTATAGGTGAGATCTTTAAAAGATTTCCTTCCCCACGGAATCCCATAAATTGTCAAATAACCTGTAAGAAGGCATCCCATAATACAAAACAGTAATACTGAAGGAAGTAAATCATAAATACTAAGACCGCTTGCTTTAAAGGCAACCACTTCATGATCCTTCGACAATCTAAGAAAAGTGAGCAAAACAGCCATCATAATGGACATGGGTATTATAAATTGAAGGAAAAAGGGCGCAGAATAGAGCAACATTAATAGAACAGCAGAAATGCTGACCTTGTAGTTTACAATATATTTTACAATATCCAGGATCTTCGTCATAAGGAAAATAAATAAGAAAAAGGCCATATTGATGACAAATGGAGGAGCCATTTCTTTAAACACATATCTATTTATGATGGAATTTATTTTCATAATTTTTAATAGGCGTTCACAGGTTCAGAGTACCAGAGGTTCAGAGTTCAGAGGTTCAGAGGTTCAGGGTTGCTTTTCTTTTGTTAACCTTTACTACAGATCTCGTTAAGTCGTCGAGTAGTTGAGTGGTTAAGTAGTTGTAATGATAAAAATAATAGACGTTTTTCTAAAAATTGGACGTGTAACAGTTTGCAGATATTAACATAGTGATTTAATTATAAATCTTTTCCTACTCAACCACTTAACTACTCAACTATTTGACGATGTCTGTACTAACCCTGAACCTATGAACTTCTGAATCCGTGAACAGTTACATCTTATACACTTTAGCATTTTTATTATAACCTTTTACTTTATTTACATTCTTAAATTAAGTCAATAGCTTCAATGCTAACTTTTAACTTGACTTTGACTATCCCTGACATTATTTCAGAACCATGGTCTTGAAAGGGAATGAATTCTACTCAAAGGCTGCCTGGCTTTGTATTTTGGGATTCACGCTATTTAGATTTGCATACTCCGGTACATTTCTGCTTGTTCCAGATGAAGCATACTACTGGCAATGGAGCCGGCACATGGCTTGGGGATATCATGACCATCCCCCAATGATCTCATGGGCAATAAAGTTTGCCACGATGATACTCGGCCATACTGAATACGCAGTTCGCCTCCCTTCCGTAATTTTAACCGGAGTCGCCTCAGCATATCTTGTTGCAATTGCACAAAGGTGGATAAGCCCTTTGGCGGCATTCAATACTGCAATATTAACCCAATCAATCCTTGGGTTTAATGTTGGCGGTATACTTGCCACACCCGATAGTCTTCAGGCTGCTACATGGGCGGGTGCCTGTTTTCATATAGCACGTGCTTATGAAGATGGAAAATTGCCAAATTGGCTGCTTGGGGGTGCTTGGTTTGGTTTCGGTATGCTTAGCAAATATAGTATGGTCATTTTCCTTCCTGGAGCCTTCCTCTTTGGTATTTTCTCTATAAAACATCGTAAAAGACTGACAAATCTCCGGCCATACACCGGCGTTTTTTTAGGAACGATTATATTTTTGCCCGTAATTTTATGGAATACCGAAAATGGATGGAGCACCTTCCGTCATGCCGCCTATCAAGGAGGGGTAAACCAACAATTGGGAATAAACCTTAAATATTTCGGAGAGTATTTAGCGTCACAGGCTGGTTTGCTGTCACCAGTTGTCTTTTTGCTCGTAATTTTTGCATGGTATCTTTCCTTGATGAAGGAATCCAGGGATAAAAACTGGATTTTATTATATCTCTTCTTTACTTCCTTTCCGGTATTTGCCGGGTTCGCCCTTCTAAGCCTGCATACTCGTATAGAAGGTAATTGGGCTGGCATGGGATATCTTGCTGCATCGGTATTGATCTCTGGTTTTATCTCCCATAAACCCAAAAAAGATCGAACCCATCCGATGAAGCTTCTATCCAAAAAATTATGGCCTTGGGCTATCATGTCCTCATATCTTATTACCGCATTGATTATGTTTCATGTCTTATGGCCCATTTTAC
>Ga0209976_10001397_pt1 | contig 14322 bp, 13 predicted proteins | sample SumtaG_FD_182806 | JGI IMG/M metagenome (GOLD analysis project Ga0209976, IMG submission 182806) | Deep subsurface microbial communities from Indian Ocean to uncover new lineages of life (NeLLi) - Sumatra_00157 metaG (SPAdes) (version 2) | ecosystem: Environmental > Aquatic > Marine > Oceanic >...
TTCGGTTTCTACAGCGTTCAATACAACCATTACGTGGATTATGCCCACTTGTGTGAAGTGTATATTGGCAAGATTGACACGTATCCCAAATTCTAATACGTCGACCTCGATTATTATATTGGTCAGTTTCATCAATAACATCAAAACAGGTACAAGTTGGACAAAGGAATGAACATGTACCACAGCCTATACAAACCTCACTGATTTCTGCCCAAATAGGGTGTTCAAAATTAGGTCCTAAAATTTTATCAATGTTTGTTAAGTCTAACTTAGTTTCAAAAGAATCTTCTGCTATTTTCGATAATTCTTGGGCTTTTTGAACATCTGCCTTTTTCGCCTCAGAAAGCCATTTTAAGTTTTGAATTATACTCTTTCCTTTATCGCTGATAGTTTCTACTAAGTAATTATCTCCTAAATCTGTGAGTAATACATCCAAATCGTCTTTTTGGAACGGATGTCCTCCTAATGAAGTGCAAAAACAAGTGCTTTTAGGTTCATTACATCCTATTCCTATAAGTGTTGTATTTTCACGTTTTTTCATAAAAATCTCATCTTCACACTCACCATGGGAAGTGAAAAAATTTGCCATTAACGCCAAACCATGAGCATCACACGGTCTAATCCCAAAAATCACATACTTTTCGTCCAAATCTTGTCTATCTTGGATATCTACATCTTTGCCATCCAAAGTATATTCAAAAAGTACTTCCATTTTAGGGAACAGTACTTCTTTAGGGGGTACTTTCGAATTAAAATAATCTAAAACAATATCATCCGGATTTAAGACCTTCTTAAACACGATATTGCCCTTTTCTTTAATTGGAGCATAGAAATTATATTTTTCTGCTAATTCAATATATAATTTTCCTATTTCATTTTTATTTAATATTTTTTCATCCATTTTTAATAACCTTTTTAATCCTCCTCTAACATAAATTCTTCTGAATCATCCATACTAAAGGCCATCATAGGAGGTAATGTCTCATTGTCAATACCCGATGTAAAGTCAAATCGTTCTTTTACAATTTTTTCTAACTTCCTTGTAATAATATTTAAGTCAATTCCCATAGGACATACACTGCTGCAAGCACCACAGGCTACACATCTCCCAGCAAGATGCATTGCGCGAATCAAATGAAAGACAATTATATCAGATAAATCGGTTGTTTTACCGAACCATATCGGTTTATTTTGATCTACAAAACATAGACTACAATAACACATTGGACAGGCTTCTCTGCAAGCATAACATCTCGTGCATGGTTCTAACAAGTTTTTAATATAATCCCATTTTTCTTCAGAAGTTTTTGATTCAAAATCAGAAATATCTGCAAAATCATCCTCTACGGATGTGACTTCTTGACATTCTCCTATACATGCTTCGGTTAAACTAGCTTTCGTTGGGGGTGACTTAACTTTACATACTTTGCATAACTCATTAATATAATCATCAAAAGGAAATTTCTGTTCAAAATCTTTTCCTTTCACTACTATGTCGTTGCCTGAAGCAGATACTTCAAGGATCTCCTTTTCTCCAATCTCTTTTTCAATCTTTTTTCTATTTATGATTCCATTACAAGGAATTCCTATTATCTTTATATTATCAAGATTAATTTGTTTTTCAACTGCCAAATGGATTAAAGCCCTTCCAACACATCCTTTAGAAATTATTCCAATTTTTAAATTCCCTCCTTCAGGATCTACTAGTTGTGGTATTTGAGGGACAAGATATTTAGCTAAATTCACATAGCATAGATTATTCCAGGTTAATTTATCAACATCCTCTTCTTTAGTAATCATAATTGGCGATGAGCTCAATGGTACAGTTCCTTGGGTATACCCAATTATTACATCTACTTTTTTCTCACTGAGCAAATTTCTCGCTAAATCTCGCATTGAGGTTTCAATTTCTTGATTTTTTGTCTCGATTCCCATAATCCTCACCAATTCTTTTCAAATTTCTTATTTGGGCCCAAATTTTTTACCTTTTCAGTAGCCTTTCTAATTAAGACGGCAAACCGCTCTCCTTCAGCAGCAGAGGCCCACATAAAGTTTACTCTATCCGGTTCTATTCCAAAGAATTCTAATAATTCATTTAATATAGCAAATCGCCTTCTGGCCACTAGATTTCCACTAATATAATGACAGTCACCTGGATGACATCCAGAAATTACAACCCCATCCCATCCATCGGTTAAACTTTTGATTATGAAATAGGGATTCACTCTACCAGAGCAAGGAACCCTTACAATCCTAATATTTGGAGGATATTGAATTCTACTTACTCCGGCCAAATCTGCCCCCGCATAAGAACACCAATTACATAAAAACGCAATGATTTTAGGTTCCCATCCTTCACTTTTACTTGTTTTCTGTTCTGTTTGTACCCTCATTTTCTTAACACACCCTCCCTGTTATCATTGAAAATATTTGGTCGCCTGTAAAGCCGAGTATATCAATTGCAGCGCAACGGCAATTTCCTGAGCACGCTCCACAGCCTTTACATAACATTTGATTAATGTAAGCAACCCTACCAAACCTTCGATCATCAACTAGCTCGATAGCACTATACGCGCAGTTTTCAATACACATGCCACAACCTATACAGCGTGCCATATCGATTTGGGCAGTCTTACCTTCTGCTTCAATTTCTTCTTTAGAAAGAATTGTACAGGCTCTTGATACTGCTGCATTTGCTTGAGAAATGGAATCTTCAATTGTCTTAGGACAATGAGCGATACCGGCGATAAATACACCCTCCGTTGCGAAATCAACCGGACGCAACTTAACATGGGCTTCTAAAAAGAAACTATCATCATTAAGAGGAACTTTTAACATTTTTGCCAAATCTTCATTTTCTTCACGATTTGCATAAATTCCAGCACTTAATACCAGTAAATCAGAATTAATATAGACAGTCTCGTTTCTTGGTGTCGCCACTTCAACTCTTAGTTGTGAATCCTCTGGTACTATTTTTGGTAGATTATTTTCATCATACTGAATGAATATAACCCCTGCCTCTCGCGCTTTTCGATAATATTTTTCTTTAAATCCATAGGTTCTTATATCTCGGAATAGAATAGTAATTTCCGCTTCGGGATTTTTCTCTTTGGCTAATAATGCATTTTTTATTGCTTCCGCACAGCACATTTTACTACAATAAGGATGCTCCTCGTTTCTTGATCCAACACATTGAATCATTACGACTGATTTTTTATTCTTAATCTTGTTGTTTGTATTTAGTATCTTTTCAAATTCAGATTGAAGAATTACTTGGTCATTTTCTCCATATAAATATTCCTTAGGCTGATACTCTTTTGCTCCTGTAGCAACAATAACAACACCATGTTCAAACTCTGCTCTTTCTTTATTTTTACCATGTAAAATTGAAGTTTTAAAATTGCCGATATATCCATCAATGATTTCAATCTCAGCATCAGTGTAAACGTGTATAAATTTATTTGATTTAATATTATCGATTAAATCTTTTAAAAATGCTTGAACATCTCCTCCCTCAAGCGTGTGATATATATGATTAGCAAAGCCCCCTAATTTATCTTGCTTTTCAACTAAATATGTTTCATATTCTTGACTCGCAAAATTAAGCGCTGCTACCATGCCACTTATACCACCTCCTACAACAAGTACTTTAGGAGTTACGCTTAATTTGATTCTTTCAATAGGCGCAATATATCTAGCTTTATTTACAGCCATCCTCACGAGGTCTTTTGCCTTTTCTGTAGCAGCTTCTGGTTCATTCATATGTACCCAAGAACATTGATCTCTAATATTTGCCATTTGAAACAAATATCGATTTAAACCAGCCTCTCGTATAGTTTCTTGAAAGAGAGGTTCATGAGTTCTGGGGGTACAGGATGCTACAATAACACGATTAAGATGATATTCTTGTACTTTCTCTTTAATAATCGTTTGGGTATCTGCTGAACATGTATAAAGATTTCGATCTGATAAAACTACATTTGGAAGCGTTTTCGCATATCTTGTCACTTCAGGAACATCAACAAATCCAGCAATATTAATTCCACAATGACAGACGAATACACCAATTCGAGGAGGTTGTCCATCTACAAAGATTTCGGGAGGTAAAGATTTTTCTGTTATTAAGGTTCCTTTTTTCTCATATAAAATCTGATTAACACATCCCGCTGCTGCACTGGCTTGAGTTACTGTATCTGGAATATCTTTAGGTGATGAAAATGCTCCACACACAAAAATTCCTGGTTTTGATGTTATCACAGGATTGAATACATCTGTTTCAGCGAAATCATAATCATTTAATTCTATTCCAAACTTTTCAGCAAGAAATTTAGCATCATTAGGAGGATTCAACCCTACGGCAAGGACAACCATATGAAAATCTTCTTCTTTGACTATTCCATCTTCAGTTTCATATCTAATTCTTAGATCTTTTGTTTCTGGAACTTCTTTAATGGATGAAATACGACTTCTTATATATTGAACTCCGTATTGCTCTTGAGCTCTTATAATATATTTGTCAAAATCTTTTCCATATGCTCTTACATCCATACTAAAGATGGTTGGTTTTATTTGGTGCATATGCTCATGGGCAATTACTGCCTCTTTGGCTGTATACATACAACAAACTGAAGAACAATAGGGTTTTCCTGCCCCAGAATAATCTCGAGAACCGATACATTGAAGGAAAGCAACTTTTTCTGGTACGTCTCCATCAGAAGGTCGCAAGACTCTACCAGCATAAGGTCCACTTGCGCTTAAAATTCGCTCAAATTCTATGCTGGTAACTACATTCTTATATTTTCCATACCCGTAAAGATTGGCTTCTGGTGGAACGAATTCATCAAAACCTGGAGCTAAAACAATAGCACCCACATTGAGATCAACTTCCTCATCTTCAAGGTCATATTCTACAGCATTTGCTTTACATACGCCAGCACATATTCCACAACCTATACAGTAATCCCTGTTAATGGCATATAATAAAGGAACTGCTTGTGGATATTTAACAGATGTAGCAGCATATTTAGCAATACCCTCGTTAAACATATCAATCGCTTCAACAGGGCATTCACGGCCACATACTCCACATCCAGTACATTTATCTTGATTAACATATAAAGTTTTCTTCAAAACCTTAACTGTAAAATTACCTGCTTCTCCATTCACTTCCTCAATTTTACAATTAATAGACAAATCGATATTTTGATGACGACCTGTTTCGACCAACTTTGGAGAAACAATACACATGGCACAATCGTTAGTTGGAAACGTTTTATCTAATTGCGCCATTACACCGCCAATACTCGTTGTAGACTCTATTAAATATACTTTATAGCCAGAATCGGCCAAATCTAAAGCTGCTTGAGAGCCACCAATTCCGGCGCCAACAACCATAACTGCTCCTACTTTTTCCATCTTTTAATCCCCTCTATAACCTCATAAATATTGGTGTATTTCCTATAATTTCTTGGAAATCAACTTGAATACGAGCTTTTAAAATTAACATATGCTCTAAAACCACACTTGGATCAATTTTTAATTCAGCTGCTAAATTTTTTACTGATTTAGATTCCTTTTCTAATGCGAGTAAAATACGATTTCGTTCATATTCGTCTTTAATTGCTTGATCCATTAATTCAATAAATTGTTCTTCAGGAATTTTTTCTCCATACTTATTTTCTTGCTCCGTAATATTTCTTTGCTTCCCTACTAATGCTCTCAATCTATTAGTGGCAGCTGCTGCTTCGATTGCCTTCATTTTTTCGAGTACATTATTATCTGGATTATCTCTGCGGAGTGGAGATGGTCCAAGTTGCTTAATTTGATTGGTAAAATCTTCTACAACTGCCGCAAATCTAGCTCCTTCAGAAGCAGAGACCCATTCTAATCTTACTCTATTATTAAAATTAATGAATTTGAGCAATTTTTGAACCATATTAAATTTGTTTTCTGCCTCATAATTTCCTTCAAGATAATGGCAATCTCCTGGATGGCATCCCATCACTATTACTCCATCGGCTCCTACTTGAAGGGCTTGAAAAATAAATTTAGGGTCAATTCTACCACTACACATAACTCTAATTACTTTAATATTTGTAGGATATTGCATTCTGCTAACCCCTGCTAAGTCTGCTCCCGCATAGGAACACCAATTACATAAAAATCCTAATATGTTTGGTTCAAAATTCATATACTTACTTACCTCCAAAAGCATAAATTTCAGATAATATTTGCTCATCTGTGAAATGTCTTATTACTATTGCTTGATTAGTACACGTTGCTCCGCAAACTCCACATCCTTTACATAACACTTGTCTTATTTCAATTTCATCTGCTTCATTTTTACTTATTGCTTTAAAAGGACAAACAGTTATACACACTTCACAGCCACTACATAGATTTCTGTTATATTCAGGTAAAAATGATGTAGCACCCTCTACTTCAATTGTTTCATGAGATAAAATTGTACTTGCCCTTGATGCTGCAGCCAAACCTTGCGTTATGGATTCAGTAATATCCACTGGCCATTTGGCTGAACCACATAGATATACCCCATCGGTAGCGAAATCTATAGGACGTAATTTTACATGAGCTTCTAAAAAGAATTTATTTTCTTCTAGAGGAACTTTTAATAGTTGAGCAAGGCTCTTGTTATCATCATTCGCTACTAAAGGAGTTGATAATACAAGAAGATCATAGGGTATAGTAATTTCTTCTCCTAAGTATTCATTAAAGACTTTAACAGTATCTTCTTCTACAAGTAGTTCCTGCTCAGGTGAATATTTAATGAAAAGAATTCCCTGCTCTCTTGCATTCCTATAATATTCCTCATAAATAGTTCCAGGTGTATATAAATCCCTAAATAGTATCGTTAATTGGGCGTTTGGATTTTTCTCTTTAATTATCAGAGCATTCTTTAAAGCAGTCATACAACATACACTAGAACAATAGACTCTTTCTTCATTGCGAGCTCCTACACATTGAATCATCACGATATTATTTGCCTTTAATTTATTATTTTTTAGTAATTCTTCTAATTCTAGTTGAGTTATTCTGGTTTTGCCGTCATATCTAAATAAATCAAAAGGATTAAAAAGAGAAGCTCCAACAGCAACAATAATAGCCCCTACATTTAAATTAATAATATTATCATTTTGTTCTATTTCTACTTCATAATTTCCTATAAAGCCTTCAATAAATTTTACTTTTGATGAAGTATAAACAGTTAAATTTTGATTTTTTTCAATTTTACTTTTAAGCTCGTCTAATAAAAGTGATGCTTCTTGATCATATGGAAACAACTTATAGAGATTTTTAAGTCTTCCACCTAATTCGTCTTCTTTTTCAATTAAATAGGTTTTAAATCCCTGTTTGCCTAAACTGATGGCCGTATTCATTCCAGAAACTCCCCCACCAATTACTAAAGCTGACGGATTAACATTTACAATGATTTTATCAAGAGATTCTAACCTTGCAGCTTTTGCTACCCCCATTCGAACTAGATCTTTTGCTTTTTCATAAGCCTCTTCAGGGTACTTCATATGAACCCAGGTACATTGATCTCTAATATTTACAAAATTAAACAGATATGGATTTAATCCCGCTTCCTGAATACAATCACGAAACAGTGGCTCATGAGTTCTAGGTGTACATGAAGCTACAATCACACGATTTAAATTTTGCTCTTCTACTGCTTTCCTAATGGCGGCTAATCCAGTTTCTGAGCATGTATATAAATTATGTTCACTATAAGCGACATTCGGTAATGTTGAAGCGTATTCAGCTAATTTTTCACAATCTATTAATCCCCCAATATTTGAACCACAATGACAAATAAATGTACCTATTCTTATTGGTTCTTCTTCTACATTTTCTGACATATTTTATTCACCCCTCTTTAATTATTTCGGCGACTTTTGCTGCGGCACTACTTGCCTCGGCAACAGAACGAGGAATATCCATTGGTTCATGTACACAACCACAGGTAAAAATCCCTTCTTTACTAGTTTCCATAGGGTAAAATGGTTTAGTTTTAATAAAATTATATTCATTAAGTTCAATACCTAATACATTAGCTAAACTATCAATTCCCTCAGGAGGAATTATACAAGTAGCTAATACAACTAAGTCTACTTTTAATTGTTTTATTTCCGAAGTATTCACTTCATCATAAATGATTATTGGATTTTCTTCATCATCAATTTTAATTTCAGCAATTTTACTTTTAATATATTTAATATTATATTCATTTTTTCCTCTATTGATAAATTGTTGAAAACCTTTTCCGCCTGCTCTCATATCTATATAAAATACGTAAGATTCTAACTCATTGTTATGCTCATGAGCAATCATAGCTTCTTTTGTAGAATACATACAACAAATTGAAGAACAATATTTTTGACCTCTGTCTGTCCGTGAACCTATACATTGAAGGAAAGCAATTTTTGTAGGTTCCTTACCATCAGATAATCTTTTTAAATGGCCCTCCTGGGGTCCTGAAGCGCTTATTAATCTTTCAAATTCTAAAGCGGTAACTACATTTTTATATCTCTTATATCCATATTTTTTGAGTGGATCTATATCTTCTATTAAATTATATCCTGTTGCAACAATTATAGAACCAATATTATCTAATGTTATGATTTCATCTTTTTGTGTAAAGTCCATTGCTTTTCGCTCACAGGCTTCATAACATAATCCACAAATCTTATACTTTAAATAAACACACATTTCTCTATCAACAAGGTAAACAGGAGGAACCGCTGAAGGAAAAGGGATATATACAGCAGCTTGAGTCATTAAATCAGCATCAAAATAATTTGACACCCCTCTTACTGGACAAATTCTCGCACAATCACCACAGTTAGTACATTCTTCTTCTTTAACATAACGAGCATGTTTAAGAATTTCAACTGAGAAATTTCCATTACTCCCATTTACTTTTTGAACTTCTGAGAGAGTATAAAGAGTAATGTTACGATGTCTATAACATTCTGATAATTTAGGTGCTAAAATACAAATGGAACAATCGAGAGTAGGAAAAGTTTTATCCAATTGTGCCATTTTTCCACCTATACATGGTTTCTTTTCAACTAAATGTACTTTAATTCCAATATCTGCAAGATCTAAAGCTGCTTGAATGCCAGCAATTCCACCACCAATAACAAGAGCATTTTTAGAATTCTCTTCCATTTTTAATCACCAATTCTTTTATTTGTTAGTTTTACGTGAAATCATCCTTCTAAACAAATTGATTTTTTTCGGTTTCCAATCTGAAATTTGCTCGGAAGGAATGTGATATTTTTCAATATTCCCCTCAGAGAGTAAAGAGTCCATTAATTTTTGTCCTTTTTCTGTTCGAATAATCACCATAGAATACCCTGCGGGAGCTCCTGAACCGCCAATGCTGATATCTGAAAATTTACCAGTGAATTCATCACATTCATGGCAATGATTTCTCACCGCATCATTTAGCTCTGTTAAAGTTAATTCAAATTGTTCGCCTGCCTTCGAAGTTAAGAAGAAATTTTTCTTAATTTGCGTTTTCTTAATATTCGAGGGATCTACATTTGTTTTTGATTTAAGAAGCTCCATTAATTTGCTATAATCAAAATTTTCAAAGCAAAATAGACTAATAACAATACTAATTACATGAGCAGGCTTTACATTTAATAATTTCATTTTATTTATTGCTCTGCATTGACAGGGTGTCCCAACAAATGCTATACGTAATTGATCAACATCGAAAATTCTTTTTTGTTTGGTTATTATCTCTGGAGCAATATTATAAAAATCTTTTAAAGGTAAAATATTAGATGAGATGGAATATCGTGTTCCTGATGATTTTAATAAGTCTTCTTTATTATATATTAGTTTTGGGATAGGTTGAAAATTCTCATCACATTCAGAAACAATAGCTCCGTCTATATTGTTTGTATCAAATAAATATCTTAAGATTGTTGATACAGTGCCACCATCTTGTCCAACTTCCTTTATTACTGCATCTGTTGTTCGACATGCGAACAAATCCATAATATTTCCTAATTCATCTTTAACATTATGTATTCCGTTTAATGCATCTAGTAGAGGGATTGTTTGGGGGCAAATATAAAAACAAACCCCACATTCCTTACAGTTCTCGGCATTTTTTTCTGATTTGAACTTAGGATTATAACCCTCCATCTCAATAATATTAAATTCTTGAAGTTCACAATACGCAACACATGCTCCGCAAGCACAACAATTATTAATGCTAACAACTTGATCTTCAAGGTCTTTAAATGTTTTAACTTCTTTTTCTAATTCATCCTTAGAATTAGCAATTTCCATATTCTCCACCTAATTTTTTCTATTTATATTAAAATTTGTTTGTAAAACTTAAACTGAAAAATTAACACTTTCAAATAATTTATTTGCCTTAATCCTATGAAAATTTAAGCCTATTTCCTCTGGTTTATACCCAAACGCTAAAGCAATTAATTCTGATAGATAAAAAATGGGTAAATCATAGTCAGTACTATTTCTTTTATTAAGCTCTCGTTGATTAAATTCATATTGTTGATAACATGCAGGACAAACTACGGCAACACAATTAGCTCCTACATCTGAAATAGATTTTAATTTATTGCCAATCATTAAGAGTGATAACTCTTTATCTGATTTCTCTACAGGATTTCCACAACACTCTATCTTCATATCGTATTCCAATGATATCGCTCCAATTGCTTTAATGATTTCATCTATAGTTGTTGGCTCAAAGGGATCGTCCCAATTAATAATCTCTGAGGGTCTTAAATAATGGCACCCATAATGAACAGCAACTTTAAAGTCGGTTAAGGGCTTCACCACATTTTCTCGTACTTTATCAAGGTTCTCATAAAGAACTTCGGCAAAATGTTTAACTTTGGTCTTACCCTCATAAACTTTTCCAATCTTTTGTAAATATCTATTAATTTCTTTCTTGACGGCAATATCTTTGTTAATGAAATGATTTATGCCTTTAAGCGTTTCTACACATCCAGAACAAAATGAAATTACGCCTCCATTATTATTACATAAACTTAAATTTCTCGCGCCTAACGCTAACCACGTTTTATGATCTAATAGTTCAATCCCGGTCGGATCAGGACAACAACTAAAGCCTTCTACATCCCTCAATTCAATACCAAGCTTTTCAAATATTTTTCTCGAAGAGGCCTCTAAATAAGGCAATCTTGCGGGAATTACACAACCTAAAAATAAATCATACGCCATTATTTATTCGCCTCCCCTTTTTATGTTTTTTTCAAATTCAGTTTCTTTTAATAAAGTTTGGAGCTCGTCAATAGGAGCAGTCTTTATATTTGGAAGGCCTAACTTCTCTCGACGTGATTCAATCGACTTAGAATAAGGAATTGCAATGCCATACTCCAAAACTGCTTGCCCCTGTAAGATAAAGGCTTCAGGAACTTTCCCGCTCTCAAAACATCTGTTCTTAATCAACGTAAAAATCTCAGTCAATTCGACCTTTTGAGGGCATAGCTCAACACACTTCTGACAAGTAGAACATAACCAAGGATTGGGTTCCTGTTGTACGATTAATTTATCCTTAAGACCTAAGATTGACAATTCTATAATCTTACGAGGATTGTATTTCCCCTCTGTTATCAACGCTACGGGACAACCACCAGAACAAGTAGAACATTGATAACAATACGCGAGTGAGGCATTATGCTTCAATACCTCGTTTCTAAACTCATAATTTATGACACTCATGTCAACAATCTTTTTTTATTATTATCTCTTGTTTTTGTACTATACTTTAAATTTTATAAAGTTTTTATTATTTTTCGAAAAGAGGAAATAGACAAATTGTTATAATTTATCAATTCTCTTCTTTTAATTTTTGAAATGATACATATTTCCAATTTTTGTTTTCAATTTCGATAATTTCTAAAAAAATGGACTTTTACTAAAAATTATATTGGAATTCTACGGTAGTTTAATAGCTTATATGTTAAAAGCTAAGTTTTCGTTTATTGACCTTAGTATTCGCACAGTATCGAATTTTCAAATTCTAAGCCAATTAAGACTCTAAATGTTTTTGGAGATCGATATAGATCTCTTTCTCCTTATCTTTCTTTCCTATTACAACCTTTAATATCCCATCTTCTATAGTAGTACTCACAGGTCGAAGCTCCTCCATTTTTTCCTTATCCTCCTCGCTTAATGTCTCTTTTCGCTGAGTTTTCGTGTTTAAACATGTATGTTGCGCATCATAAAGTTGACATTTAGAACAGCAGAATCCAACCGGCATATAGCCAACAATACTACATCGGTCATACCCTTCGCAATTACAATTATTACACATTTCTATTTTTTCCCTCCTTTTTATGGAAATTTTTCAAGCTCTTGTTCTTCTACTTCCTCTTCATTTTCTATAGGCTCTTCTTCTTCACCTTTCTCACTCATGGCACCTCGAAGAGCTTCAATTTTTTCTGATATCGATTTAATCTTGTCCTGAGTTCTCATCTTATAATTTATGCAAGTGTGAGCCTCATTATAATTAATACACTTAGGACAACAAAATCCTAAAGGCATGCTACCTATAATCGAACACTTGTCGATTTCTTCACACTCGCAATAATTACACATGTCTCTTATCGCCAGCTCGTTTTACTCAATTTTTTTTATTTATTAAAATTTTAAAAAAATTTTATGAAAATTCCATGAAAAATTTATGGAAAATTCTCTATCAAAACTTCTAATTCACGATCTTTTTCCTTTGACGCAACTTTAAATATTTCTGACTTTGAAATTGTCAACTTCTTAGCAACTGTTTCATAATTTGGACAAGTGTGCTCCTCGTCAGAAGAAGCGCACATTGAACAACACGCCCCATAAGACTGATAGCCAACTATGGAACATTGATCTATACCATCACAATCGCATTTATTACACATTTTTTTTACACTTCCAGGGTTTTTTTATGTTTTTTTCTTAAGTTTTTTTTAATTGTGAATTTTATTTCACAATTTTTTTTTCACTAATCTAATTATTTTCTTCATCATATTTAAATATGATCATTTTCGATGATTTATGGAAAAAAAACAGACAATTTCGATATTTTTAATCGCAAGATGTGCAAGCTTGAAAATTATGACGAAAAATGATCATGAAAAAACGAATTTTTGTAAGATTTGAGAAAATCAAATTTGAACATTTTAGGTTTCGAAACTTAATTTTACGTGGAGACAACAATATTCGCCAAAAATCGTGGATCTGATTATGCAAAATAGGAAAATTTATCAGATTCGATCATAAAAATCTTGCTTTTATCACAGATTCGGCAAATTGACGAATAAAATACAAAAAGGAATTGTAGATTTTCGAAAACCGAATTTTCTGGTTTTTAGATAGTGGGAAAAAGAAATTATGATCGAGGTCAATAATTGAACAGCTTTTTATATCGAGAAATGATAAAAAAAGCATCAAAAATGTTGGACTATAGAACTATATAACAAATTTCAAGATGCTATTTTCATCCGAACCAATCATAAAACTTATTAAGTTGAGGTAAGGGGATGGGATTGTTATCAAGGATAATACCAGATTTGGTTAGATCTGCATCGATAATGAGTTTTTTAAGGTCGATTATAAAGCCAGCGAGTCATCCCAATTACTTTTTCCTTCTGCATGATAAACGGTAGGAAATCTGGCAAAGAATATAAACTGCATCAGATTATTATATCTTATGAATCCAAAAACCTACAGAATTACACTATTAATTCTATTAGTCGCACTTTTTACATACTTAATAGCTCTTGATATATATTATATAGTAGTTTATAACTGGTTAAACCCTATAACATTCTTTTTTCGTGTTTTATTCCTCGTGTCAATAATCGGTGTTGCTCTGAATAAGTCATTTGGGCCGATAATTGCATTAATAATAAACATATTAGCTATTTTGGGTACGATTATGGCAATTGTAATGGGTTATTTCAATGTTTTCTTAGTCTTGACTATAATAATTAGAGTAACAATTATTGTTTTTGCAGTAATTGTGATATCCACTCGCAGTTCAATATCAGGACTTTCACCTCAGAAACCGGTATATCCGCAAACAGTAGTCCCACAACCAACAACTCCAACAGCGGCTACCCAACAAGTGAGATTTTGCCCGAATTGTGGGGCTTCTGCAGAAGGAGATTTTTGCACGAGTTGCGGTCAGAAATTAAGCTCTAATAAATAAAAAATTTATTCCATTTCTTTATTAATTTTTTTTTAAGTTTTGTAATTCATAATTAACATTAAGCTAATTTTCTCTCTAATTAGAAATAA
>Ga0209976_10001398_pt1 | contig 14321 bp, 10 predicted proteins | sample SumtaG_FD_182806 | JGI IMG/M metagenome (GOLD analysis project Ga0209976, IMG submission 182806) | Deep subsurface microbial communities from Indian Ocean to uncover new lineages of life (NeLLi) - Sumatra_00157 metaG (SPAdes) (version 2) | ecosystem: Environmental > Aquatic > Marine > Oceanic >...
ATTCATGGATTAGCCGGTTCTCTTGATGTGTGGCCTCGTCCTGTAATAGAAGAGCTTTCAAAAAGCTTTAAAACCGTTATCTTCGATACTCGGGGAGCGGGTCGAACCGATAAACCCGACATTAAATATTCAATTAAGATGTTTGCTGATGATATAGTAGGTTTAATGGACATTTTAAAGATTGAACAGGCACATGTGCTTGGGCATTCAGCGGGTGGACAATATGCTCTGGGACTAAGTATTAATTATCCCGAGAGGGTTGAAAAACTTGTTCTCTGTTCGACAATTTACAGCGTTCCTCCCTCGGTCGAAGCAGCGCAGATTTTCTTTGGAGATATAGAAGGATTAACATATGAAGAGATACTTCGAAAAATGAGTCCAGTTTTATATACTGAGGAGTTCATTAAAAGCAACACGGAACTAATAGAAGTAGTAACTCAAAGACTCATCAAAGCACCAACGCCAACATATAGCCTTAAACGCCAATGGGTAGCAAATGGTAGCCTCAATAATAGAAGAATCAAAAAAATCAATTCTCCTACTTTACTGATGCACGGTAAGAATGATGTTATCTGTCCACCACAAAATTCAGAAGATTTAACTAAATTAATACCCGTAGCAAACTTGGTCTTATTCGATAACAACGCCCATATGCTATTCGTAGAAGAACCGGAAAAATTCGTCAAAACTATTCTTGAATTTTTAAAATAACTTTTTCTTCGGTAAATTTGGGATTTGAATATTTACTTTTCTGTAACCAAAAAATACTAGACTTATAAATGGGATAAACATATTTCTTATATCGAAATTCTAAATTTGTATAAACTGCTAAAAGTAATAATTAAAAAATCAAAAAATCAAAAATTAAAGAGTGAAATATGTAATGAGTAGTCAAGAAGATAAAATAGAGCAATATCTTAAGCTAAGGCGTCAACTTATGACGCAAAAGCTTGACCCGATGTCTTGTGCTTTAATTGTCGTCGATATGCAAGAGTATCAAGTGAGTGAAGATTCATCAGTTGTACGTTTATTTGAAAAAACAGTTCCAGGGCTGCTTCAATATTTTGTAGGAAGAGTGAAAGATATGGTCATTCAAAATATCATTCACTTGCTTGAATTTTTTAGAGCCCATGATCTTCCGGTCTATTTCACAAAATTTGCATCAATGCGTCCAGATCGCAAAGATTATGCTAGAAATATTCGAGCAGTGAATGAGTTAGCGGAAAATCTAATAGATGAGCCGATTTTTCCTGACAAACAAGATCCTAGCGCATCAATTATCCCTGTTCTAACACCAAAAGGAAATGATGTAATAATTCTTAAAACGACTAGCGGAACTTTTAGTTCAACTGACCTTGATCATCAATTAAGAAACTTAGGTATATCTATGGTAATTATTACTGGAGTTGTGACCAATTTTTGTGTGGAAAATACAGCGAGGATTGCCGCGGATCTTGGATATAATGTAATTTTAATAGATGATGCATGTGCTGCGTGGTCACCATCCCTTCATGAAGCCTCTTTATGTAATATAGAATTAATGTATGGTTCAGTCCTCACAACAGAAAAGGTCTTGAAAAAATTAAAAAAAAATATCCAAAGTGCTGTTATTTAGACTAAATAATCTTGAAAAAGGTCGACACGGAAAATACTTTGGATTTGCTCGGAGACGATATCAAGAAAATAATTGGATTATAAGAATCTTTTTTCTCGTTTTTTTATTTAGAGCTAATTTAATCCATTTTAATTTCTTGAAAATTTTAGGATGAGAATATGTACAAGAATATAAGATTTATAAATGGAGTTTGCTTACTTTTTTCTAACGAAATCTTTTTTTAATAAAAAGGAAATCGAATGTATTTTTTGTTTTAAAAATAGAAAAAAAAGAGGTATTTAATGTGTTAGAAACTCCAAAGCCGAAAGAATCGGATCTTATTGATAAGAGAGAGTATAGAAAAAGAAGGATGAGAAAATTTCGAAAACATGGGAAGCTCTTTCAAGAAATTATGGATTTTGGTTTTGAAAATAAAGTCTCTTTTGGAACGATTGTTGAAAAAAATGCAGAAAAATATTCTGATAATGTAGCTCTCAAATTTGAAGATATTACGCTTACCTATAAAGAATTTAATGAATTGGTTAACCGTTATGCTCATTATTTTATCTCTTTAGGCTTGAAAAAGGGTGATGTTGTTGAGATATTCTTGACAAACAGGCCGGAACTATTAATCATTTTTACTGCTATTGGTAAAATCGGAGCAATAAACTCAATGATAAATACAGAAATACGCGGAAAAACCCTGGCCTATTGTTTTAATCTTACCCCTGGAAAATGTATCATAGTTGGTTCAGAATTAATCGATGCCTTCACTAATGTTAAATCTGAGCTCAATTTATCAGAAGAACAAAAACTTTTGTTCTCACCTGATCGGGATTCTATTTCAGTTCCGGATGAATTTATTGACCTTAGTCAAGTCATTAAGGATTTTCCTACTCACAATCCTTCAACTACGGATAATGTTAAGACTAATGACCCAATTGCTTATGCTTTTACTTCCGGCACCACAGGCTTATCCAAAGCAACAAAAGTAATTCATAGTTCATTAGTTGTTATAGGTCATATGATGGGGCTTGGAGTAACGGAAGCTAATCCCAATGATACAATATATGTTGCGCTTCCTTTTTTCCACTTTACTGCCATATGGCTAGGTTGGGCTCCCGCTTTTGCTAGTGGGGCGGCTTTAGCTATCAGCCGTAAATTCAGTGTTAGTCGTTTTTGGGATGATATTCGTAAATTTAACGCGACAATGTTTACTTATGTCGGAGAATTATGCCGTTATTTGATGAATCAACCTCCAAAGCCTAATGACCGAGATAATTCCGTAAGAGCTATTATAGGAAACGGCCTTCGCCCTGAAATATGGAAAAGTTTTAAAGAACGTTTTGATATTGATATCGTTTGTGAAGTCTACGGAGCTAGTGAAGGTGTGGGTGGCTTTTACAATTTACTAAATTTTGATTGTACTATAGGTCTTTGTTCTGTTATTAACGCTATTATTAAATACGATCTTGAAGAAGATAAACCGATAAGAGGTGAAGATGGATTTATGGAAAGGGTTAGTGTTGGTGAAACCGGTTTATGTATATTCGAGTGTAAAGGTTTGACCCAATTCCGCGGATATACTAATAAAAAGGATACCGAAGCGAAGCTTTTTCACAATGTCTTTAAAGAAGGAGATCTGTGGTTTAATACAGGTGATTTACTCAGAGATATCGGGTGCGATCATGCTCAATTTGTTGATCGCCTGGGAGATACTTTCCGCTGGAAGGGGCACAATGTATCCACTACAGAGGTAGAAGAAATACTTAATGTATTTGATCAAATCTTATTATCATCTGTCTATGGTGTTCAGATACCGAATACAGATGGCCGTGCAGGAATGGCCGCCATTGTACCGAGTACAAGTGTCGAAGAGTTTGATTTAAAAGGGCTAACTGATAAGTTCAAAAAAATGCTTCCTAATTATGCTATTCCTATTTTTCTCAGGTTTAAATCAGATCTTACAATCACCCCAACATTTAAATTTAAAAAAGTAAAATTGAAAAAAGAGGGCTTCGACCTTGAAAATATAGAGGATCCGTTGTATGTCATGTTACCGGGTGAGTCAGAATACAAACCATTAACGAAGGAGATTTATAAAAACATTCAAAATCAGGAATATAAATTTTAAATCATTCTCATACAAAGTTATTTTTTTTTTTCTTGAAAAATGTAAGATTTATAATTGGAAAGAACCTATTTCTTTTAAGGAAATTTCTAATCAAGAAGCAAATCAAATAGCAAGATATTTTGAGGTTTGAATAAAATGCCTAAAGTTAAAGTTAATGATATAAATATTTATTATGAAATTCATGGAGATGGATTTCCACTCGTGATGATAATGGGATTAACCGGCACAGCTAATTTTTGGTCTCCTTTTCTAATAGAAGAGGTCTCAAAACATTTTAAAACTATTATCTTTGACAACAGGGGAGCGGGTCGTACTGATAAACCGGATATTGATTATACAATCAAGATGATGGCTGATGACACGGCAGGATTAATGGATGCTTTAAATATTGAACGAGCACATATATTAGGGATTTCAATGGGAGGAATGATTGCCCAGGAATTTGTCCTTAATCACCCAGAGAAGGTTGAAAAACTTATTCTCGTTGGAACCCATTGTGGAGGCCATAGATCCGTTTTTGCGTCAGTTGAAATAACTGATTTTTTAGCAGGAAAAACAACAAAGACACATGAAGAGTGGATAGAAAAGGAAATGCCGCTCCTATATCCTGAAGAGTTTATAAAAAATAATCCTGAATATATCGAAGAGAAAAAGAAGGGATATCTTAAAACACCACTTCCCGATAAAAGCCGTGAAAAGAATATTTTAGCAGCTGGCAGATTTAATGCGGGTAGGAGACTGAAAAAAATCAATACACCTACATTAGTGATGCACGGCAAGAAAGACCTCCTAGTACCTTATCAAAACGCTGAAATCTTGGCTAATAATATACCTGGTGCAAAACTTGTATTATTTGATAATATCGGACATGATCTCTTCTCACCAGAACCAGAAAAAGTGAATAAAACAATCATCGAATTTCTAAAATGAATTTAAATACACATTTTTCCAACATTTTCTATTTATGTTATTAGAATTTTTCGAATCTTTTGCCGTTTCTAAATAGTTTCTCCTAAAAATCCGGATTCGGGATATTTTTTAGAATGTAAGATTTATAATTGGGAAAAAACATATTAGTTCTAACAAAATTTTTTTAATAAAAGCGATCCAAAGGAATAATTTGTTTTAAAAATAAAAAAGAAAGGTGTGTCTAAAATGTTAGAAGAGCCAGACTCTAAAGAACAAGATCTTATTCCTAATAAAGAGTTTAGAAGAAGAAATATGAGATTTCTCAGAAAACATGCGAATATTTTAGCAGAATTAATAAAAATAAACGAGGAAAACAAGGTTTCATGGGGCGAACTTGTTGAAACAAACGCAGAAACATATGCTGATAAGACTGCAATCAAATTCGAAGATATAACGCTTACTTACAAAGAGTTTAATGAATGGGTAAACCGATATGCCCACTTTTTTCTCTCTTTAGGCTTGAAAAAAGGGGATGTAATAGAGTTGCTGATGACCAATCGACCTGAATATTTAATGATCGTAGCTGCAGTCGGTAAAATTGGAGTAATAGCATCCCTAATCAATATTGATATGCGTGAAATGTCCCTGGTGCATTGTTTAAAACTTACCCCTGGAAAACTTATTATAGTTGATGAAAATTGTTATGAGAGCTTCAGAGCTGTTCATTCTGATCTCGACCTTTCAGAAGATCAAATCCTCTATTTTTTGCCCGACCAAGGTTTAATATCGATTCCAGAGGATTTTATTGATCTTTCCCAAGAAGTCACAGATTTTCCTGTGGACAACCCATCAACTACGCAAGACATTAAAACTTCTGATACTCTTGCTTACATATTTACCTCAGGCACTACGGGTTTTCCAAAGGCTACACTTTTCGCTAATTCTACTATGGTGAACTGTTATTACGCGTTTGGGCGTATAATAGCGGAATTTACACCCGATGATACTATGTATGTTACACTTCCATTGTTTCATTCAAATTCTTTAGGACCCGGCTGTGCATCCGCGTTTGGTGGTGGAGCAGCTTTAGCTATAGGTCGTAAACTCAGCGTTAGCCGATTCTGGGATGAAATTCGTAAATATAATGCCACAGGCTTTAGTTATATAGGAGAAGTATGCCGATACCTGATGAATCAACCTCCCAAACCTGATGACTCAGAAAATCCCGTAAGAGTAGTTATTGGTGCAGGACTACGCCATGAAATATGGAAAGATTTTAAAAAGCGATTCAATATCGAAAAAATTGGAGAATACTACTCGGCAACCGAAGCTGTTTCGGCATTTGCTAATATATTGAATTTTGATTGTACTGTAGGTTATTGTTTTGCTCCTTATGCCATTGTTAAATACGATCATGAAGAAGAAAAACCTGTCACAAACGATGAAGGATTTATGGATAGGGTCGATCTTGGTGAATCCGGATTATTGTTATTTGAGATTGCAGGTACATCTGTTTTTCGGGGATATACGGATAAAAAGGCAACTGAAGCGAAAATCTTTCGGAATGTCTTTAAAGATGGAGATATATGGTTCAATACAGGAGATTTAATGAGAGATATCGGGAATAAGCATGCCCAATTTGTAGATCGCCTTGGAGACACATTCCGATGGAAAGGACACAACATTTCCACCACCGAAATAGAGAAAATAATTAATACTTTCGACCAAGTTTTATTTTCAACCGTCTATGGCGTTCAGATACCTGGTACTGATGGAAGGGCTGGAATGGCAGCAATTTTACCTAGTGTATCACTAGAAGAATTTAATTTAAAAGGACTGACCGATTATCTAAAGAAAAACCTCCCTCCTTACGGTGTTCCACTTTTCCTTAGGTTAAAATCGAAATTGGCAACCACCGCAACTTTTAAACTTAAAAAGGTAGAACTGAAAAAGGAGTGCTTCGATATTGAGAGTATTGAAGATCCTATGTATGTGTTGTTGCCGGGTGGGTCGGAATACCTACCCTTGAAGGAGGACATCTGTGATAATATTCAAAATCAAAAATACGAGTTTTAAATCAATGGAAAACTTTATTTTTCTTTATTAAGAAAGATTAAAGAATTATTTAAAGAAATCTTCAATAGCATTTAAAACGCTATTAACATTCGTTAAACCGTTTAAAAAATTGGTCTCACTGGAAATGACTAATTGAAAGGCCATACACTTTAAATATTCGGATGGGATAACGGAAACATATTTATCTTTAAACCACAATCTAATACTTGGCAATCTGTATCTGTCCAAAGCATCCGCAGTTTTAAGGATATCAGTTAACTCTTTATATTGCTCGTATTTTATATTTTTTACTATGTTTTCATAGGGTAGGTCGTGGAAAGACATTGAATAATAGATTTCCTTAATATCTTCTTGAGATAAGTGGATTTCAAATTGATTTTCTATTTGAGAAATTTTTTTTTTGAACCACCTTGCTGCTCTTGTTCCGTGATATAAATCCATTAAATCATTTTTGCGCCTTAAATCATGTAAAGAAGAGGCAACCATAGAATTTTTGAGAAGCCGGGGAGATTTTCCCTCGTTTAATAAGGTAAGATGTAATGAATGGAAGATAACCCTTAATATATGTCTCATACCATGGATCGAATCTTTTTTTTTTGAAACCAAAAACCAAGTAGGATCAGGAATATATTTTTTTATCTCTGAAAGATTATTATCAATCAAATGTTTAAGATTAAATCTGAGAGAATTGCCAATATTAAATGAAGGTTTATTTTCCTTTATCCAGTTAACAGTCTCTAAATCCATAAATTGATGTAAAGGCAACCTTCCTTTCCGAATTAGCTCGATCAATGAAACCATTTTAGCTATAAACTCCTCCCAGCATTTTTAACTTAAAATAATGATAATTTATCAATAAATTGTTAATTTAAATATGTTTGTCAGTTAAATAAAGATAAATAAATAACTTCACTTAGAATAATTTTTTATACTGTTAAAAATTGTTAATTTTAATCTTAAATATCAACTTTAATTTATGATACTTCATGAAATTTAATATCTGTGTGGCAGTTCCGATTAAATCAGGTGATTTAAAGCAAAATGAAACAATAATAAATAAAATTCTAACGGAGAATCCCGAATTTATTGAACTTCGATTTGATTATATTTATAATAAACAAGGTCTTACTAGAGATTTCATAGAAAAGTTGTTGAAAATTATTCAACCCTACACTCGAGCAATTTTTACGATGAGAGATTCTTCTGAAGGCGGTCAAATGGACCTTGCTAATCACGAGAGAATGATGATTTTAGAGACGTTGATTAAAGCTCAGCCTGAATATCTTGATATTGAAATGAATTCTGATGTAGACATATTAAAGCAGGTTATTAAGTTGGCTGTAAAAAATAAAGTGTCTCTTATATTCTCATCTCATGATTTTAAAAAAACACCTAGTTATGAAAAGGCTTATGAAATTATTGATTCTTTTATAAAGAAATTAATCAATGAGCTTAAACTCGATGATAGTTTAGTCAAAAGTAGCATATATAAAATCATATTTACTGCTCAAAAATTTGAAGATAATTTAGTACCTCTTAAACTATGCAAAGGGTTTTCTCAAAAAGATATGAAGATAATTAGCTTTTGCATGGAAGAATCGGGTATCTTTTCGAGAACAAGTTGCGTAAATGTGGGTTCTTTTTTAACTTATGCATCACTCAAAGACAAAACTGCGCCTGGACAAATTAATATTAAAAAGATGAGAGAGATTCACGAATTATTATTTTTTACTGATTCTTAAATACTTTTCAATTCATAGACCGTATCACAGCAAGAATCTCCTTCAGCAACAGTCTTAATTACATTCAACGTTATTTTATCACTGACAGCTGTACGAAAATACTCGTAATCAATTTCCATCACGGCTTCACATAACTCCCTTGATGTGTTCTCTAGGCCAAAAGGACATTTAGTCCCCTGAATATGGAAAATATCATCATTAATAGCAATCACCTTCACTAGTTTTGGATCCCAACTTTTAGTAAAAGCCTTCGCAACAGTAGATAATTTATTATCTGCTACTTTCTTCTTAATTTTTAAACCTAAGGCACAACCCTGTTTTCTTGATATCTCTTTAATTATTGGTAAAGCTTCTTTTCCGAACTTTTCATAAAAAGCTTTGATTAACATTCCCTGAGCTTCTATTGGGTTGTTTGGTAATTCTTCAATATTCGTCTTTTCCATAATATCCCTTTTTGAATAGATGTGTAAATAAGATAAATTTTATTTTCCATCTAAATTTTTCCTTATCAGTATAAAACCTTAGCATTATAGGGGATAAATTTTATAGATGTGAAAATGACGATGTGCAATTTTTTAATAAAAAATTTAAAAAAAAATTCAGGTGAATTTTTATGGTAAATGCGATATTAATCGTACTTGATACACTAAGACAAGATCACGTCGGATGTTATGGTAATACTTGGATAAAAACACCACATTTAGACAAGTTTGCCGAAGAATCTGTGAAGTTTACGCGAATGTATCCTGAATCATTACCTACCCTCCCGGCACGAAAAGCCATCTACACTGGAAGACGTATTTTTCCTTTTAACGAAGATAATTCGGGAGATACCAGAACTGGGCGGGGAGACTTCATTGCCGATGCTCTCGGCGCTCCAGGTTGGAGTTCCATTTCAGATTCCCACGATACTTTATCAGAGCGATTTGCTCGTAAAAAGTATATTTCAGCATTATTTTCAGATGTTTACCATCAATTTAAACCAGGATATAATTTCCAGCGTGGATTCAATCAATGGAAATGGATTCGTGGGCAAGAGGAAGATGCTTATCTTTCCGGACCACGGATCTCGGATGATGTTCTTCAGGAATATCTCACAACCAAAAAGGATGGAATATCGGCTGGAACTGTATTTGCCCAACATATGATGCGTAGATTCCTTCAAAATGTACGCTCGTGGCGCTCCGAAGCTGATACATTTCCGGCGCAAGTATTTCGCGCAGCTGGAGAGTGGTTGGACATGAATTATGATGTTCTGATTAAGGGAAAAGGATTTATGACTGTGGAATCATTCGATCCACATGAACCTTGGAATCCACCTCTTCATTATATTAAGTTATATGAAAAAGATCCTGAATGGGAAAAAGGATGTCGAAAAATAACGCACTCGCTTTATGGACCGGCAAGCATACTTTCCGAAAAAGAACTTAAGAATTTAAAGACAAGATATGCCGCAGAAGTGTCACTCGTGGACACATGGTTCGGTTATTTCATAGAGTATATCAAGCGGATCGGTATCTGGGATGACTCGATTATTGTAGTAGTTTCTGATCACGGTCATATGTTGGGAGAACACGGACTTGTAGCAAAAGCCGCGAATCCACTTGGCCGTGAAGTAGCCGATCTTGTTGCTATGATCCGATTTCCAGACGGTGAAGAAAGTGGAAAAACATGTGATAAGTTTTGTTATCATCATGATATTGCTGCCACAATCTCTCAAGCTTGTAAAATTTCTGCGAAAAATATGGATGGTAAGGATCTATTGAAATTAGTTCAAGATGATACACTGACTTATTACGATCACATTACGACAGCTTGGGGTGGCTCTGTAGCAGTATACGATGGAGATTTCTGGTATAATGGCTATGTGTGGGATATAGAAGAGGGTTCTCTTTTTGATGTCAATAAGGATCCCAAATTAACTAATAATATCATTACAGAAGCTCCCGATAAGGCAAAAGAACTATTAAAGCTCTGCTGGAAGGATGCGAGAGAGCCAATTGATATGGAATTCATGCGACAATTCAAGGACTTATTAGGTTGTACACCAGTTACCACAAAACTTACGAAATAAGAATAAAACTAAAAAATTTTCAATATCTCTTACTTCTGGATTTTTATTTCTACTACTTTAATTCCATTATCTATTATTATAATTTTTTTCAAAATATTAATATCACCATTAGTAACGCTAGGGAGTATAAATATAAATACGGAATTTATTAAAATTAGATTAAAATTTTATATCTCTTCTAAGGATATAATACTTATACTTAACTTCGCAAAAAATGAATGAAATATGAAAGACAAACCTAATTTTGTTATAATTATGCCCGATCAGCATAGAGCCGATGTCTTAGGATGTGCTGGAACTCCTGTTAAGACACCAAATATTGACCGGCTTGCCTCAGAGGGTGTAAGATTTACAAAGGCTTTCACACAATCTCCATTGTGTGTTCCAGCAAGAGCAGCTTTTTTAGTTGGAAGATATGTACATGAAACTAGAACATATACAAATAAAAATTTTATCCATGAATCAAATCCTGAGCTGATTAAATGGTCTTTTTTAAATCTTCTTAAAGAACACGGATATATCAATATTGATATTGGAAAAATGCATTTAGTGCGTCATTATGGCTATGATGCCCTTACTAAAGCAGGAGATAAGGAATTAAAAATTATCGATAACGTTAGGAACCATTATCCTAAAATGTATGAATTAGGTTTTACGGAGTGTCAGGAAGTATGCGGAAAAATGGAAGGTACTTATGTTGGTTCAAGTTATACCGAAGCCTTGAAAAAGCATAATCTTTTAGAAATCTACCATCGATGGTCAATGAAATATCCTATTATTTTAGCAGAACCAATACCTTTACCAAAAGAACTTTATATCGATTTTTTTGTTGGAGATTTAGCTGTAAAATGGATAGAAAACTATGTTAATGGTCCCGAATCTGGAAAACCCTTTTGCCTTTTTGTTGGGATTCCAGGTCCACACGATCCATTCGATTGTATTGAAGAATATAGTAAACTCTATAATCTTGATAATATTAAATTAGATGAAGACGCTTTAAAAGAACCAAAGAGACCTTTTCCACGCTATATTTCAAATTCAAGGACAATAAGTCGCAGTAAATTCCTTACAGATGAGTATATAAAAAAATCAAAAGCAGCTTACTATGCAAATGTCACGTTAATAGATGAAAAAGTAGGAGAAATCAGGAAAGCCCTTGAAAAAAATGGCCTATTAGACAATACATGGATCATTTATACTAGCGATCATGGGGAACAACTCGGGGACCATAAATTATTCATGAAGTTTGTCTTTTACCGTTCTTCTGTCGAAGTTCCTTTAATAATTCGTCCACCTAATGGCATGAAAGGAAAAGTTATTGAAAATGATGTCGAATTAATCGATATCCCCGCTACATTGCTAGACATTCTCAAAATACATCTTCCATCAGAAAATCGTGGTAAATCTTTAATGCCTTTTATAACTGAAGACCAGTCAGGCCAAGATTATAATCACAAAGACTTAATTATTAGCCAGGTGGGTAATTATGCGATGGGACTTACAAAGGATTGGAAATTTGTTGTCGATATTTCTACGGGGAAATTGTTAGAACTTTATGATAGAAAGAATGATTTTTATGAAAACAATAATCTTAGAAATACTGCCGAAGGGAAAAAAATAGGCAACGAATTATATCAGAAATATCTTGAAAAACTAATTCCCAAGGTCAAGGTTGCAGAAGGTCTTGGATTATAAAAATTTAATATTCCTTTTATTAACAAAAAAAATGTGAGCATGGTTTAATGACGGATAAACCCAATTTTCTGTTTTTCTTTCCGGATCAGCATAGGGGCGATTGGATGCCTTATAGCAAGGATATTTTTAAAACTATGGGGATGAACGAGCTCCCCTTAAGAATGCCTAATCTTAAAAAATTGATGGAAAAAGGGGTTACGTTTACAAATGCCATATCTTCATCACCTTTATGTGCTCCCGCAAGAGCGTGTCTTGCCGCGGGATTACGGTATAGAGCTTGTAGAGTTGCGGGAAATTATGAAGATTATCCTGTCGATCAAAAAACCTATTATTCAGTGCTAAGGAATAATGAATATTCCGTAGGGTCTGTTGGAAAATTAGACTTTCATAAACCAAATCTCTATTGGGGGTTAAATGGGTGGCTTCCTGATTTAGAAAAAATGGGATTTACACATGTAATTGATAATGAAGGAAAATGGGATGCTATCCGGTCAGTTATTATGGAAAAGGGTGATAAAGGAAGAAAAAAAAGAGTGAAACCCATAAATTTTAAGCCAAAAGGACCATACCTCAAATATTTAGCAGATAATGATTTACTTATTACACACGTTAAAGACTTCAATAAACGATTCGGTAAAAAAAACTTAAATTCAGATCCTACACCATTGCCCCAGCATGCTTATTGTGATAATTGGCTAACAAATAATGCGATTAATATGCTCAGGGAATTTCCTAAGGATAAACCATGGCATTTAGTAGTGAATTTTACAGGTCCACACGATCCATGGGATATTACCCAAAGAATGAAAAAGGCATGGGAGAATGTTTCATTTCCAAGTCCTAATAAAGGAAATGAGAAGAAGATTGAAGAAGAAATAAAAGTACGACAGAATTATGCGGCCATGCTTGAAAATATAGATCGTAATATTGGTCTTATTCTTGAAGAGGTTGAAAAAAGAGGAGAATTAAACAATACAATTATTATATATTCTAGCGACCATGGCGAGATGCTAGGTGATTTTGAAAGTTATGGCAAAACTCGACCTCAAAAAGGTTCTGTTAAAATACCACTTGTTATTACGGGGCCAAATATAAAAAAAGGAATTTACAGTGATGCCCTAGTAGAGCTTCAAGATTTAACCTCAACTATGATAGATTATGCAGGAGCACGAATGGAAGAAGCAAAAGATTCATTATCAGTGAGACATATCCTTGAAGGCAATGATGATGTTCATAGAAGATATCAGATTTCTGCTCTCGATTTATCGAAAGTAGGTGTAAAAGAATGGAAGATGATTAGTGATGGAGGATTCAAACTTGTTGTTGAAAACGGAGATACCTACAAATTATATAACTTGAAAGATGATCCATGGGAGAATAATGACATTTCTGGAGAGAATCTCCTAATTTTAAATAAATTGTTAAAGGAATTAAATTTAATATACTCAAACGGCTAAATTTTAGAGTTTTTAATCAATTTAAAGAGTTCAAAAGAGTAAACAAAACTGATTATTATGAGTGAAAAAATGAATGTTCTATTCATAATTACTGACGCTCAAAGAGTAGACCATTTGGGCTGTTATGGAAACAAAATTTTAAAAACTCCAAACATAGATAGGCTCGCAAGTGAGAGCGTAAGGTTTACAAACTACTTTTGTACTAATCCAATATGTATGCCTAACCGTGCTACTATGATCACGGGTCTTTATCCGAATGTACATGGTATACGGAGTAATGGAATTAATTTACGAGAAGATCTTCAGACTATTACACATACGCTTCGAAATAGGGGATGGCATACTACGGCAATTGGAAAAATTCATCATCAATTCTGGATGGCTCCATTCAAACGTAAGACGTTATCAGCGGAAAACATAGCCAGTTGGGTTGATCCTAAAGGTAGAAAGGATCCTGTGAGAGAAAACTTTCCAATCCCCTATTATGGGTATGATGAAGTAGAAGTAGTCGTGGGAAATGGTAGCATCTGCTCAGGACATTATATTAAATGGTTAGAAGAAAAGTCTCCGTCTGTCTCAGAAGAAGTTAAAAAAAGGTGCTTAAACTATGATATACTATTTAGCCTTTATTGTGATGATA
>Ga0209976_10001399_pt1 | contig 14318 bp, 21 predicted proteins | sample SumtaG_FD_182806 | JGI IMG/M metagenome (GOLD analysis project Ga0209976, IMG submission 182806) | Deep subsurface microbial communities from Indian Ocean to uncover new lineages of life (NeLLi) - Sumatra_00157 metaG (SPAdes) (version 2) | ecosystem: Environmental > Aquatic > Marine > Oceanic >...
GAGACCACGGCCGGTATCGTCAAGAGCGATACCGGGGCCCCCGTTGAGCCTGTGGTGTTTGGCTCATGACGACTGACGACCGTATGAGATTATTAGAAGCCCGGATGGACGGGCTTGAGAAGACGATGGCGGTCTATCAATCGGAGCTTCTGCCAACAATGAAACAATCGAATCTTTATGCCGAGGAAATCGAGGCGTTGATGGAGAAATTAAAAAGACAAATGACCGTTACGGCGGCGGTGAAGGTGCTGGTGAACCGGCTGTTCTGCCCGTTTCAACGATGAATCTGGTATATGCGCCGGCATAAATGATGGAGACTGTCCGCCGTTCCCTGCACCAGGTGGGCAGCAAGACGGACGTCCTGTTGCAGGATCCATGCACTCCGATACTGTGCTGTGTGGGTTCGGGCGGGACGTCCGTTGAAGAAGAATCCTTTCCGTTTTTATTGACATCCTTCCTTTTATCTGCCAAACTATGGCATGAAATATGCAACAGTTTTTGGTGTAGAAAAGTCATGTTGTATAAACATGTCAAATTGGACAATATGCCTGGTATGATGGAATACGTATGCAGTATTATCTTGCATCGTGTTGACAATAATATTGTTATGTAGAGGTGAGAACCTTGAATACAAAAATGATGCTGGCTGCAATGATTGTTACTGCCGCTGATGCAATACAAAATGATAACTGGCCGACAGAAAAGAGAGTTTTTAGGCATGGGTCACATACACCAAAAAAGGGGAAGGCTACCAAGCAGAGACAAAAGAAATCGAAAAAGAAACATTAATTTTATAACAATGGCGTGGAGGGGAAATATGATACGAGAAAAATTAGCGAATTATGCTCATAAGGCGTGGTCAGGATGGATGAAATATATGTTTGGCAAAGGACATTACAATGTAGATGGATCGTTCACTATTCCACAAAATTTAGTCGAACGATGGACACGCCAGATGAATACACCTTACGCTGTCTTGCCTGAGAATGAGAAGGAAAGTGATCGTAAAGAAGCTGACGAAATGCTGTCAATCACAAGCATAGAGGCATAACACCTGGCATAAGGCGCGAGTCTTCGAAGACTCGCGCCTTATGCCAGGTTATGAGGTTTTAACATGACAGTTCCTAAAATGATGTTATCAAAAAAATTAATTCAATTGGGTGGAGAGTATGAGAAATCATCTTTACCCCGACGCATTGAAATAGAAAAAGAATTAAAAGTTTTGAGACAAGAAAACCCTGAGATTTGGATTACATTGTTTGTTGTACGGGGACAGAATGTAATTCGTCGGATACGAAAACAGGAAAAAATCTATGTCTAACAGCAGAGTAAGTACGAATAATATGTTTGTTATACGGAGGTAAGAAGTGGAATTTTTGGATTTTTTACAACAGGAAGAAAACAATCTTAAAATTTTAGAAATATCACAATTTACGCTCAATTGGTTTGAACGCAATCTTGATTATATCCAATCGTGGTGGGAAAGCCCCGCAGAGGATAAATTAATTCAGGCCGATGAGATTGTTGGGGCTACAAAGGGATATGCAAGAAATGTTCTGGAAATAATGCGTCCGGAACTACCAGACTATGCAATTTTTCAAAAAATCACGGAATGGGAGAACAAACAAGTGATTTTTGAAAAGGATAGATGGGCGTAACAAACGGCATGAAGGGCGACTCGAAGACTCGCGCCTTATGCCGGATGTTATCAGGAATTTAAAAATGAATCAACCGATACCCTTTACATGGCGATGTGGAACGCCTGCTTGTGTGGGAGATATTGTTGGGTGGGGCGAGCTGGTGAACTATATCTGTGAGGTGTATTGGAGTGATTATTTTGAATCTTATCAAGTGAGGGTAGGAACTGGATTGACCTTATCGGAAGGAACTATTGACGAATTTCGTTTTATACGAAGAGGGGCCGCACCTGACAATAAAGCAGGCAATTGTCATAACTGGGATGGGACTCAAGAATGTCGAAACTGCTCACTCCCCTGGGGGTGGAAAGAATACAGATGCCGAGTGGATAATGCCGACTGGCGAAAGCAGAAGGACATGCAAATCCTGAAAAAGAAAGAATCTGATTTAGCAGAACAAGCAAAAATAACTTGAATGATTGTCCACTCTTTCAAAAATAGCTTGACACATTTCTACCGACCCTGCTATTCTCCTTTTACAATCACAAAACATTTTTAAATATACTGGTCTCATCCCTGTTCTAAAAGGGAACTGAGGTCGTAGAAAAAAAGGGCACAGTATCGTAGCGGTACTGTGCTTTTTTTGTTTTTGGAGGTAAAGACTAATGCCTGGAATTACAAGCATGCCTTTTGGGAGTAGCGGATCTCTAGATTCCGTAAGCGTCTCACGTTCATACGGCGAACTGGATATCCCGCACGGAGCCGAGCGCTATTCGTTTTTTTTAGAAACAGAGATCGGAATTACGACTGAAGATCAGGTTTGCGGAAGTGCTGGAATCGCGGTGAATCAGTCACTCGGGAGTGGAGGCAGCGGGAATTTGACAAGCGTAGGGTTGACCGAGGAGGAAGTGGTCGCGGGGCCGAAGAAAGTTCCGGTGACTCCGGGAATTTCCCTTGAATTGCAAAGCGGGCGGTTGCTCAAAGCCCTTGAGTCCTGCTTCATGATTCTCGGGTACAATCACGCTGTCGCCCTTGCGGGGCGTGGGGTGCCAATCCTCACGGGCAGCGAGCAGGGGAGCCAGCCCGGTCAAAAAACTTTTGCCAGTGCGAGTGGGGTGTATTCCATTGTCAGCCATGCTGAAGCTGTGGTAAAGGCGTTAAATGAGACGCAACCGCCAAGCGCTCCGTTTACTTGGACAGCAGAGCTCGGCTGCTATGTCAATAATAGTGTGCCGACATCGCATATTTTGTCACTTCCGGCAGCCGTCAGTGCCCTGATTCCGAGTAATACCATTTATGTCATTGCACATAGTGTGACGATGACAGAGATGCCGAATAATCCGACAGAATCGTACACTGTTACCTGTCATCCGACGACGTAAGATGAGTTCAACATTAACGATTATCGAACCCACGCTTCCGGTCGAACGCCGCGAGACATTAATTGTTCCTGAAGGTGACCGATTGGAGAGCGTACAAACGCTCTATCATGAGCAAACCAAGACTATTGAAGGAATTTGTTATACCCTGAGTGAATACGAAGATGCGTTACGACAGATGGAAGCGGATGGGTATGCAATCATTCAAAAACCACGCCCGATTCCGATTGTCGCTGGCTACGATAGCTGGACCGTCAACTTGATTGGCGTGAAAAAGCTCCGCTACGAAGCCGGTGGACAATTCGATTTTCAGGTAAACAGATAAGGAGACATTATGAATCTCAACAAACATTATACGCATCCGAGTACCAGTCAACGGATGCTATTAGAATCGATCAGCGATCCGCGGATTTATCTGGCCGATGATATTGATAAGTTCAATCCAACGTTGTGGCAAGCCTTCCTGCGTTACATTGGGAGTATCAGTGGACGTAGTCCGTCAGCCGTGGTTCCACGGATACATTTAGAGGGAGCATTGTACAATCTTTTACATGGTGGGCCACATGTTCCCCATTGTCGGTTATTGGGCAAAGAAACCCGATTAGCCACTGATGCCGCAGCGAGTGCGACCTCATTGACCATTACCCATGCTCAGCGTCCCGCGTTTTGGAGTGGAGCCGGGGTGGACGTGGTGACAGCCAACACAAGCATGTTGCTGATGCACCGGCGTCCGGAACCAGGTGAGAGTATTTTGACTGCCGGTGTGACAAACTGTGAGGCTGAAATCCTTGCAGTGGGGGCCTATTCGGCCGGAACGACGACCGTGCCCGTTACAGCGATCACGACGGCGCGAAAAGCTGGCGCCGTTATTCAGGAAATCCTAGGTGTGCCGGCAAGTTATTATGGCACAGACATGGGTTTTCTGTATGAGTTGGAACGTCCGGATGCGCCGACCGTTGGTACGATGGTCGATGCAGGGTCACAAACGATTGATGTTGTTTGGACGCATTCAAGCCAAGCTGCCGATACGATTACGACATTGAGCTCAGGAGAATCCGGTCCCGGGGTGGTCAATAATTACTCTATCTTTATCCTGAAAAAAGGTGACACCTATTGTGTTGAGGGGCCGCCAAAGAATGTCCCGGAACGCATTCAGCCTTCGGTGACTCAAGCCATTACGGTCGGCGGGCTGAGCGGTACAACCTGGACAAAGTCCGGAGTCGCGACCTACTGGAAACCGTCAGACAACTCACTCGCTGCGATTGTTGCGGGCGATTACTATGTTGGCGTTGCTTGCATGAATCAAGCCGCATTTGACCCGAATCTGAGAATGAGTCGCATCGCATGGACGACGACCGCATTAACCGTAGCCTAATAGCGGGGAAACCGGGATTCGTTCCCGGTTTCCTTTCTTGAGGAGGATATTTTTATGACAATATGGAAAATTGGTGGCACAGCAATGGTGCGGGCTATTGACCCGGACATTGCCAAAGCCAAGTTAGCAGACACCACAGATAATCCGGAATGGTTGAAGGCCGAGATTTCAGTGGTGCGGGTTCAGGGAGTAGAGGAAATTCTCTTAATAGCCGATGCACCGCAGATTGACAGGCCGAGCCGTAAACGAAAATCTGCATGAGAGATTTTCTGAAATTTTTTGTCCTTGCAACGATACTGACGGCGGTTGGATCAGGAATCATCTATCTCGTTATGTGTCTTGCAAGTACATATTGATATATGGGAATTGCCCTCACTGTCGAAGAGCCGGATTTGGTTTCGTGTAATATGTCCCAGGAACCTGGCGCAATTTACCCGACCTTTGCCTTCAAGAAATATCCACACGGGGTCAAACCGGAAGACCTGGAGGATTGGTTGGACTACGATCCACCTGAGCTTGAGGTCAATGTCGGTGGAGCAGTGTGGACGTGTCAGTGTGTGAGTTCGCGGGTCGGTGGGAGCCGCGAGCAGGGAATAGAGCTTGATTTGAGCTATGTGCCCAAACCGTTTGCGGTGTTGCAGCATTCTGGGTACGGGAAACAGCTTGTGTTTTTGTCGTGTCCTGAGTGGCAGAAAGACCTCTATACCGCAAATCTGGATGAAGAGGTCACAAAACTGTATTGGAAGAACAGCGATCCCCTTACCTCAAATGGCTGGACCGTGAATGGGATTTTCGTGGAAATCAGCATTCTGGCCGGGGTTACGATGACATCAGAGTTACCCACCTTTCATGTACAGAATGCGACTGTGATCTGTGATAAAGGGCAGAAATACTTACCCTTTCTGCTCTCACTCCTGCCCTCGAACGGGTTTACCTATGCATGGCATTCACAAGGGAATGCATTAGTGGTCTCGTTAGCGGAACCAGCGATCGACAGCTTTGCTGTGCCCACTGATGCCATTCTGATGGAACAGGGCAAGGACGAAAACCCGGTGTATGATTTGGTGGAAATCACTGGGGGTCTGTATAAGCCGGGCTATGCTGTGAAATTGGGGGATCAAAACCAATGGACGGCGACAAGTACCCGAGGGAACACGATGCTCAGCGAGATCCTGCCTGACGAGGTGCGTGTCATTGATGCGTATACCCAAACCACGGCACGCACACGTACGGTACAGACTGATGTTGATGGGAATCCGTTTGCGGTGCTTGAAGAGACAGAGGATGTCACCGGACCCATTTTTTCACTCACCGGAATGCTAGCATCAACTGGCATTATACGACAGGTGGACACCGTACATACCTATGAAAATCATGATGCGGCAGTGTATCAGGTTCCGCGATTGTTTCAAACGGTGCGAACGATCTCAGGGTATGTGTATGATTATGTCACAGGGCGAACGGCTGTTTCAAGCGGAAAAGTATATTATCTCACAGAGGATTTGGAGATCATTACCGAGACTCAATATCAAGATATGGACCCGGCTCCGACGGTGATTCTTTCGGCAAAAGTGGCGTGGCGATCCGGATATGAAATCCAGACCGAGGAGAAGGTTTATACGCCGACGGCTGGCGTCACACAAGATTGGCCGGAGGGCAGCGAACGGGAACATACGCGGGACGTGCAACGTACCATGTATTGTTTAGATAGTGAAATTTGGATAGATTGTACCGAAGACCCACAGGCGGCATTAGGGCGTGTGATTCAAGCGAGATCACAAGAGGAAACACCGTCGATAAATGTCAAAGCAACTTTTAGCAAACAAGCCGCATTGATTGAGAATCGTATTGACCTAAAGAGTCCAAGAACATATGAATTTTCGTCCCGGGAAAGTCGTTGGAATGCCGTGACTGGCAAACTCGAACATGAGACGCAGGATACACCGATAGATAGCACCAATATCCCAAGTCAGCCGACCCAATATCGACTCAAAGTGCTGAAAGCGACGGCAGGGGAGATTGGGGATGGGAAGAGAACGGTGACGCCATTTGCAAGCAGTATCCCAACCAATAATCCCAATGATTTTGAGCACTGGGCTGGGATCTTGTATTGGCAGATCACGCACGCGAAACGGGCATTGAGCGTGCAGAGTGCCACGACCTTTATCCCGCCGGGCTATCGCTATGCGAATGGTACGGTGGTGGGATTTCACATTGGCCAACAGGGACTAGAACAAACCGTGAGGTATTCAATCGAATAGGAGGAATTATGCACGCAGAAAAATGTCCGGTTTGCAAAGGAACCGGAGAAGACATACAGAATACTATTGAAAAACGAAGCTATGACTCGACAGGTGTACAATATGTCCCGTATCAGATAAAAGAAACCTGTCGTGGATGTCACGGAAAAGGGTGGGTTGAGGTTCGTGACATCTATGAGTATCCCCGATATAATTGGGGTGGAACAGGAATGACGGTACGAGAAGGAAGTTACCAAAACTCTTAAAACAGGTTAGTCGGGCATGGTTCCGAAACCACCAAAGCTGAAACCAAAATCGAAAAAAAATGGTAAGAAAAAATAGACATTCTCTATTACACGCTCAATTTGCCCGTTGGCGGCGCCGTCGTCAATCGCAGTGGGATAAGTCGGTTGCACCGATTCGGGAACTGGAATCGAGCGCAGTCTATGTGCCGAACCCTGGACAGTCAGGGCATGGATTCGGCACCGGGCGTCCACGTGTACTTTTGCGAGATCAGCACCGGAGGGAGGTCGTCTTCTAAGATGTTTACCATGCACAAAATTTATGGCGGGGAAGACGTGGTCTTGCCACCAGTGTATGTCGATCAGATCAATACGTGGTATACGATTGAAAATGTGAAAATTCAGGCAACGATGAATGAGGAGAGCCTGACGCTACCGAATGTCCAGGCCACGGTGATTTTTCAAAGTGGTGGAACGGATTATACATTTCCCTTAGCTGGAGCAACGTTTCTCGCCGTAAAAACCGGAACATTAAAAGTGCGTGTGTCGCAATCTCTGGCAGCAGGGATTCATCTATATCCATTCATGGCTGAGCAGACATTGTTGACCCTCGCTGGAATGCGACTGGCGGGTATGGCGCGGTATGCGTCGGAGGATGTGCTTCATTTTCCCTTACCGGCCTATGTGCAGGTACAAGTGTTGGGTGATGTACAACCCTTCACCTACACCGTGCCATTCGTGACGAATTGAATTATGAAACTGGTATTACGAGATATTCTGTTTTTGCTTTTGGGTGGCTTGATTATATGGATTGTCAGTACAGTTCATAAAGACCATGTACTGTATTCAGAACATGCGGGCCATCTTGTTATTGATACAAGTACACCATTAATAGAACAGGAAATCATATATAAAGGAAAGTGTCTTTTACGAAATTATACAACTCCCGAAGAAATGCGCTATAATACAATTTTACTATGACGAATTTTCGTACACAACAAAGTCCATTAGATATTGCCGTCTCAGGGCATAGTATCAGTAACGAAAGCCACACTGTGCCCGTTGGCAGCCCGTATAGCATTCGATTCGATGAAGTGCCCCAGGTCAATTCATCGGCAACTAGCTTTAGAAATAATACCTGGGTAGACGTTGCTGAAGCAACCGGTCTCATCACCATCACGGTGGGTGGCGCAGGACGTACCATTGTTACAAATCAAAGTCCATCAAGTGGTGAAGTCTATCTGCAAATCTGTGAAAGCGATTTCCCTGTCTCTGCGAAACTCATTTTTCACTCTTCAGACGCTGGCGGCGCGATGTTGGCAACGTATACCGGGTTTGGGTCAAACAATGATGCACCACCCATTACGGCGTTACAGAATGCCATTACGCGCTTAGAGAGCTTTCCGTTCCTGCGGATGGTGTCCTCGAATACTTACAGCGCGGGTTCTTTCGATAATTCGGTGAGTGACGACAAAGAGGTCTATGCACTACCCTCTGGATATCAATTGTCCTTTTCTGATGGACTCCATGAGTGGGCAGGCGGATTTCTGGACTTTGATGCAAGCGGGAACTGCGAGGTGGCAAATTTTACGAATGCGGATTATTGGAAACGTATCGGGGTATGGCTGTATATCAGTGGTGGGAACCTGACGCCGACAACAATGGAGAGTGCCGAAGCCGCGAGCCAGGGCGCATTAAGCGACCCTTCCGATTATGCGTCAGAGGGATTCTTTCTCGGCTATGTGGATGTTCAAAACGATGGCACAACGGGTGCAGCCGGAAAGATCCTGGTGATTGCGAATGCTAAGATTGGTTCGCAAGTCATGGTTGGGTTTTCGTCTACAATGCAAGTGCAACCGGTGTTTGAGTTTACGTGGGAAGTAGATGGAACGTTGATTGCGGGAACAAATGTAGCCGGAGCATGGCATCCTAATTTTGATTGTGAAATACAGGAACTCACGGTCAGTTGTGATAATACCGGCGATGGAGGCAGCAATCTAGTGGTGGATAGCAATATCAGTGGAACCAGTATCTATTCTGTTAGTGGGACACAACCCTCGATTACTGCTAATTCGGGAACGTTTAAAAAGGATAGTTCAACTGATATGGGAACGACAACGGTGACAAGTTCTCAGTATCTTACGATTGATTTTGATTCGGTCCCAAACAATGCAGAAGGGGCTAAAGTGACCATACGAGGGGTACGAACTTAACATGGAATTTGATGCAAAACAACTCATCCAACTCGTTGTCAATCTGGGAAGCGTGGTGACGTTTGCGCTGCTGTTTTGGCGTCATATCGTCAAGCAGACAGACCTTTTTATTGAGAAGATGGACAAAATAGAACAGCGCCATCGTACAGAATTAACAGCCCGTGAGGACATACACAATAAGGAGCGCAATCAACGCGAACAAGAACTCAAGTTATTAACAGAAAAAGCGATTGAGACCATGACACGGATTGAACAGATTTTTTTGAGGTATCATCGTGTCATTACGGAAAGTACAACTGAAAGAGTTGAACGACATGAAAAAAGACCCTGATATTCGACATATTATTCAACACCTCGGCGCGGGGGCCGGCATTACGCAAGACGGACACCTGTTGACCGGGATTGAACCCGGAATGCAGACCGTGGTCGAACATCAGGGGCGTGGATATGGGCCGCGACCGGGGACAACGTGGCATCCGACGACTGACCGGCCTGGGAAACCTAACATACCCCTAAAACAAAAAATTCGGTTACAATTGTTTGACGTGTATACCATTTTCCCGGTTTTTGAATATACGGAATGGGGGGAGACGGCCCTACAAATGGGAGGAGCTCAATCAATCTATCAAGATCAGTATCCTCCTATCTCAGGCGGAAATGTGGGAGTTAACTATGTCAAAGCAGGGGAAGATCCGTCGGGGGAAGCATGTGTGTATGGATTGGTGATAGCAGATTATCTCTATTGGCAAGGTGAAGGATGGCCACAAGAAGTTCTCGATATTATCGATACGATGTTGAATGTCACATATTGGAATGAAGTAACATGGTTTACTTATGTTGAGAGTAAATTAGTAGATTATCCGGCGTATTGGGATGAAGTCAAAGAAGCCGGGAAACGAAGACATGGAACTGGTATGGCAGAGTGGGGAGTCACGATGAATTTTATAACAGCGATTCCTGAAGGAGAGTCATCTTGGGAAAACTGTGCCCTCTGGCATTTTGTGTCGCAAGCGGTGAGGGATGAATTTGAGGTTGTTTGGCAGAAGCTCTTAGATACGCATACCTACACCACCTGGCCGAGGGGGTCGCATGCGAGTTATGAACCGGTTCCAGAACAAGAAGGGTGGTTGTATAGTCACTCAAAATTTTATCGAATTGGCGTTCGGAATAAAATAGACACGTCTGGTCTGGATGATTTTTTTATTCAGCATGGACACCGCGAACAGGATTATGGGGAAAGTGGCGAATATCAAAGTCGAATGTGTACGCGAGCACCTCTTCGCATTCATGAAGATATTGAGGATCGTTTTGGTGAGGTTTATGTAAGAGTAGTTTATGGTGCAGGCGACAAGCTTATACTAGACCAGTGTAATTTTGTAAATACCTTACAAACTATTCCACGGAAAGTTGCTGTTATCTATGGTTCACAAATAGAAATAACTATAACGATTAAACCCTATGGATTTAAAGTTGACTTTATTGATTCGCAGTCCGGGACAAAATCGGCAAGGGTGATCTTTACGAATCTTTTTATTCAATCAATTGACTTTCTTCAAGATTTTGAGACCGGGGAATGGGAGGAAAACCATCTTTTTGAATATCCCGAGGAATATCCGGAAGATTGGCCCTCAGCAGCCGCCCAACAAGCATATCTTGATCAATTGAAAGCGATGTCCGTTTCTTTTTCGCTGCCCTATGGATCTCTTTATTACCGGTGGATGTCGTTTGATAAAGGGGGTGGCGACTGGGAATCAAAACGATTTTACCATGATTGGTGGAAATGTTATAATCCTGCATGTTTGCGGATAAAATTTAAGGGAGCCGCTGATTTGCCGGATGTGTTTGACCCATTTGATGTTTCGCTTTTTTGATGATCAATGAGGAGGAATTTTTATGAAAAATATGAAAAATATGAAAAAAACACTTGTACTTTGTTGTCTTATTATTGGATTGGTCGGGGTATTCACCCACTATCAATTACGTCGTTCCCTCAGTACCTTTGCTGTGGAACGCACCACATCACGAACCGCCCGCATTACGAATATTTTGGACGGACATGGCGACCGACTCCGGTCGATTGCTATGCAAAATACCACAAGCGTCAATGGCGCCGTGACACTCTATGTCAATACGCTTGAAAATCCCGTTGTTTTTCGGAATTACAGTGGACGTATCAGATGGAGCACTGGTGATAGCCGCCTGGAATTGAGTAATGACGATGGAACGACCTGGATACAGGCAGGCAAACCGGCTACACTCCAAACTCCCATTCAATTTGAAAATTACAGCGGTCATTTTCGATGGAGCACCGGTGATAGCCGTCTGGAATTGAGTAATGACGATGGAACGACCTGGATACAGGCGGGCAAACCGGCTACACTCCAAACTCCCGTTCAATTTGAAAATTACAGCGGTCATTTTCGGTGGAGTACCGGTGATAGCCGTCTGGAATACAGTAATGACGATGGAACGACCTGGGAAACCATCGGTTCCGGCAGGGGCAGCGAATGGGCGATAACCGGCCCGGGTAATGGAACGACCATTGCCTCCAATACCTTTGGTGCCGATACGCTCGACAGTGTGTTGTTCGACCCGGATAGCATTCTCGCGTCCGGGGCCGTTTCTGTGACGGTGATCGCACAAAAAGACATTCTCGATGTCGCCGAACACTTTGTGGAATGGACGCAAGACTGGGATGCCGGGAAATCCGGGAGTGGAACCGCGACGTATTTGCAATTTGGTGTCACGACTGGGAATAACCTTCAGTTGATAATCAGCGACTGCACCGCCGATTCTGACATCTGGACATTTACCTCAGCGCGAAATCTTACCTCAATCCATACCACCAAACCAGTGGAGTATTTCGCTGCGTATCAGAATCACACTGCCATTTTCGGCATAGATGGAAAAGTCGGAGCAAAAATTGCGTACAGCAATTTTACAACAGAAGACTGCGATACGCATACCAGCCAACACCTTAAGCTTGGAATTGACCTTGATGGCAAGATATATGCCCTGATGTTGGGCAATCAATGGCTGTGGAAAATCAATACCGTCCATCCTCCCATGCGCGAAGGAACGAGTTATCCAGACGGCACCTATATGCTGGATATGGATGAACAAGAGGGTGCAACCCTGTCAAATGCCTTCGGGAATTATTCACTGATCGTGGATGGCTCAGCTTCCTGGACTGAGAGTACGCATGGATACTAAACGTATTCCGGCCTATGACCTGGCAAAGGGATTTGCCGTGCTCACAATGGTATTTGTAAATGCAAGTACCGTTTTTTCCGGTCTCATTCCATATGCGCATTATGGCGATGGACGCGCATTTCCTGTCTTTTTGATGCTGTTTGGCATGGGGCTGTCGCGGTCCAGGGCATCAAAGATTCAATTCCTGCGACGGGCAGGAACACTGTTGACGCTCGGGTTCCTCCTTTCATTGTTCTGGCCCTACGAAATTCTGCATGTGTATGCAGGATTGTTGTTTATTGGATTGTTCATACGACGACAACCGGTTTCTGTCATATGGGTCAGTTTTTTCATCAGTCTTGTCAGCTTTTCGATACTCTTTCTCAGGGGTCCGATAACCCATGACCACGGATGGATGATCCGATATATCTACAATGGGTATTTTGCACTCTTGCCGCAGAGTGCGTTTATGATAAGTGGGATGCTCTTTTTTCGGTATCTTCGCCATCGCAAATGGTGGGTGAGTCTTGGCGGAATCCTATTTACCGCGACCACAGCATTTTCAATCATGAGCATGCGCTATTTTTCTTCGCATTCAAGTCACAAAATCGTTGTTGCATTTTGTCGGTTGACACCCTATCCTGCATTACCTGTCTATGTGGGCAACGCCATCGGATTGTCATTGGTGATGCTTGGACTGTGTATGTGGTGTGGACATTGGGTGCTGTGGTCTCCGATACAGTGGATAGGGCGTCATTCCCTATGGTGGTATGTCGGACATGTGGTGGTGTTAGGAGTGTTAAAAAAATGCTTGACATCTTGAACAATATTCCCTACATTATATACACCTCAACCTTATTCTCATTATGGGGAATATAAACGGCAGAGTTTCACCCGTTCTGTGGGTTTTTATCTGCCAGGGAACTCCTCGGCGCTGGCTGAGATGGGCACAGCATACCCGGTCAAGGAGTGGAAGTGAGGGCGATTTCGTCTACGGCGTTGCCCAGTTATTTCTCAGCCTAAAACGCTGATAGATGCACCTCCTTTGGCCCTTCCCGATTCGTTGGGAAGGGTCAAGTTTGGCATGCTTTATGCATATCAACAGAGAAAGGAGAAAAGGAGATGACAAAAACGCTTATTTTAAAAATTTCAACAGAAATTATTCAAAAGATCGAACGGGACTATAACTGCACCGTGACGCCGGAAAAACTGCTCATTGAATACTCTCCTGAAATCCCTACCGAAAAACTCTTGCCAAAACTCTACGATGGGGCTATCGTGGTTTCAGTTAATTTAGTGGATTGACCAATATACCAATTTTTGTCATTCAATATGAAATGGTGTGCAGGTGTGCTTTGAATGCTATCAGGGGCTATTTAGGAAATGTCGAAATTTTTTATGCAAAAACTTGCATCATTCCTCAATATCCCAAGTTTCCTTGCATATGAGGCTAAGGTAAGGGTTTTTCACGAGTTGTGCAGATTTTTGGTATGTTGCACAACATGGCATGGAATGTGCAACAATAATAAGTGTTGTGGAAAAAATGTATTAATTTTCTAAGAGCGTGTTCATGTCAAAACAACAATATCTCAATAAATTAAACATCCGACCCATATTGATTCCAGAACGGAAAGAACGGGTCTACACAGAAACGCAAGTATTGAAATTATTAGACCCGTTCTTCGACGAACAGCGACTTAAGACGTTCGTACAATTCTGTAATGGGTTCCCGGAAGAGAGTCCGGTCACGCTTTTAGAAGAACTTGTGTGTGAGGAAGACGAATGAATTATTCATCGGGTAATCATCGGCGCGGGAAAGGACGGACCCGTTGTCGTATTCCGAAATTCAGCATCTACGACCGCAGGTCAGCGCAGATCGCTCAATGCTCTATGTCAAAGAAGGATTGTGTGTCTTGTCCTTTCTTCTCGCCTTCACATGAGTGCCCGGTGAATGCTTTTTCCTCACAACTTGAAACCTTGATCAATGAGGAGGTGATGTCTTGTGACGATTCGAGAACAATTTGAAATACTTCGACAAAA
>Ga0209976_10001401_pt1 | contig 14307 bp, 13 predicted proteins | sample SumtaG_FD_182806 | JGI IMG/M metagenome (GOLD analysis project Ga0209976, IMG submission 182806) | Deep subsurface microbial communities from Indian Ocean to uncover new lineages of life (NeLLi) - Sumatra_00157 metaG (SPAdes) (version 2) | ecosystem: Environmental > Aquatic > Marine > Oceanic >...
CGAACCGTCGCTCGGTCCCTGCTTCGGGGTGAAGGGGGGCGCTGCCGGTGGCGGTTACGCGCAAGTGGTGCCGATGGAAGACATCAACCTCCACTTCACCGGCGATTTTCATGCCATCGGCGCCGCTAACAATTTGCTCGCGGCGATGATCGACAATCACGTCTATTGGGGGAACAAGCTCGATATCGACGTCCGCCGTGTGACTTGGCGCCGTGCCGTTGACATGAACGACCGGGCGCTGCGCTCAATCGTCGCCTCGCTCGGCGGCGCCGCCAACGGATTCCCCCGTGAGGCCGGCTTCGACATTACAGTGGCCTCGGAGGTCATGGCGATTTTCTGCCTTGCCGCCGACCTCGCCGATCTTCAGCGGCGCCTCGGCCAAATTCAGATCGGCCAGACGCGGGACAGGAAGGCCGTCACCGCCAAGGATCTTTCCGCCGCCGGATCCATGGCGGCTCTGCTCAAGGACGCGCTCGCCCCCAATTTGGTGCAGACGCTCGAAAACAATCCGGCTTTCATTCATGGCGGTCCGTTCGCCAATATCGCCCATGGCTGCAACTCGGTGATCGCCACCAAGGCTGCGCTTAAGCTGGCCGACTACGTCGTCACCGAAGCTGGCTTTGGCGCCGATCTCGGCGCCGAGAAATTCTTCGACATCAAGTGCCGCAAGGCCGGCCTCAAGCCTGATTGCGTGATGGTCGTCGCCACGATCAGGGCGCTCAAGATGCATGGCGGGGTGGCCAAGGACGATCTCAAGAAAGAGAACCTTGAGGCTCTTGAGAAGGGCTTCGCCAATCTCGAGCGTCACGTCGAGAATATCCGCAAATATCAGGTCCCGGTGGTGGTCGCGGTGAACCGCTTCTCCAGCGACACCGAGGCCGAGATCGGCTTGCTCAAGCGCCTCTGCACCACGATCGGAGCGGAATGCGTGATGGCCGATCATTGGGCGCAAGGGGGCGCGGGCGCCGTCGAATTGGCTGAGACCGTCGTCCGCACCATTGCCGAGAAGCCGAGCGACTTCCAGCCGCTCTATCCCGACGACATGTCGCTATGGGAGAAGACCCGTACGATTGCCCGGGAGATCTACGGAGCCGACGACATCACCGCCAGCAAGGCCGTTAAAGACCGCTTCGCCGAGCTCGAGAAGCAGGGCTTCGGCAAGTTCCCCATCTGCGTCGCCAAGACGCAATATAGCTTCACCACCAATCCCGACGCCAAGGGCGTGCCTCTGGGGCATGTCATTCCGATCCGCGAGGTCAGACTCTCGGCCGGGGCCGAGTTCGTGGTGGTGGTCTGCGGTGACATCATGACCATGCCGGGCCTTCCCAAAGTGCCGGCCGCCAACAATATAGAGCTTGCGTCTGACGGCCGCGTCGCCGGTTTGTTCTAGTTGCAAAAGGGGTTGCCAGCTACAACCGCGGACGCTAACACCCTGGTTCCGCGTGCCGGGGCTCTTCGAGCCGGGGCTCTTCGACTAAACTCGGCAAGATTTTCCAAGGGAAGCAACCATGGCTGAAGCAAGACGGTCCGGGCGCAACTTTTTGTTTGTGCCGGGTCCGACCAATGTGCCCGATCGTATCTTGCGCGCCATGCATGCCGCCATGGAGGATCATCGTTCCTCCGACTTTCCCGAGTTTACTCTTCCTCTCTATGAAGACTTGAAGCGGATCTTCAAGACCAAGGATAGCGAGGTCGTTATCTTTCCTTCGAGCGGAACCGGCGCCTGGGAATCCGCTCTGACCAATACTTGCTCCCCGGGCGACAAGATGCTCGCCGCCCGCTTTGGCCAATTCAGCCACCTTTGGATCGACCTTGCCCGCCGTCATGGGCTCGAGGTCATCGTCCAGGAAGAAGAGTGGGGCACCGGCGTAAACCCCGATCGCGTCGAGGAGGCGCTTCGCCAGGACACCAATCACGAGATCAAGGGTGTCATGGTTGTCCATAACGAGACGGCGACCGGTGTCACGAGCGACGTCGCCGCCGTGCGGCGCGCCATCGACGCCGCCGGCCACCCGGCGCTGCTCTATGTCGACGGCGTGAGCTCGTTGGCGAGCATCGATTTCCGCATGGACGAGTGGGGCGTCGATCTCGCCATCACCGGTTCGCAGAAAGGCCTCATGCTTCCGGCCGGACTCGGCATTGTGTGCGCGCGCCAAAAAGCGCTCGCCGCCATGAAGGAGGCCAAGTGCCCGCGGGCCTATTTCGACTTGGCCGATCAGATCCGTGCCAATGCCACTGGGTATTTTCCCTATACGCCGGCTTTGCCGCTGCTCCAAGGCTTGCGCGAGGCGCTGGCAATGCTTCACGAGGAAGGGCTCGACAATGTCTATGCCCGGCACCGCCGTCTCGCAAACGGCGCGCGTGCCGCGGTGAGCGCCTGGGGCCTCAAGCTCTGCGCCAAGGAGCCGAAATGGCATTCCGACACCGTGACCGCAATCATGGTGCCGGATGGCTTTAACGGCGCCGATGTGATCGATCGCGCCTATCGCCGGTACAATCTTGCGCTCGGCGCCGGCCTTTCCCAGATGGCTGGCAAGCTGTTCCGCATCGGGCATTTGGGCGATCTGAACGAGCTGATGCTGCTCGGCGCCATCGCCGGCGCGGAAATGGCGATGCGCGACGTTGGCATCGACGTCGAGCTCGGGTCCGGTGTGGCGGCGGCGCAAAGCGAGTTCCGTGACGCGGGCAAGGCGAAGGAAACAAGGATCGCCGCCGAATAGGGCAGGAAACGCGGGGTCGGCGGTCAATCCGCCGGCCTTGCTCTTTTGATTTTGATCACGATCCCGGCGCGGGTCTTTGGCGATCGCGCCCGGGGGAGGTAGGCATGTCGCGTGGCGTCTCAGGTGCCGCGCAAATGGAGCAGGGGGTTGAGTTCAGTGCAGCACGCGATCGTGTTTCTCGATCGAGAGTCGGTCGACGCCAAAGTCCGCAGGCCGGATTTCCCGCACAGCTACGAGGAGCATCAGTCGACTTGGTCGGCTGAGGAGGTGGTCGAGCGTCTGAAAGACGCGAGCATCGCCGTCATCAACAAGGTGCCGATGCGCGCCGAGACGCTGAAGCAATTGCCCAAGCTGAAGCTGATTGCGGTCGCCGCCACCGGCACCGACGTGGTCGACAAAGCCTATTGCAAGGAAAACGGCATCACCGTCGTCAATATCCGCAACTACGCCTTCAACACTGTGCCCGAGCATGTGCTCGCGCTGATGTTCGCGTTGCGGCGTAACCTCCTCGCCTATGTCGAGGACGTACGCAACGGACGGTGGAACACGTCGCAGCAATTCTGTTTCTTCGATCACCCGATTCGCGACATTGCCGGCTCGACCATCGGCATCGTTGGCTATGGCGCGATCGGCAAGGAGGTCGGCAAACGGGCCGAGGCGCTCGGCATGCGCGTGCTCCCTTACGATGTCGTGCCACAGCCCGGCCTGGTCGATTTCGAAACGCTGCTGAAGGAAAGCGACGTCATCACCTTGCATATGCCGCTGACGCCCGAGACCAAGAACATGTTCGGCGCCAAAGAACTCAAGATGATGAAGCCGACCGCGATCCTCATCAACACCGCGCGCGGCGGATTGGTGGACGAGGCGGCGCTGGCCGAGGCGCTTCAGGCCGGCACCATTGCCGGTGCGGGCTTCGATGTCTTGACCAAGGAGCCGCCCAAGGACGGCAATGTCCTTCTGGACCTCAAACTGCCCAACCTGCTCGTCACGCCACATGTCGCCTGGGCGAGCCAGGAGGCGATGCAGATCTTGGCCGATCAGCTTATCGACAATATCGAGGCCTTTGTGGCGGATAAGCCCCAGAACGTGGTGGCGGAGTGATGGCCATGAAGAAACTTCTGTTCCTGCTCGACACCGATCCTTACCCAAGCGTGTTCGATACCGTCGTGGCCTATGACGGCGGCGCCGACCGGGTTGCGGGCTACGCCAATGTGACACCGGACAATGTCGGGCCTCTGGTCGACGGCACGATCTTCACCCGCGGCGGCAAAGACAAGCAAAATACGGCGATCTTTGTTGGCGGCGGCGACATGACCAAGGGTGAGGCGCTGTTCGCGGCGGTCAAGAAGAAATTTTTCGGTCCGTTCCGCGTGTCCGCCATGCTCGATTCGAACGGCTCCAACACAACCGCCGCGGCAGGGGTGGCGCTGCTCGCCAAGGCCGGCGAGCTTAAAGGCAAGAAGGCCGTCGTGCTGGCAGGCACCGGCCCCGTCGGCATGCGCGCGGCCGCTTTCTTCGGCCAGGAGGGTGCCGAGGTCGCGATCACCTCGCGCGAGCAAGCCCGCGCCGACAACGCCGCCAAGGCGATCGAGCAGAGGTTCGGCGTGAAGGTGAAGCCGATCGAGGCGAAAGACAACGCCGCCCGCGCCGAAGCGGTGAAGGATGCCGATATCGTGTTCGCCGCCGGCGCCATCGGCGCGGAGCTGTTGAAAGCGGAAGGCTGGCAGAACAATCCCAATATCGCCATGCTTGCCGACGCAAACGCCCAGCCGCCGCTCGGCATCGAAGGCGTCGAAGCCCCCGATAAGGGCAAGGACCGCCATGGCAAGACGGCGTTCGGTGCGCTCGGAATGGGCGGGCTCAAATTGAAGCTGCATCGGGGTTGCATCGGCCGGCTTTTCGAAAGCTCTGAGACCGTGCTCGATGCCGAGGAGATTTACGCGCTGGCGAAAGAGATGGCCTGATGACCAAGATCAAGGACATTGCGGTCGAGCCGTTTCTCGAAGCCCTGGCGAGCCGCAGCGCCACGCCCGGCGGCGGCAGCGCCGCCGCCATTATCGGCGCCATGGGCGCAAGCCTGGTCAGCATGGTATGCAACCTGACCATCGGCAAAAAGAAATATGCCGAGGTCGAAGACGAGATGAAAGACATCCTGGCCAAGGCTGAGGCGCTCAGGGTGAAACTGACCGCGATGATCGAGGACGACGTGAAGGCCTTTGATGCGGTCATGGGGACTTACGGCATGGCCAAGGAGACCGACGCCGAACGGCAAGTCCGCGAGAAGGCCATTCAGGCGGCGCTCAAGCAAGCGACAGAAGTTCCGTTGCGCTGCTGCCAAGCGGCGCGTGAGGTCATCGATCTCGCCGCGACCGCCTCGGACAAGGGCAACCTCAACGTGATCTCCGATGCCGGTGTCGCCGTGCTCGCCGCCTATGCCGCACTACGAAGTGCCGCCTTGAATGTTTTCATCAACACACGAATGATAACGGACAAACCTTTCGCCGAGGCCAAGCTCAAGGAGCTCGAAGCGCTCCTCGCCGGGGCGGATAGCGCGACCGAGAATGCTTATGGAGTGGTCAAGGAAAAACTGATCTGATTTGGGGGGCGCCCCACACCGAACAAGGAGGAGAGAGGTGGACGTTCACGAGTATCAAGCAAAGGAATTGCTGGCGAGCTTCGGCGTGCCGGTGCCCAAGGGTGCTGTCGCGTTCAGCCCCGACCAGGCGGTCTATGCCGCGACCGAGCTCGGCGGCTGGAACTGGGCGGTCAAGGCGCAGATCCATGCCGGCGCCCGCGGCAAGGCCGGCGGGATCAAATTGTGCAAGACCTATCACGAGGTGCGCGATGCCGCCGCCAACTTGCTCGGCAAGCGCCTGGTGACCATCCAGACCGGCCCCGAAGGCAAACCGGTGCAGAGGGTCTATATCGAGGTGGCCGAGCCGTTCGAGCGCGAGCTCTATCTCGGCTATGTGCTTGACCGTAAGACTGAGCGCATCCGCGTCATCGCCTCGCAGCGCGGCGGCATGGAGATCGAGGAGATCGCCAAGAGCGAGCCTGAGGCCATCCTTCAGGTGCTGGTCGAGCCTGCGGTGGGCCTTCAGGCCTTTCAGGCGCGCGAGCTCGCCTTCCAGCTTGGGCTTAGCATCAAGCAGGCGCAAAGCGCAGTCTCGACCATCATGAACGGTTACCGCGCCTTCCGCGACTGCGACGCCACCATGCTCGAGATCAATCCTCTTGTCGTCTCCAAGGACGACCGTGTGCTCGCGCTAGACGCCAAGATGTCGTTCGACGATAACGCGCTGTTCCGCCGCCACAACGTGGCAGACATGTACGATCCCTCCCAGCAGGATCCGCGCGAGGCGCAAGCCGCCGAGCACAATCTCAACTATATCGGGCTCGACGGCGAGATCGGCTGCATCGTCAACGGCGCGGGTCTCGCCATGGCGACAATGGACATGATCAAGCATGCCGGCGGCACGCCGGCGAACTTCCTCGACGTGGGCGGCGGCGCCTCTCCGGAGCGCATTGCCACGGCGCTCAAGCTCGTGTTGTCGGATGCCAAGGTGAAAGCCGTGCTGGTCAATATCTTCGCCGGCATCAACCGCTGCGACTGGGTCGCCAAAGGCGTCGTCCAGGCCTGCGAGACCATCGACGTCAAAGTGCCGCTGGTCGTGCGCCTGGCCGGCACGAATGTCGAAGAGGGGCGGAAGATTCTCGCTGAGAGCGGGCTCAAGCTGATCACCGCCGATACCTTGGCCGAAGCGGCTGAGAAGGCCGTGGCGGCGTGCCAGGGCAAGCTTGCGGCTTGACGCTTGATGATCGGGAGAGAACCATGAGCATTCTGATCGATGAAACCACGCCGGTCCTCGTGCAGGGCATGACCGGCGACAAGGGCACCTTCCACGCCAAGGAGATGATCGCCTACGGCACCAACGTGGTCGGCGGCGTCACCCCCGGCAAAGGCGGCGGCACCCATCTCGACCGGCCTCTGTTCAACACCATGAAGGAAGCGGTGGAGGCGACCGGCGCCACCACCTCAATCACCTTCGTGGCGCCGGCCTTCTGTGCCGATGCCATCATGGAGGCGTCCGACGCCGGTATTCGGCTGATCTGCTCCATCACCGACGGCATTCCGGCGCAGGACATGATGCGGGTTAAGCGCTACATGAGGCGCTATCCCAAGACCCGCCGGTCGATGATGGTCGGGCCGAATTGCGCCGGCATCATCAGTCCGGGCAAGGCCATGCTCGGCATCATGCCGGGTCATATCTATCTGCAAGGCAAAGTGGGCGTCATCTCGCGCTCGGGAACGCTCGGCTACGAGGCCGCCTCGCAAATGAAGGCCGAGGGCATCGGCATCTCGACCTCCGTCGGTATCGGCGGCGATCCCATCAACGGTTCATCTTTCCTCGATCATCTTGCGCTGTTCGAGGAGGATCCGGAAACCGAGGCCGTGCTGATGATCGGTGAGATTGGCGGCCCGCAGGAGGCCGAGGCCTCGGCCTGGATTAAGGACAATATGTCGAAGCCGGTGATCGGGTTCGTCGCCGGGCTGACCGCGCCCAAGGGTAGGCGCATGGGCCATGCCGGCGCCATCATTTCCGCGGCAGGCGACAGCGCCGCCGAGAAAGCCGAGGTCATGCGCGCTTGCGGACTGACTGTCGCCCCCAATCCGAGCGAGTTCGGCTCGACGGTTGCGGGCGTTCTGGCCTCCCGTCCAGAGGGCCGAGCGAGCGTGTGAACGAACGCGCGGGCGCGGTCGAACGGGCCACTGCCAAGCCTCTCCGGGCCGCGCGCGGCGGGCGCTTCCGGCCTCGGCCGCAAGCTGCGCCGCCGAGCAGGCCCGCGCCATGAAAAGGCGTTTGCCCGGTGGCCTGCGCGCCGTGCCGACCCCATATCCAGCCGAATGTCGCGGTCGGAAATTCTTAGCGCTGCCATGAATGAGGAGCCGAAACCATATCCAAGTGAGACCGAGCCGCCCAAGGCGGTGATCGGCGGCACCTCCGTCAAGGGCGCCGCCGATCTCCTGTTCCGGCTTCTTATCGAGGTCGTGCGCCGGCATCAGCCGGAGATCGAGCCTATCCTCGTTGGCGGCGCCAATATCGCGAGCTTCACGCCGGAGCTCATGGCGCGGGCGCTCCAGGCGCAAGGCATTTGGTTCCAGCTTCTTTCCATTGCCGAGCAGAACGCCGCCATGCGCCGGCGCCGCCACATCGAGCGGACGCGCGGACGCGATGCGCTGCGCGGCACTTTCGACCACGTGCTCGCCGAGGCCGCGCGCGAGGAGATCGCGCCGCAGGAAATCCAGACGCTTCTGTCGAGTTTGCGCATCAGGCCGGTCATCACCGCCCATCCGACCGAGTCGAAGCGCGTCACCGTGCTTGAGAAGTACCGCAAGACTTATCTCTTGCTTCGCGAACTCGAATCGCCGCGCTGGACCGAACGCGAACGGACGGCGCTGATCGACACCCTTCGCGACCAGATCGAGCTCGTGTGGATGACAGGAGAACTTCATCTGGAGAAGCCGACGGTGCAGCACGAGGTGAGCCGCGGGCTTCACTTCTTCGACGAGACCCTGTTCGAAAAGGCGCCCGAGATGCTCGCGCTGATCGACGGTGCGCTCGAGAAATATTACCCGGGGCAACGCTTCGACCTTCCCCCCGTCCTCCAGTTCGGGTCGTGGATCGGCGGCGACCGCGACGGTAACCCTTGGGTTCGAACCGAGGTCACCGAGTGGACCTTGCGACAAAACGCACTTGCGGCGCTGCGCCACTATCGCGAGCAGATCGTCAACCTTGCCCGGGCGCTGTCCATCACCGAGCGCGCACTTCCCCCGCCGGCGGGCTTTCGCGCCGAACTCTCCAGCGCGCTCGAAGGAAGCGGCGAAGCCGAGGCGATCAAGGCACGGAACCCCGGCGAGCCTTATCGCCAGTTCCTGTCGGTCGTGCTGCGCAAGCTCGACGCCAGGCTTGCCCGTGTCGAAGGACAGGACATTGGCGGCCCCGGCGCCGCATACGCGAATGCCGACGAATTGATCCTCGATCTCCGTATCGTCGAGCTGGCGCTTGAAGAGGCCAACAGCCCTTCGATTGCCGCCGATCTGGTGAAGCCGGTAAGGCGCGCGGTCGAGATCTTCCGCTTCTCCACCGTACGCTTGGATCTCCGCGAAAACTCCACCAAGACCACCGCGGCGCTGCAAGCTCTGTGGTGGGCCACCGCCGGTCACGGCGACGACAGCCCGCCCGAAATTGGCAGCCGCGAGTGGCGGACCTGGCTCTACCGCGAGCTGGCACGGCCCCTAACCGGCCCCCGCCTAATTCCCGATCTCCCGGCCGAAGCGTCCGAACTGATTGACATGTTCGCTCAAGCGGCGGCGGCGCGGCGCACGCTCGATCGCGATGCCATCGGCACCTTCATCCTGTCGATGACCCGGTCGGTTGACGACATCCTCGGCGCCTATCTTCTCGCCAAAGAGGGCGGCGCTTTTCTCGATGCAGCCGGTACCGAGGTCTGCGCGCTTCCCATCGTTCCGCTCTTCGAGACCATCGCCGATCTCCGCGCCGCGCCCGACATCCTGCGTGAGCTGCTCTCGGTGCCGCTCGTCCGCCGCAGCACACATTGGCAAGGCGGCGTGCAAGAAGTGATGATCGGCTATTCCGACTCGAACAAGGATGGCGGCTTCGTCGCGTCGAACTGGGAACTTTCCAAGGCCCAGTCGCAACTCACCAACGTCGGCGCGGAAGCAGGCGTGCCCGTCGCCTTCTTTCACGGCCGCGGCGGCTCGGTCTCGCGCGGCGGCGCGCCGACGGGACGCGCGATCGCTGCCCAGCCTGCCGGCTCGATCCGCGGCCGCTTCCGTGTCACCGAGCAGGGAGAGGTGGTCTCCTACAAATATGCCAATAAGGGGACCGCGCTTTACCAGATGGAACTGCTCGCCTCGAGCGTGTTCGAGCACGCGCTCAAATCCGAGCGCGAAGAGGCGTTGAAGCCGAAGCGCGAGTCCGACGACATCATGGAGGCGCTCGCGGGCGCATCCCGCGCCGCCTATACCAGCCTCATCTCCCATCCGGGGCTCGTGCAGTATTTCCAAGCGGCGAGCCCGATCGAGGAGATATCGCTCCTCAATATCGGCTCGCGGCCGGCGCGGCGCTTCGGCGCCAAATCGCTCGCCGACCTTCGCGCGATCCCGTGGGTGTTCGCCTGGGCGCAGAACCGCCACATCATCACCGGGTGGTACGGCGTGGGCTCGGCGCTTTCGAGCCTCCTTCAGGTCCGCGGCCAGCAGGGCGAAGCGCTGTTGCCGCGTCTGTTCAAGGATTCGCGCCTGTTCCGTCTCATCATCGACGAGGTGGAGAAGACACTCCTCTTCGTCGATCTCGACATCGCCCGCGACTATGCCAGCCTGGTCGAGGACCAAGGCGTGCGCGAGATGATTTTCAGTATGATCGAGCAGGAATTGCGCTTGACCCGTGAAATGGTACTAAAGGTGTCCGGTGGCAGCGAGATTGCCCAGCGCTTTCCCGAATACCGCCGTGCACTCAGTCATCGGCTGTCAGCCATCAACGAGGTCAACCGCATTCAAGTCGAACTGCTGCGCCGCTTTCGGAGTGCGAGCACCGAGGCCGAGCGCGAAGCCGATAAATCCGCATTGTTGCTGTCCATCAACACCGTTGCCGCCGGTCTCGGCGCCACAGGTTAAGGGAGGGAAGATCGATGAGCTTTACTTTGATTCAACAGGCGACCCCGCGTCTCCACCGTTCAGAACTTGCCGTGCCGGGGTCCAATCCCTCGCTGTTCGGGAAGGCGGCCAAAGGCGGCGCCGACATTATCTTCCTCGACCTCGAGGACGCTGTCGCTCCCGACGACAAGGAGCAGGCCCGCAAGAACATCGTCCAAGGTCTCAATGAAATCGATTGGGGCAACAAGACCATGATGATCCGCATCAACGGGCTCGACACCCATTACGCCTACCGTGACGTGGTCGATGTGGTGGAGAATTGCCCGCGCCTCGACATGATCCTGATCCCCAAGACCGGCGTGCCGCAGGATGTCTACGCCATCGACATGCTGGTCACGCAGATCGAGCAATATAAAAAGCGCGAAAAGCGGATCGGCTTCGAGGTCTTGATCGAGACCGCGCTTGGCATGGCCAATGTCGAGGCCATTGCCCAAAGCTCAAAGCGCCTCGAAGCCATGAGCTTCGGCGTTGCCGACTATGCCGCCTCGACCCGCGCCCGCACCGTGGGCATCGGCGGTCCCCATCCCGATTACGGCGTGTTGACCGATAAGGACGAGAAGGGCAATCGCGCCTATTACTGGGGCGATCCCTGGCATTACGCGTTGTCGCGCATGATGGTCGCCTGCCGCGCCTACGGGCTTCGCCCGATCGACGGGCCGTTCGGCGATTACTCCGACCCCGACGGCTATCTCGCCGCGGCGAAGCGTGCCGCCGTGCTCGGCTTCGAGGGCAAATGGGCGATCCATCCAAGCCAGGTCGACCTTGCCAATCAAGTGTTCACGCCGTCAGAGGCGGAAGTCACCAAGGCCAAGCGCATCGTCGAGGCGATGGAGCAGGCCGCGCGCGAAGGGAAGGGCGCCGTCTCTCTCGATGGAAGGCTCATCGACATCGCTTCGATCCGCCAAGCCCAGGGGCTTCTCGACAAGGCCAAGCAGTCAGGCACCGCCTGAGAACGCTTGAGTCGCAAGACGAGGATCGCGGGCTTTGCCGGCAGGGAGAGGCCGGCACGATAACCGTGCCGGCCGAGGGGGTCGTCGATAGCTAGCCCTCGTCCCTGTTAGCCGGGCGGGGACCGGCTAACGTCCTCTTCTTTTACAGAGAGAGGAGCGGCTAAGGGAGCAGAGCACGCCGTTTGCGGGGCGCGGCGACCCCGGAACGCGCGTGCCGCACGGCCTCCCTTAAGGAAGGCCTCGTCGAGGGCCTGAAGCGGGAGGGGCACCCGCTTCAGAGCGGGTGCCCAGTAGGGAAGTGGGAAGAGGTTTGTCATGGGAACCTCGACCACTGCCTCGCGGCAGCGAACTAGCGGGTCATGTAGACGTTCGGGAAGCCTTCCGCCAAAACGGGGCTGGCAGAGGCGACCACGAGGGCAACGGCGATAACGAGCTTCTTCATGGGGGTTCTCCTTTAGGGTCTCAAGCTTGGTTAGCGGGTCATGTAGACGTTCGGGAAACCTTCCGCCAAAACGGGGCTGGCAGAGGCGACAACCAGGGCGACGGCGATAACGAGCTTCTTCATAGGGGTTCTCCTTTGGGGTCTTAAGGGTTAGCGGGTCATGTAGACGTTCGGGAAACCTTCCGCCAAAACGGGGCTGGCAGAGGCGACAACCAGGGCGACGGCGATAACGAGCTTCTTCATAGTGGTTCTCCTTCAAAGTCTGGCCGGTTGATCTTGCGTTCGAGAGGCGTGGCCAGGAGTGCCGTTCGAACAAGCGTAAGGTGGAGCGTTCTTCGCGATTTTCCCAATAGCGATTGGCTATAGAGTCGCTGCTTTTGGTGCTGGGTCGGGGGCCACGGGGATTGAGCGAAGTGTGTGTGGAGTCCCGGGTTGTGCTCGGGCCGTTACGCGACCCAACAACGAGTTTCCACACTCTGGCGGTGAAGGTTCCGCTGTGGCCAAAAGACCATAGTCACAGCTTTTTGGCGCGCGTGACGCAACGGCAGGCAACGCAGGCCGTCATTTCGGCGTAAACTTTACCCAGTGAGTTGGACTGGCTAGGAGGTTTCGATGCGGATCAATCCTGCGATAGCACTTGCCGCTTGTGCCTTGGCGCTCGGCTTCGCCGGGGCGGCTAAAGCAGACTCGTACAGCAAGGTCCTGCGGAAGGCCTGTGTAGCGGACTACAAAAAACATTGCGGTGAGTACGGGCTTGAGAGCGCGGCCCTGCGCTTGTGCATGGATAAAGCAGGGCAGAACCTGTCAAAGGACTGCGTCCGCGCGCTCGTCCGGGCTGGCGAGGTCTCGCAGTCGGAAGTCAACCGCCGCAAGTCCGCCGGCCGTTAGCCATCTGTCCACCCCTTGTCTAGCCTAATCGCTTAACGCGAGAGGCCGATAGACGATGGACGTAAGAGCGGGAAGCCTCAAGACCGGGCTCCCAGGGCGCCCGTTTGCCGATGAGCTCATGGAGACGCTCTATCAATGCCGGGGCGTCCGTATCGAGCGCATCGTCTCGACCGGTCAGGTGATGCCGGAAGGACAATGGTACGACCAGGATAGCGATGAGTGGGTGCTTGTGGTGGCTGGCGCCGCGCGCCTTCTCATCGCGGGCGAGGAGCGCGAGCGGGAGCTTGCTAGCGGAGACTGGCTCCTGCTTCCGGCCCATTGCCGCCACCGCGTCACCTGGACGGAAACCGACCCGCCCACGGTTTGGCTCGCCATGCATTTTTCGCAGACGGAGCCGATGCAAAGCCAATGAGCGTAAAGAGCATGAAGCGCGGCCCGAGAGCTCTCGGGTGCCGCTCTCTCACGCTCTCAATGCGCCTCGATACTCCGCGCAACTCGCGCTTCGGACCAATGGCCGGCATGTTGACCGCCATCGACATGTAAGACCTCTCCGGTGACGAAGGCTGCGTCATCCAGATAGAGAACCGCCTCGACGATCTCTTCGATCTCTCCGATGCGGCCAAGCGGATGCAGCGTCGATAGGAACGCGTGGTTCTCCGGAGCATGCATCGGCGTTTTGATGATGCCGGGCGAGACCGCATTCACCCGCACGCCTCGGTTTGCAAACTCGATGGCAAGGGAGCGCGTAATGGCGTTCAAGCCACCCTTGCTCAGCGCCGCCATGGCAGCTGGTACGATTTCCAATGGCTGGTCGGCAATTGTCGTCGTAATGTTGACGATATGGCCGGCGCCTTGCTCCAGCATGTGCCGGGCGGCTTGCTGCGTGACATAAAAGAAGCCTGCGAGGTTCACGGCGAGCACACGCGCAAAATCGGCTGGCGTGTAGTCGACAAAGGGCTTGGCGATAAAGATTCCGGCATTGTTGACAAGCGTGTCGATCCGGCCGAAGCGCTCGATGGCGGTCGCAACCACGCGTTCGGCGGTTGCGCGATCAGCGATGTCACCGTTCACGACAAGAACATTCGAATCGTCGCTTGGCCCGATTGTCCGGGAGTTTGCAACAACGCGATTGCCGCGGGCGCGAAAGCCTTGGACCAAACCAGCGCCGATACCTTGTGAAGCACCGGTTATGATTACGACTTTTGATGGATTGCTCATTGTGCGTCTCCAAAATGCGGAATCGTCTGCCAGACGCTTCATTAGAACTAGGTAGATGGTGCCCCAGGCCGGACTCGAACCAGCACACCCTTGCGGGCAACAGATTTTGAGTCTGCCGCGTCTACCACTTCCGCCACTGGGGCTTTGCGGCCGGAACATGGGGTAAGCGCGCGGTGCGGTCAACCGGGGCTTGCTCTTTGGCACACGCGACCCGATGGACAAGACGGTGCCGCCCCGCTAAGCAAGCGGGATGCTGCGCCGCCTCTACGACAAGGTCATCGCGCTTTCGGAAAGCCGCCGGGCACTTCCCACTCTCGCCGTGGTTTCCTTCGCCGAGAGCTCATTCTTTCC
>Ga0209976_10001403_pt1 | contig 14265 bp, 10 predicted proteins | sample SumtaG_FD_182806 | JGI IMG/M metagenome (GOLD analysis project Ga0209976, IMG submission 182806) | Deep subsurface microbial communities from Indian Ocean to uncover new lineages of life (NeLLi) - Sumatra_00157 metaG (SPAdes) (version 2) | ecosystem: Environmental > Aquatic > Marine > Oceanic >...
AAGGATCACACCGACAATAAACACCTTGCCATTGTACCAGGACTACTGCGCCAGCTATTCGGACAAATGGCCGAATTCGGGCTTCACAGCCAACCGCCTTCGCCGTTATTTATATTCGGTACGGCACGATCCTGCGAGGCGCAATCCTCTTGACAGGGTAAACCCGCAGCCCTTAAGCTCATAGTGGATATCAGGGCACCCCTGATACTCCGCAACTGACACCCGGCCCGGGTGGCGGAATTGGTAGACGCGCTAGGTTCAGGGTCTAGTGTCCTTATGGATGTGCTGGTTCGACTCCAGTCCCGGGCACGGTGAGGGCTTTCTAAAGGGGAGTCTTCTACATTTAGGGCATTACGAATTATTATATTCGTATGTCGGCGTCTTGGCGGTTCTGAATAGTCCTACCGGCTCGTAAACAGCCGCTTGCTCACCCGCCGGGGATTGCCCACCACCCCGAAGTGGAAGTTCCGCGCGTATTTGCGCATCACCGCCTGGATGTCCGCCGGCCGCAGGGACCGGATCTCCGGCAGGTATTGATCCGCCTTCTGCCAGCCATCCCCCACGATCTCCCACAGGGCCAGCTGCTCCATCTGGTTCAGGACCGACTCGTTCTCTAGCAGCTGGCGGGTCACGGAAGTGGCCGGGGCGTGTTTGAGCCGGGTCTCGGGGATAGGCTCGAGGATCATCTGGTCGATGGTCTGGAAGATTACCATTACGGTGCTGTCCGGTCTGGTAGTAGTTACATGGATGTAGCCGTGGTTGGCGATCCGGCGGTCAAAACCGGCACCGGGATCGGTGGCCAGGCCGCGCCTGTCGGGCAGCTCTTCGTTCAGCCGGTCGCTCAGGATGCGCATGGCGGCGGTAAAGGCCGGGTAGTCCGGGTGGCCCGGGCGGGGAGCGGTGAACAGGCCTAGAATGTAGTTGGTGGGCAGATTCCGCCGGGCGACGGCCAGGTCCGGCCTGCCGGGGTCAAAGGCCAGGGTAGGCAGGCGCAGCTCCGGCCCCAGAGGCAGCTGGCGGGCCAGTTCTCTGACCTGGCGGGTGACGTACTGGAGGTCCAGGTCACCGACGATGACCAGCAGTGCCCGGTTCTTGGTTACATCACCGCGGTGGTATTGCAGCAGCTCCTTGCGGGATAGGCCGGCAGCCGTGGATGCAAAGCCATACACACTGACGCCGTAGGGGTGGCCTTCGTAAAACAGGTCATTCGCAACCCGCCTGACGTTGCGCCCGGGCTGGTCATTCTCGGCCTCGATGACTGCTACCATCCTCTGGCGCATCAGCTCCAGCTCTCGGGGATCAAAGCGGGGATGCAGCAGCACATCGGTGAACAGGTCCCAGGATGGATCGAAGCGGTCGAGGATACACTGGAAGGTGAGACCGGTGTAGTCATATCCCGCTGCTACCTTGAAGCTGGTACCCATAGACTCCAGCCTGGTATTCAGCTCGTCTTTGGTGCGGGTCTTGGTGCCCCGGATGGCCGCATCAAAAAGGAATATCTCGATGCCGGCCTGCCGGGTGCCCATGTAGTTCGTACCCCCCTTGAGGTAGAACCCGCCCGCCACTACCGGGTTGCCCGGCGTATCCTTGAATATTACCTGAAGGCCATCAACGATGAAGCTGGTGGTCCCAACTTCTGCCGGTCGCGAGCAGGCCAGCAGGCCCAGAAAAACTGTAAACAGGAAACAAGCCCTGACAATACGACCGCTCATTTCGCCAGCCTCCCCTCCAGCACCTGGAGCTGCTGCCGGGTCGATCTGTTTACCATCGCGGCGGCTACGTGTGGTTGACTTATTATATATCGGTGAACGTAGTTAAGGAGGTCCTTACGACTTACGGCACGCAGGTTATCCAGGTAGTCGCTGTAATAATCCAGCCCGGCCACGGCCCACCAGAAAGCTACCTCGTGAACGAGCACCGAGGCCTTGTCTCCCTTGAAGACGGCGTCCACTTCCAGCAGGGTCTTGGCGTTTGCCAGCTGCTCATCGGTAAAGTAATCGGTATCATCAAATTTTTCGATCTCATCCTGTAATGCCTGGTAGGCCTCCCAGAATTTCTGTGGCCGGCAGGTTACGCTGATAGAAATGGGACCGATATGTTTCTGAGTGAAGTATAACACATCTACATCTAGTGCGATACCCGAATCCACCAGGTTTTTCTGCAGCGCAGACGTTCTCTGGTTGAGTATAAAGGAAAATACGTCGGCGGCGAAGGTGCCTTTCACGTCGGCCATCACACTGGGCCCGTGCCACGCCATGACAATCTCGGCGTTGTTGACCGGTTGAACCACTACTGTGTCAACACTGACCTCGAGAGGGATATAAGGGGGCACCGGATCGGCCTTGGACGGATCGGGACCTGTTTTCCAGGAACCATATAGGTCCTCCGCCAGGCTGAATACCTCCCGGGGCTTTACATCTCCGGCAACCAACAGCGCCGCGTTGTTGGGAATCACATACCGCTCCTGGATGAGGCGTACCTGACCCAGCGAAGCGGAACGTATGACGCCACGATCACCCAGATAGTTCTTTCGACTGACGTTCTGCCCCCACAGCTTTGTTCGCACCGCGTTGGCCAGGTGATAAGAGGGGTTGGCGGCCGCCCGGTCCATTTCATCCAGAATCACCTGTTTTTCACGGGCCAGCGCCTCACCGAGGAAAAGGGGATACCGGATCGACTCTCGCATAAAGTCCAACCCTGGTTTTAAGGAATCGGCTGGCAGGGTGAGATAGAAATTCTCCCACTCCTCTCGGGATAATATTCCCAATTCAATACCTAACTCCCGGACACGCTCCAGGCAGGCTTCCCGGGTCGGAAAGACCTGATTGGCCTTAAAGAACATATGTGCATGAAGATTCGTCAATCCATTGGTTTCCTGCGTCTCGGTGAAAGAACCATTTTTGATGGCAACCTCAATAGTTGCCAGCGGTACGGTATGGTTTTCGACTACAATTACCCGCAATCCGTTGTCCAGAATCTTGGTGGACAGCGCATCACCCGCCAGAGTAATGGTAACTGCGGCCAGCAGTACAAAGGGTAACAGTCCTGGGTGAACCTTCATAATCTCCCTTTCGTTCAGGTGCAATTTTACGCATATAAATTGTGAACTGCGGCTCTTTTCCAACTCCCCGGTAAATAAATCAGGGGTGTAGACCTTGTATTTTATGGAAGGGCATTCTAAGTTCCGTATGTGGAGAATGCCCACGGGTTAAGAACTATACTTTCAGGTCATTTTTTACAGAAGGATAACTCCCATGACTAACATGAAACTTCCAGCCGCAGTCCTGCTGTTGGGAGTATTTGCGGCGGGATGCGGCAGCGTGATCAATGCGGATGCTCAGGAGGACCTGGTAGCAACCGAGGTCCATCTCCAGCAGGGATTTGAGGGGCACTGGGTATCGGTTGAGCTCAATGGCGATGTCCATTTCCAGGCTCGCCTGGATTCCGCTGCTCCACTTGCAGGACCCCTGGCCGTTTTTCACCTTGATGTCCCTCAAGGCACTCATCAGCTGCTGATCCGCTGGGTGCCGATTGATGGAGATCGCCAGGCATGCATATCCAGCGTGAATATTAAACTGGATCAAACGGAATTCTATTACCTCGGCCTGACAGCATCGAAAAACTCCATCCATATTGCGGTTCGGGAAAGCCCTTTCCCGTATGTCTGATAGAGGTCGATCTCGCACCCACCCGGCCGGAACTGCAGTTCGTATCAGGTAGTTATGGCCAACCCCACTTTGATTTTATCTTGGCTTCAACTACTGCCGAAGAATCCTACCTGATCTGAAAGGCGTAGTATGAAGATTTGTGTATTGATCAAACAGGTGCCGCACCAGGAATCGGTGCTGAAAATCAATGCGGATGAAACCTGGGTTGATGAAAAAAACCTGGTATTTATCACTAATGAAAGCGACAGCTACGCGCTTGAGGAAGGGCTGCTCCTGAAGGAGTCTCAGGGGGGGGAGGTAGTGGTGTGTACCCTGGGTCCTGAGCGGGCAGGCCAGGTGCTCAAGGATGCCCTGGCCAAAGGGGCTGATCGGGCCATTTTCCTGCGGGACGACAGTTTCGACCGGCTGGACAGTCAGGGTACGGCCAGGGCGTTCGCCGCAGCCTTGAAGGATGAACAATTCGACCTGATTCTGTTAGGCCTGCAAACCGACGATATCGGCAATGCCCAACTCGGACCCACGCTGGCGGAAGAGCTGAACCTACCACACGTTACCCTGGTGGTGGGAACCGAGCTGCTGGATAGGCGGGTGAAGGTAAAACAGGAGCTGGAAGGCGGGTGGTTCCAGCATATCGAAGTGGATCTTCCCGTCCTGCTCACCATTCAATCGGGGATTAACAAACCCCGATATGCCTCCCTCCGGGGTATTATGGCCATGAAGAAAAAGGAACTCAGAGAGCTCACCGCCGCCGACCTCGGGCTGAATGCCGACGATCTCGCCCCCGATCAAACCCTGGCGCGGCTGTATGTACCTCCGAAGATCAAGGAAACGGTATTCCTGGAAGGGGCTCCTGATGAAATAGTGGCCCAACTTGTGGAAAAATTGACCAACGAAGCGAAAGTCCTCTAGACGATGGGCCAGCTGCTTACTTTTATCCAACATCAAGACGGCAAAGTTTCACGCGTTTCCCTGGAGGCGCTGAAAGGGGCCCAGGAGCTGGCGGCCTTACTAAATCATTCCCTGGCGGGGATCGTCTTCGGTCCGGAGACCATCCCGGACGAACTTGCCGCCACCCGGCTGGATGAAGTGCTGCTGGTGCCGGCGCCGGAACTGGCCGCGTATAGCCCCGAACACTACGTGGCGGCCATGGACGAGATACTTTCGGCGGAAGCGCCAGACCTGCTTATTGCCGGGCATACTTACCAGGCCAGGGACTGGCTACCGCGCCTGGCCAGACGGAGGGAACGGCCCCTGATCAGCGACTGTGTGGGCTATCACCACAACGGCGAGCTATTCTGGGTGCGTCATATCTTCCAGGGCAAAATCAGTGCTGATATGACCACCACACCGGGTCTGGTTATCGTTTCTTTCCAAGCGGGAGCTTTTCGATCCGACGATCTGGGCTCGGGTTCACCCACCGTCCGCACCCTGGACATTGATCTTTCCCAGGTACCATCCCGGGTGCACTCCGGCGAATGGTTCCAGGACACCAAGGGCATCGTGGACCTGGGCCGCGCCGAGCGTATCGTTGCGGTGGGCCGGGGCATTGGTGAGGAAGAAAACCTGGCCCTGGTCCGGGAACTGGCCGACACCCTGGAGGCGGGGCTGGGCTCCTCCCGGCCGGTAATAGATTACGGCTGGTTGCCCCACGACCACCAGGTAGGGTCATCGGGCCAGACCGTTTCACCCAAACTCTACCTGAGTGTGGGCCTCTCCGGCGCCATCCAGCACCAGGTGGGGATGAAGAATTCCAACTGTATCGTGGCCATCAACAAGGATCCCAACGCCCCCATCTTCGAGATCGCTGACTACGGTATCGTCGCTGATCTGCTTGAGATCGTCCCACGCCTCACGACGGCCCTGAAAGAACGGCAAGACGGGTAGGGACGGTTAATTGCAAAATGAAAAATGAAAAAGCAACTCAACAATGTAAACAATTAAGCAACTCAACAGCTAAACATCTCAACAGTTAAACAATTAAACAACTAAAGGGCACCAGATAGAACCCGCCGCCAGGAAATCTGCCGATGGATAGTGCTGTAGGTGACCATATTTCTCCGCTTTTTTATATCCTCGCGGGTATCGCCCTCTGTTGCTTCCTGTATAATTCCCGGCGGGCTTTCGCCGCCCGGATCGGCCGCCCGGAGATCAGGTCGCTCCGGCCCTGGGAGGTGGTCCGCAATGCACTCTATTTCGGCCTGCTCCAGCGGAAGGTCTCCTCCCTCCGGTTCGGCTATGCCACCTTCATGCACCTGTGTCTGGCGTGGGGCATTATCACGCTCTTCTTCGCCACCACCGTGGACTTCCTGGCTACGCGTGGTCTTTTCCTGGACATCCTGCCCGGCAAAGACACACCCTGGTTTGCCGCCCTGAACGAGACCGGTGGCCTGCTGCTCATCCTGGGCACCGTGCTGGCCCTGATACGCCGACATTCTAGCATAAAACCCGAGCCCCTGCCGCAGGATGCTCTGGCCGGGAGAGGCAATCTCTTCGGCGACACGGGTGTCCTCCTGATCCTGCTGCTGCTGGCGGTGGGCGGATTCCTGGCCGAATCGGCCCGGCTGGCTATCGAACGACCCGCCACAGCCGGTGCTTCTTTTGTCGCCTATCCTCTCACGTACCTGCTACCCTCGGATATCTGGCGGTTGCTGCGGCCCGGGCTGTGGTGGAGCCACGCCGTCCTGGCCCTGGCGTTTATCGCCCTGCTCCCCCGAACCAAGCTGTTCCATATCCTGACCGGCATTGTGAACGTGGCTCTCACCAATACACCCGAGCGTGGAACCTTACGCCCCATGAACATCGCAGACCTTATGGAGGACCCCGATGTAGACCTGGAGAGCCTGGTATTAGGTGTTGGCAAGGTGGAGGACTTTACCTGGAAGCAGTTGCTGGACGCCGAGGCCTGTACCGAGTGCGCTCGCTGCTCAACTGTCTGCCCCGCCTACGCCACCGGCAAGCCACTCTCGCCTATGAAGATCATCCAGAACATACGGCACAACCTCTACGCCCAGGTCATGAACGACCGGACCCCCCGGGCGCTCATAGGAGAGCTCGTCAGCCCGGAGAATCTGTGGTCGTGCACTACCTGCCGGGCGTGCATAGAGGAGTGCCCCGTACTCGTTGACCACATAACGACCATTGTGGACCTTCGCCGCTTCCTGGTCTTGTCCGAGGGGAAGCCGCCAGAGGATGCCACCGCTTCCCTGGAAAAAACGGCCCAGCAGGGCAACCCGTGGGGCTTCCCCCGGGAGAACCGGCTCAAGTGGGCTAAAGATGCCGGCCTCGAGGTGCCCTTAATGGCCGATAAACAGGAAGCGGATGTACTCTACTGGGTAGGCTGTGCCGGGGCCTACGATCCTCGCAACCAGGCAACCGCCCGGGCCATGGTGGCTATCTTCCAGGCCGCGGGAGTGGACTATGCCGTCCTGGGTACAGAGGAAAGCTGCACCGGCGACTCGGCGCGCAGGATAGGCGAAGAGTACCTCTACGAGACCCTGGCCCGGCAAAATATCGCCACCCTGTCCAGGTATCGCTTCAATCGGATCGTTACCACCTGCCCCCACTGCTTTCAGACGCTGGGGAAGGATTACCGCCAGCTGGGTCCGGCCTGGGACGTGATCCACCACTCGGAATACATCCAGGAGCTTATCAGCCAGGGCCGGCTCAAACTGGTCGGTAAGGTTACTGGCCGAGTGACCTATCACGATGCCTGCTACCTGGGCCGGCACAATGGTATTTATCGGTCGCCCCGGGAGGTGATTGCCCGTACTCTTAGCTGGGAGGGGGAACTGGTGGAAATGGCCAGGAACCATAAGCAGAGCTTTTGCTGTGGTGCCGGCGGTGGTAACATGTGGTACGAGGTCAACCAGGGGGAGCGGGTCAACTTCAACCGTTTTGACCAGGCCGTAGAGATAGACGCTGATACGATAGTTACCGCCTGCGCCTTCTGCATGATAATGCTGGATGACGCCCGGAAGGTCCGGGATAAAGAAGAGAGCGTACAAGTGAAGGATATTGCCGAACTGGTAGTAGAGAACCTTGCCCCAGCCGTGCCCGGCAGCGGGGGCCGGGCGAGCCGGCCAGGGTCTACGGCGAGTAACGAAAGGTCATAGCTGTGGGCGATGCATTCAAATATCTGGGGGAGCATCTATTTAAGGTATCGCTCCCCATAATGCTGGGAATTATCATCCTGATACTGACTTACATCCGCTGGCTCAGCAAGAAACGGTAGGCCGGAGCGTATCGTTCCGGACTATCGGCCTGTATTAAGCCACTATTGTATGATTGACAGCGGCCCGGATTGCTGCTCCGGATTGCTTCCGGTCTTGGCCAGGGGAAATAAAGCTTTGTAATAAAGCTCGGCTTGCCATACCTTTTTCCGTAAGTGTTGAGACCAACCCAAGATGAGGAGGGGCATTCTATGAAGTTTCATGGCCTGCACTTGTGGATTGCCATTACCGGTTTGGCTCTAACAATCACCGCCTGTGAAGAGGCAGCCGAGGATGATCAGGTCGGCTCCCTGGTAGGCACGTGGCAGTTGACGGACTTGAAGGTGGACTGGGTGCGGGATGTCGCCAGTCCGGAGGGAACCGACCCTGACACCGCCTACACGATAACCGCCAGCTGTAATGAGGTCGAGACGTATTCCTGGATTGATGCCACCGAAGCAGACCGAATCCTCGCCGAATTTGTAGTCGGGGATATCATTCTCGATACAACCGTGGCACTTAGCGCCTTCCTTCTGGTCTACCTGCAAATTTCTATGACCGCGACATTTAGCGAAGATTTCACTTACGCCCTGACCGGAACGTATCCCGCCCTCCGGCTGGTTCCCGATTCGTGCAAGACCAAATTGGTGATCCCCCAGATTTCAGATGCCGGCATCTATGGAGTGGACTACATCGCTGGCAGGCTCGGCATTATGCCCGGCGAATTCGACCAGGTGCTGCCCTCCTTCGATGATGGCCAGATAACCTTTTCTGATGATGAAGACACTCTCACTATCTCCTATGTTGACCGTGACGGCCACGACCAGCGTATCGCCGAAACCGGCGAAACCTGGGACGAGACAGAGAATCGGGTGATCCATGGGGCTGCTGAACTTCCGGTGAACATCGTCACCGGCGCGTTCTCCCAGGATGGCCTACTGCGCCAGAGCGGCTATATCATGGATTCCAGCGGGCGCTTGGCATCGTGGCGTAACTACCTCACATTCTTCGCTCTGACGATTCTGGGCGTTGCAGATGAGCTGATCGCCTCCGGTGAAGTCGTCACCTTCGAAGAGGCCCTGGTCATTATCGGTCAATGGGCTGACGAGGATCTGAACGAGCCCCAAACGGGTCTCCCGTTCGCTACTCTCCTGAACAACGATAGCGGCCGTGTTTTTGATCCGCAGGATATCGGGACCGGCGGAAAACTCACCTACGTGATCAATCCCGTCTGTGTACCGGTCAACGAGATCATCTATTTTGAGACCACGTGGTCCAAAGTAGATTAGCCGGGTGCCCCGCCGCCGGGACGGTCTCGGAACCATGAGAGGCTTCCTCGCCAGCCTGCTCCTGGTCGCTGTTCTCGGGGGCCAGGTCACTCACTCGGAGATATCCGGCGTCGTCCGCGACCAACATGACCAATCGCCGCTTCAGGGAGCCAACGTAATTTTAACAGGCGGCGCTCTTCAACAGATGGTAGGTACTGCCACCAATGCCAGTGGGGCATATCGCATCCGGAATATTCCCCCGGGCACCTATCGGCTCCAGGTGACCTATATCGGCTATCACGCGGTCGAGCGGGTAGTGGTGGTGCCGCCGGAAGCGGGGTCATTGGTGCAGGTCAACGTCGATCTGGAGGTGGAGTCCATCCAGCTGCGGGGGTACGTGGTCACTGCCAGTCGCGGTCGACGGGAAAGGCTGACTGACGCACCCGCAGCTTCTATCGTGATGTCTTCGGCTGAAATCGGCCGTTCCACCTATCCAAACATAGGTGATTACTTCAAACATTTCAAAGGCGTGGATTTCACCGCCTCGGGCATTGACGCCTTTAACCTGTCGGCCCGGGGCTTCAACACCAGCTTCTCATCACGCCTGATGACACTTGTTGACGGGCGCAAGGCCAACGTACCCTCTTTGCGTCTCATCGCCTACAACACCATCCCCATCACTTCCGATGATGTGGACCAGATCGAGCTCGTCCTGGGACCCTCCTCCGCCCTTTACGGTCCCGAAGCGTACGCCGGTGTGGCCAATATCATCACCAAGAAACCCGCTCTCTCCACAGGTGGAAATGTAAGCGTAAGTGTCGGTAACCGCGACCTGCGCAAGTGGCAGTTGCGCTATGCGGGTACCCAGGGCAAATGGGGCTACAAGTATTCCTACGTGGACTTCAGCGCCACAGATTGGCATTGGGTTGATCCCCAAGAGAAAAAAAGCCATCACAAGTTCTGGATTGAAAACGACGGTCAGCTGGGAGCACAGCTCGATGACCGTACTTTTCGATACGATTGGGTCTGGGACGGCTACGATATCCGTTTTGACCGCAATGGCAATGGTACGTTCGTTGATCCCGAGGATAGTGTGGCCTATGCCGTCAATGACATACTGGCCGATGTGAACGGTGACGGGCTCTCCGATACGGCCGACTTCAAGGTGCAAAATCAACGGCTGGATGTCAGGCTGGACTACGATTTCGAGCCTGATCACAGCATCATTATAAGCTTCGGACAGGCGGTGGCTTCCAACATCAACATCACCGCTCCCGCTCGTTTCCTGGCTGATGACTGGATATGCCGCTACTATCAGGCCCGTTATGTGAAAGGTCCTTTCTTTGCCCAGACTTATCTGAACACCTCCAATGCAGGCAGGACCCGCAATCTGCGAACGGGCGAACGCATCTTCGATGAGTCGACCTTTTTCCACCTGCAGGTGCAGATCACGAAGGAGCTGCCCCATCTCCTTCATACCACACTGACAGGTGGCATGGATTATCAGCGCACGATGCCCAAAACTTTCGGGACGGTCCTCCCTGACGGGACCGGTGGTAGGAAGCCTAAGAGTTATGATGATGACGGAATCGACAACAACGGTGATGGAGACATCGATGAATTTGCGGAAGGTTTGATCACCACCAACGAATATGGCGTCTATTTTCAATCCACATCCGACCTCACAGCGCACCTCACTTTGGTAACCGCAAGCCGGTTGGATCTCCACAGCGGCGTGCAATCGGAAGCTGGATTCAAGTTTCTGGCCGATCCGCTGCTGGGTAATACGGTCCGTTACCGGCCCCAGGTCTCGCCCAAAATCGGCCTGCTCTGGAAGCCGGATCAGAACCAGACCATCCGGCTGACGGCCGCTCGCGCCTTCAACACTCCATCTTCCCAGGGGCTTTTCCTGAGAATGCACGTAGCGACGGTTTCTTCATTCTTCGTTATGGCCCGGGGCAATAACGCGGGCTTTGACTATAACCGTGATCCTGATGGAAATCTGATGATGTATGACGTTCGCGCCGGTTCACCCTCCGCGTTTCGCCTGGCGAAAGTTCCAGCTGGGACGGTACTGCACATACCCGCTTTCCTTGGGCGCCCCTCACAGTGGCTCCAACCGGAAGACCTGCAGGCAGTGGAGTCCATCATCAGCGAGGACTTGTGGACTTACGAACTGGGTTACGTGGGCGTGATCCGCAATCGCATACGGGCCACGCTGGACCTGTACTACAGTGAATACAGTGACTTTGTCTCTGACCTGACGTTGGTCACGCCGCTGGTGATGGATACCAGCAACGGCCTGGCGGAGGCTGAAATATGGGGTCTTATCGGCACCAAGGAGCACGATGGCATTGATGAAGGCCCTGACGGCTTGCCGGGGACCTCCGACGATGTTGTTAACTTTGAGGCGCCCATTGAACTCATCCTGACTAACGTGAATTACGGTCGGATCAGCATAGGCGGTTTCGATCTGAGTATCGGATTTCTTTTCTCGCCGAGGTTCTGGAGCGAGGTAAGGTTCTCCTACCTGAGCCGCCAGGCTTTCTATAATCCCTTGACCAGAACCGATGATCCCATCAATGCGCCCCGATATAAACTATCCGCCAGTGCCACGTACATCAGCAGGCATAATCGGTTCTGGCTCGGCCTCACCGTCAGACATATCCCGACTTTTGACTGGGCCACAGGTATCTTTGTCGGTACCATCCCCAGCTATACCGTGGTTGATCTAAATTGGGGCTACCGCTTCAGTGACGTCTATACCTTTAAGGTCAATATCAACAACCTCAATAACGATGTGCACCGGGAAATCATCGGGGGTGCTGAACTGGGCCGGCAAATTATCCTGAACTGGTCTATGAACCTGTCGAGGTAGGGTCGTACCCGGTTATTGTGATTTCGAGATAACGGGGAGAGAGGGAGGGACCCGGCTTCGGCTACCGATCAGTTGGGGGCAGTATCGGGAGGAAGTTTGAAACCGAATTCCCGGGCCCATTCGTCCTGAGTGACCTGAATATCTCCGAAGCGGGCTTCGTATTTTTTAATGTTCTCGTTCAGGGCCATCGCGAAAGATTTGGCGTGCAGGGGTGCCATGATAATGCGGGCTCGCACCCGGGCCTTGGGCATGCCCGGCATCACCTGGGTGAAGTCGAGGATAAACTCTGCCGGCGAGTGAGTGACAATGGCAAGATTGGAATACTCCCCCGTACCTACTTTTTCATCCAGTTCGACCTGAATCTGCTTTTTCTCCAATTCGTTAGATGAATCCATAATCCGTTCCTCTTTCTATCAATAGGGATTTGGTTAATCGTTCCTGCTTAGCTCCTGCCGCCGGTTAAACTCTTCCCAGTCTTCTTCAATACCTTCCCATTGACGGAATTCCACTTCGTCGGTGGTGACCTCATTTAATTCAATTTCTTCTTCCAGATTCTGTATTTGCTTATCGATGCGCTCAAATTGATTGGGATCGGTCTCATCCAGCTCCTCAATGTCCGGTTCATAGACAACATCACTGCCATAAAGCGCTTGGTCGAAGAAATCCATATCGGTAACGATACCCTGGGCCATGAGAAACTCCACAAAGTCCAAGTACTTGCGGTCCTTGAGGTTAGTGCGGCAGTGAGGGCACACAAGAGACTTGGTTAGTTCCTGCTCATCAAGTGGCTCGTTACATATAGGGCAGACAATACCCTCGATCTTCATGAAAAATCCCCTTTAAAATGCGGCTGAATGTAAGCGAACGGCTTAAGGTCATCAAGCCCTTTTTCAGCTCCGTTTTCTCGTCGGAGATAACCGGTAATTACAGAGGGAAATTGTAATATCGGTGGTCGGAAACGTGCTCCGCGAGCCGTCGCACGGAACGATCCTGATGACGTCGTATCTGACGTAGATTGCGACGGACCCTGCGCCAGGCCTCCTCGCAATAGATGCTGGTAATGTCTATCTCCGGCCGGGCCATTTCTTCGCCCACCGCCTCGATCCGGTTGGTAACCCGGGACAGGACCGCCAGCATGCCGAACAGATCGATAGCGGTATCAGCGAACCGCTCGAGCATGAGCTGCCGGTCTATTACCCGCTTGCCGAATTTCATAATAGCCGAGTTCAATGCCAGGTGAAAACGCCCCACGTAGTGGGTGAAGCGGTCGGCCCACCTCTTAAGGTCGGGGTGTACCATCGCCAGATGGCGGTCGGCAACTGCTTCCCGTACACGTGTAAGGGCGTAATCCGCCAGGAACCCTAATCCTTTAACCGGGTTGCGAAGGGCCTTGCTCAGCTGCTTGAGATATTCTCCAGGGGCCTGCATACCCGCCAGGGCAATAAACAGGCGGAGGATCTCGTTTGTCCCCTCAAAGATGAGATTGATGCGGGCGTCCCGCAGTCCCCGCTCGAAGGGATAGTCTTTCATATATCCCAGGCCGCCCATGAGCTGCAGCCCATCGTTGATCACCTCCCAGCACCGCTCGCTGGCAAACACCTTGCAGATAGCCGACTCCAGGGAGTAGTCCACGTCTCCCCGGTCCACCAGGCCGGTGGTAAGGTAGACCATGCTTTCGGTTACGTAGGTATCAACAGTCATCCGGGCGATCTTTTCCTGGATAAGCTCGAACTCGGCGATGGGACGGCCAAACTGCCGACGTTCCCGGGCGTGCTTCGAGGCTTCTCTGATGATTGCCTTAGCGCCCCCAACAACGCCAGCGGCCAGCCCCAGGCGGCCGGAGTTGAGCACCTCCATGGCCACCTTGAAGCCTTTACCCTCAGCGCCCAGAAGGCTGTCAGGCGGCAGGACCACATTATCGAAGAAAAGGGGCACCGTACTGGAGGCCCTGATACCCAGCTTGTGCTCTTCGGGCCCCCGGCTGAAGCCCTCCAGGCCCCAGTCCACGATAAAGGCGGAGATCTTTTCCTTTGTCTTGCCGTTTACCTCCACTTCGGTCTTGGCGAAGATGGTAAAAAAGTCGGCAATGCCCCCGTTGGTGATCCACTGCTTCTGCCCGTTGAGGAGCCAGGTACCATCGGGCTGGCGAACGGCCCTGGTCAGGATGGCGGAGACGTCGCTGCCTGCGTCCGGCTCGGTGAGAGCGAAAGCGGCCAACTTTTTACCGCTTGCCAGGTCGGGGA
>Ga0209976_10001404_pt1 | contig 14264 bp, 16 predicted proteins | sample SumtaG_FD_182806 | JGI IMG/M metagenome (GOLD analysis project Ga0209976, IMG submission 182806) | Deep subsurface microbial communities from Indian Ocean to uncover new lineages of life (NeLLi) - Sumatra_00157 metaG (SPAdes) (version 2) | ecosystem: Environmental > Aquatic > Marine > Oceanic >...
ATCCTCAAGACACGGGCTCGCACGGGCAAGGCTCTCGATAACGATAAGAAGCGTAAAACCTTCGATCATTCTCGGGACATTGAGCTTGCCCTCATGTTCGGCCAGAAGTTCGAAACAACTGGTGCGAACGGTAAACCGCTCCGCTTCATGGGCGGTCTAAGGGAATTCATCCCGACTGACACCACAACGATCTTTGGTGCCAGCGTTACGTTGACGCAATATCTCGACGCAACCACTCCTCTATTCGATTGGGACACCCCAGCGGGTGACGAACGAATAGTGTTCTGCGGAAACGGGTATCTCAATACCCTGAACCTCTTGGCCAATTCAAATGGCCAAATCCGATTCGGCGATGTCATTGACATTTTCGGCATGAAGCTTCGTGAGTTCATCCTGCCGCAGGGTCGGTTGTTCCTCAGAACGCACCCCTTGATGAATCGGCATGCGCAGTACAAAGACTCTGCGTTCATTGTCGATATGAGTTCGCTAAAGTGGCGACCTCTACGTGACACGAAGTCGATGGATAATATCCAGGCCAACGACGCTGACACGATCAAGGGTCAGTGGCTGACCGAAGCCGGGCTGGAAGTTACACGTGGTGGTTTATCGTGTGGCTACCACGGCAACTTTAACTCGGTCGCATAACGGCGTTTAACCCGCGCTTATTCCACTTCGGAACGGGCGCGGGTTATTCTTAGACGTAGGGAGAGGTTGCGTGACAACGAACAAGGAACACGGATTTAATATATCTGCGAGCGTACTTGTCTCGTGGATAGGACTTGCGGGTTTCATCTGGCTCTTTGCGGAGCCACTGTTTGTCAGTACTATGCGTACCGCGCTGGCTGACGATATTAAGCAGACGGTGGATGAATCAGTTGCTCCGATTAATGGAGCTTTTATTGCTCTGCTCGTACGAGACATTAATGCGACTAAGCGAGAGATCGCAGCATTAGAGTTTCGTGAACGGGCAGGAACAGATTGGACAGCAAAGGATGCTACCTATCTTGCTGATAAGGAGATCGAGCTAGCAGCATTGCTAGCAGCTAAAAAGTCACTTGAAGACACGAGCTAGATTATGACTCTTCTAGACAACGACAAACCCTATCGAGCAGAGATCATCGCGTTAGCCGGTACTTTCAGTCTGCCGATAATTATTCCCGGTTGGGTGTTTGAATTAGTCGCCACGGCTCTGCCGGACGGTGGCGGAAGTGCAACAGTACAACACACAACTGACGACGGAAACGCCGTCGAGGCAAACCCAAGTGGTGCAAATTGGATCAACTGGGATGAGGGAAGTGTAACTGTTCCTACTTCGCAAGCAGCGATGGGACAGGTTACGGCAGTCAGAATTCAAGCTGTCACTCAGGATGCGACATTACAGGTTGCCGGGAACAAGAGACGGCAATGACACATTTTTTTCACAGCGCATGGCTGAACTTTAAGCTTCGCCATGGATTTGCACAAAGAGGACGTACGCCACCAGAACCGAGTGGCCAATTAGAGGATAAGGACAATGGGAAAGATTTGGACTCCAAACCAAAAGATAGCCAAATTTAGCTATCAATGTAAGAACTGGGCTTCGCTCCTTGCGGCCGCCAAGGTACAACTTGGAGCTGATCTTGGTTCCATGCTTGGTGCACTGACAATGGTCGGCGAGCTTCGTGGAGAGTTGATTCGTGGAGATGGTAGTAGCTTGGACCTCGGCGTGCTGGGCAAGAAAAGCGTAACAGATGAAGGCGTTGCGCATATGGCCGATGATTGGTTTGATGGTTCAGGTAACATCAACAACTTCAACTTTCATGATTCAGGCATTGGTGTAGCTGCAGAGAATGTTGCAGACGGCGATCTGGGAACACCAGCCGGTCCGACGACACGCGCAACAGGGACGTTGTCTAATCCGACAGCACCTCAGGTGAGGTCAATTGGAACGATCGCATACACAGGTACGCTGGCTATTACAGAACATGGCTTGTTTACCACAGCAGCGCGTGCTACGCACATATTGTGGGATCGCACGGTGTTTGGTGCTATCAATGTTGAAAACCTTGACAGTATTCAGTTCACGTATACGCTTACGATTAACACTGGCGGCTAGGCATTTGCCTTGTCTCGGAAATGCTGACAAACCTTGCTGTAATATCAAGGGCAAGTTGTGCCGCTATCTTCGTGAGAACGATCCACGTGCACCTGAAAGACGCTGGGCGTGTGGTCTGTATCTTGACCTAGACCGGAATTGGAACAAAGTATTAGCATCGCCCGGATACATCAAGCACGTTCAAGGCTCATGGACAAACGGACTGAATTGCCGAGATTGGCCCGACGCGGCAAAAGGTCCGAACCGGGGCGTCTGTAAAGAATGCGGAGTTAATGTCTAATGGCAACTTTTGACATTACAGTCCCTGCCGGTAGCGGAGTCGGAGTAGGCGGCAGCGCGGCGAGTGCATTCACGGAACCCGGTGACTTTGAAGGCGCGACGATTGATAGTGTTTTGCGTGTTGGTACTCCGACGGTTACTTCCGACGGCACTACTGACGACACGATAGGCATTCGCTGGCGAATCCAAACCGACGGCGGAGTTGCGATCTGGGGCGATTATGGTAGCGACGCTGTATCAGCTGCCTCTGCTTCATTAGGAGATGGAGTATCAAGCGACGTTATTACGAATGGTTCCGGGCCAACCCCGTCACCGGCCACAGCAGTAGCGGCGGATTGGGATGAAATAGCCTACAATGCGAATTACAGCGCGAATATGAAAGACGACGCTGAGACTGTTTCATGGTCATCCTTCACTATCCGCGTCACTTATACACCGTCAGGTACGGAGTTTAATCAGAGCGTAGATGGAGCGTTGAGCTTTGTTGGTGCGAATGCCAGAGAAACACAATTGTCGCCTGATGGAGCTTTATCCTTTGTAGGAGCGATGGCCAGGCTTACAGGCATATCACCAGATGGGAGTCTTTCTTTCATCGGGACGAACGTTAGGGAGACACAAAAGATTGTTGTCGGAGCATTATCATTTGCTGGTGCATTAGCAGGTATAAAGCTCAGCCTCTTGTCTATAGGCGGAGCGTTGTCTTTCACTGGAGACTTAACAAGAGAAACACTAAAGCTTCTAGTCGGAACGTTAACTACATCTGGTGCGCTGACTAGAGAAACGCAAAAAGACGTCCTTGGTGCTTTAACATTTGGTGGTGCCCTCTCACGTGAAGCACAGAAGGATCTTGCAGGTGCATTAAGTTTTGCTGGCGATCTTACGGCAACTGTAATTTTTACAAAAGGCGTGGATGGTACATTAACCTTTGTAGGAACAATTGTTAAAGATATGCTCAAAGTAGCAGATGGAACTTTGTCGTTCTCAGGTGCGAATGCAAGACAGATAGAAAAGCAGCTCACTGGAGCTGTAACCTTTGACGGCGCAATGAGCAGGCTTGTTTCGAAACAACTTTCAGGAGATGCCAGTTTCGTAGGAGGCTTGGTTACTGCTATAATCTTTTCAAAATTAGTCATAGGCACGTTGAGCTTTATTGGTGGATTAGCAACGCTGTTTATCCCTCCGGTTGGAGTAACCATAAGACTTATGTGGAGAAGTCTTTGGAGTCGGGTTTGGAAAGACCCAGGCAAGAAGGACGAGGATTCATAGATGGCAGAGTCACTGCACAGCGTAGGTCTGACGAAGCGAGAAGAGTACCTCGCGTTTCGGGCATGGTTGCGAAACTGTCTCGGTGTTGGCCATTCGAAGATTGAGAAGCCAGCTGGGAAGTTGAAGTTCTTCGGTATGGACCTTGACGAGTTCTGGCTTGATAAGTGTGACAAGCTAGGATTGGTGACGATAGTTGAATCTGAGGTTGGTGTGTATCAGATAACACCGACCATAATGGCGATTGAGTTGGCAGGATTCAAGGTTACAGAGTCATGAGTATCCGTAGACTAGCAAGGCGCGGAGTCAGTAGACTTACTGTCTTCCCCGCCAATCCTCCAGCTAGTAACAATCCTCCAGTCTGGGACTCGCAACCCTCCATACAAGCTCTGTTCGGAGCTGCGCAAAACTTCGACATGGATGACATCTCCAGCGATCCTGACTTGGACACAATTACACACTCATTGAATACCGGCGCCGCTCCGCTCAACGCGGGGTGGACGTGGACGCCTGCGACCGGTGTGTTGGCGTATGACGGAATCGGCGCTGTCTCTTCGTCGTCAGGGCACATCTTCACACTCGACGATGGTACTGACACAACCGACAGCGACTCGGTCAGCATAGTGATAGCGACTACCGCAGCTATGGACAACTGGCCGTTTGCTACCACTATAATGGCCATCGCTAGTGTTAATGACCGTCTGGACAACCATCCATGTAAGGGCATCATCGAGGCTAAGAACAACTTCGTGCATCAGGGCCTCTTCTTCGGTTCGTCCGCGGACCGAGCGTCTACCAAGGCGCGGTTTGATACCTTGGTCGCAGCCAACCCTGATGTCAACATCATCGTACACATAGACTTCCATCTACTGAAGTTCGACTTTGACGCTGATGGTGGGCTGGCGAAGAAGCATCTAACTACTCAGTTATGGGCCAATCCATCGGACTACGACGAGTATTTGTTGCGAGACACTGGGGCCGGACCATTTCTGACTTTCCACCACGAACAGGCTACGGGGCTGGCTTTTAACTGGGCGTGTAACGACACGATCATGCAGCGCGTCGTCGATAGTTGGATTGAGCAGTACACAGACTTCGACGGTGCTAATCCAGTGCTTGGCCCACACACGTTTGGTATCCAGCACGACAATATGACAGAGGGGGAGGATCGTTGGCGAGATGTAGAACACAGCGGTACGATTCAGCGTCAGGAATCTTCAACGGAGATCGATATTCCGACATGGAGTGGTGTAGGTCTAACTGGCGGTCCGGATGGTAATGGCTACACGTCGCTGACCAACGAAAGTAACGTTGTCGTGGTCGAGTCGAGCCATACAGATGGCGACTACGCGAAGATAACCGGACATAAAATTATTGATGGCGACACAGATCGGCTTCGTCTTGCAATCTCACTTGAACAGGTGAGCGTTGGTGGTGGCGACGAGTTCTATATATTCAGGAAGGTTGGTAGCGGTAATAACGGTCCGGGCGAGATTACAAAGTCACAGCAGCGTATTGGTGTGAAGAACTTTTTTGACCGAATGAAAACAGTAGCACTAACTAAGGGCGTCACTCTCGACCCGAGCTTTAACGGTTTCTCTAGGATGCGTAAAGAGGCTGGCACAGCTCCAGCTCACCCATCTGAGTTTATTGGCTTTTTTGCAGACGGACACTTTGAGCGTTGCTGTGAGCGACTTGGACTGTTTCAGACTAACGACAGCGAGTATCACACTACGTTTCAGGATCCGCCGAGTGGCTCAGAGGGCGGTTCTACTTGGGACCCCGGTCGGACCATGCGCAACATTGAGTATTCCAAGTTGTTCATGATGGCTGATGCTGCTTCAAAGAGCGGCTATCCGGGTGTTTGGATGAACGCGCAGACTCGTGAGCCGTCTGGGTCGAACAACACCGCTGCGAAATATGATGGACTTGACGAACTCGATCACGCATTCGCACTTTTTTGGAGCTGTCTATCGTGGTGCATGAGTAACGTCATACCGCAGGTTGAGATGGACTCTGGTCACGATGAGGGAGTGATGATTGATGAGGAAGTTATAAGTGCGGGTAATCCGATTTCTGCTCGCAACTTTGGTACCTACGATCCGATAGATCCGACACCGACTAGTCCGGGAGTGTTCACTTGGCGTACGGCAGACTTCGGTACTTTCGGATACTTCTTCACGTTTGACAAACTTGGCATTATCATCAACCTTCGGCCAATGACTACGCCGAGCAATGCGTGGATTCCCTCGTACTTGCCGGGCGGTCAACCAATTGACATAGCGTTGGATCGTTTTACCATGCCAGCGGCTCCGGCCGGCAAGAAGTATCAGATGTTGAACCGAGGCACCTATGTCAATCCTGATGCGTCGAGCAAGTTCTTTAACAAGGGTCCGACCGACTTCGACACCAACGAGCGAATTCTGAGTGGTCCGGTCTTGAACGACGGTACTGACGTTGGTGCTACCTACGACTGTGGTGCTTTTGAGTCCGCCGTTCTTATATTGGTGGACGTCTGATGACACTTGGAGTCTTCGTCGGTCAGTCGATACTGCCAGTAGACGCGGTGGGGACTACGAACTTGGACAGTCCGGATTCGACGGATGTGCCTGTTGGTTCGCTTCATGCCAGAACCAAAGGCACGGTGAATGGCACCAAGGTCAATGATTCTGATTTCAGCCTTGGCCTATCGGATGGTACCCTGTCAAGGGCAATATCGTCAGCGTGCAATGATAATGCAGCGGCCGACGATGCTAACAAGGGATACTACAATTCAGTTGTTGCGGCGGTTACTCCGGGATCAGTCGTACAAGAAGGGGACGTAACCCACGACGCATTTATCGCTGGCGGTCAGAGGGTCAATGACGTACAGGCGTTCTTCGCGGCCTCGCTTTGTCAACATATGTTCTTTACCGGCTGCACCTATACCGTCGTGGAGGCTACACTTGATGCGACTGTTGACGTTGCCGATAACGTCGATCCGGGGCATGAATGGGACCTTGCTTTAGTCTTGCACTGTCGCGAGACGACATTGGATGATGCAGATGCTGACAGCATGGGTAGCTTCGGATTCATGACCAAGGCCGATGACAAGCAAGCCTGTCTCACAACTGGCTGTAATAATGGTGATGGATCACCGGGCGGCCCGAGTTTACAAATCAGCAACACTTATTGCGGACAGCGCATCAATGAGGGTACCGGTGCGTTGATCTATGGCATTGACATTCAAGCCGCAAGCGGCACCAGCGCCGATGTCATTCCACGCATCGCGGGCGGTGAGTCGTCATTGGTCGCTATAGCGTTTATTCGGTTTCTCACTGGCGAGTCTGCACTGATCTTCGAGTCGGCGTCACCAACATCGACCGGCAGTCGGCAAGACACTATCGGTGGTAGTCTGGTGCCGCTTGTGACTATCGATCTGTTCTCACGAGCTGCGGCGTATGATACGGCGGAGGCAGATGCAGATGCTGGTGCCTTCGGTATTGGGTTCAGTAGTGCGGACAGTCAGTTCTGCGTGTCTGGACAGAATGAGTTTGCGACTGGCGGTAATTCGAACTGTACTGGTAAGTCGGACAACGTGGCGTGCAGCGTACCGCGTGACGACGGCAACGAGGCAGCGGGGAACGCCTATCTGGCGAGTCTCACTTCGATGGATGCTGGAGCTCGCACTCTGAACTGGACGGTGGTGCGTACCGCCGCAGCTGGCAAGATAATATCGCTGGCGATTTTCCCAGCTCCGGGCAACAAGGGTATACTAATCAAACAGAGGTTGTACGTATGACACAGTCAGTAGCACCAGATCAGAAAGACGTGTTCGTCACCGTGCGAATGATAACCGACGCGGATGGTATTCCGGCGACCGGTGTCGTTGCAGCGACTGCGGGTCATCAAATATGGTACCGGCGAGATCTTGCGGCAGACGTGGACGACGTAACGTCGGCGGCAGATCTCGCCAGCTTGACTACTGCGCACACGGACTGGGAGTTCTTGCATATTCGTAACGGATACTACACGATAGCGTATCCGGATGCCGCGTTCCTCAAGGGTGTCGGCAAGGTGCTCTGTGGGATGGAGGCGACAGGTATAAGCTGCATCGCGGAGAGCGTGGACATAGATCCGCTCATCAAATTCCAGGGCAAGGCGAGTGCGGCTACGGCAATACTCACCACGTTCCCTGCCGGAACTACGCCGAAGAAGGGAGATGAGATATACGTCATCATTGGTACGGGCGTGCGTCAGACACGACTTATCACCTCAGTTGCGGGAGAGGCTGCGTCGCACGCCGCTTGGGATATCAATATTTCGACGACTACCAGTACGATCGTGCTGATTCCGGGCAGTGAGATACTCGCTGACGGCGGAATTCTCGTCGACGCGGCGGTCAGCAGTCGCAGCACTCTAACACCAGCGCAGGTCAACGCTGAGTGTGATACGGCGATCAGTGATGTGTTCAATTTTACCGTCACAGGTGAAGTGGATGCTAACGCTAAGTCTATGAATGATACACCTTTGATCGGTGATGGTACCGGCTTAGATTTGTTCCGGGGCAACCCACCCTAATAACGGCTTTTGACGAGGTTAATAATGGCAACGATTGACGAGATTGTAACGCGAATCGGAAGACGGCTTCGTCGCGGAGTTGGCGAGGGAACAAACCTCCAGATAGAGGTTATCGACGAGCTTGTCTCTGCACAAAACAAGCTCGAAGAAGCTGCTACGCTACCGTGGTTTTTACAGCATGAGGAAACAGAAGCACAGGCGGCGAATGCAGAAACGATCGATACCGTTGATGAGCTTGCCGAGACGTTCATCCGCTTTTTAGACGACGATCCACTATTGTTTCTTGATCCAGCGGCACCTGCCACCGACGAGTTGTCAGAAATTGTACAGAACTCGGAACTTCGTATCATGAAACAGCGCTTTCCGGGGACTGGTCTTATTCCAAGAGAGTTTGTGTTGATTGGGAAAGATATATTCGTTCGCCCGATTCCAACACAAGCGATAACCTACACGGTGCGGTTCTATCGCAAAGACCCTACCGTACCCGCGACCGGCACAACTACACTGTGGAGCACTAATTTCTCTGACTTGTTAAAGAATATGGCAGGGAAGGAAATTGCGTGGACGCTTCGAGACATGGATGCGTTCAAACTGTTCAATGATGATTTGGCTATTGCTAAAAATGGCTTTATCAAGGTTGTGGCTGCGCGTGAGAACGCTGGCCAAGTACATGTAATGGGAGATCCATAATGGGCCTAGAAACAGCAGGTTTTATTAGCGAACTGGTGCCAGCAAATCCGACTGGAGCAGACGATTATGCAACGGCGGACGATCACATTCGGCTTGTGAAGGCTGTCTTGCAGGGACAGTTTCCTAACTTCGGAGCGGTTGCTGTAAATGCTACACCGGCGGAGCTTGATAAGTTGGTCGGCTTTACAGGGCTTACTGCGGATTTGAATATCTTAGCTGCTGCTGATGCTGCCGGGCTAACGGCGACGGAACTTCTGTTTCTTAATGGCGTTACGTCTGATCTGCAAGCACAACTCGATGCCAAGGCGGCTGCAGCTCATGCTCACGCGGCAGCTGATGTAACCTCTGGCACGTTTGCGAATGTACGCATTGCGGAAAGTAACGTAACTCAGCACGTAACGGCAATTGACCATGACCTTTTGACGAACTTCGTCGGCGATAAACATATCGACTGGTCTGTCACAGGTGCTGAGGATGTTCACTCAGATCGCTTTCCCGCCGCCACTGAGTCTGTGCAGGGAGTTGTTGAGCGAGCGACTCAGGCTGAAGTAGATGCAGGCACGGACGACACGAGAGTTTTCTCCCCACTAAAGTTTAAGACTTCTCCAGGTGGTTGGCTGACTGGGTCGTTTGTTCCGACGTTCACAGGATTTTCTACTCCTCCAGCTAGTCCAACAATTCGCTGGACTAGAAGCGGCAATCAGGTAACACTATATCTTGACTTCTCAAATGGAACCAGCGACGCTACAACGTTCACTATCACCAACGTACCTGCTGCTATCCGGCCAAGTAGAACTCATATTCTGTATATTGGAGGAGCTACGGATAACGGTGCGAATATCGACGGGTGTACGTTGTTCATCAACACAACAGGAACTATCACATTTGGAGCGGGTCACTTGAATCTCGGTGGTGGAGGATGGAACGCTGCATCAGCACTGAAAGGTATCAATCAAGCTGGACAGGCTGTCACGTACATACTGAATGACACAGCATGATGAAGTTGAAACTACTACTCGTGGCTCTGTGCTCACTGCTTGGTTGTTCTTCGTTTGAACCTCTGACGAAGCAAGAGGCTGCCTTAGAAATTGTGTACCAGCTGTCGCTTGCTGTAGATGCGTACACGACTTCTAGAATTAAGTATACTGAGTGGGTATACGAAGGGAATTATCTTACTCAAGGAATTATTGGTGCTCAACCTAGTGATGGAGACATAGCTGCTCTATTTCTTGTGTATGGAGCTGTTCACTATCTAACCGTAAGGGCACTGCCAAGAAAGTGGAGACCATACTTTCAGGGAGGAACTATTCTGTTATCAGTAGGTTTTATTGTCAACAACTGCAACAACGGACTTTGCTAGCTTATGCCAAGAGTTAAATTCCACAATTCGGGTCGTATCGGAATACTACAAGATATTCCTGCATACGATCTGCCGCCGGAAGCCTGGAGCGACGGGTTAAATGTCCGTATGTTCGACGGCGCAGTATGGAAGTCTTTTGGTCACACGAAGGTCATGGACCCGCCAACTGTGCAACCGTTCGCTTTGTTTCCGGCCTTCTCTGCATCGGGCGCACAACTCTTTGCTTATACAGGAACAGCAGATGTTTATGGCACAGACGGAACTACACATACAGAGATATCACGTGTTGCTGGTGGTGCCTACACGGGCGCGGCAACTGATCTTTGGAATGGAGGGCTTCTTGGAAATATTTTAATCCTCAACAATGGAGTGGACACCCCACAAGCATGGATTTCGCCGTCATTAGGTACACCTTTGGTTGATCTAGCTAACTGGCCTGCAAGTGTACTGGCTACAGTCATTCGTCCGTTTAGACGCTTCCTAGTAGCATATGACGTGACGATATCTAGTGTCCGTAATGCACAGCTCGTCAAGTGGTCAAACCGAGCAGATATAGGAGCTGTACCTAGTTCTTGGGATGAAACAGACCCTACAGAACGTACAGGCGAATGGCCTCTCCTAGATACGGACGGGGCCATTGTGGATGCGTTGGCATTGGGTGGCGTGAATTTCATATATAAGGCCGATGAGATTGTATCTATGGAAGAAATCGGAGGCAATTTCGTCTTCAGGTTCACACAAAGGTTCGGGCAGGTTGGACTACTTGCACAGCGTTGCGTCAAGGAATATCAGAAGGGGCAACGACACGTACATGTATTAATGACACCAGAGGACATTGTTGAGCATGATGGATTTCAGATGCAGAGTTTGCTTGACGATAAAATGCAGCGCTGGTATCGAGGACGTGTTGATTCAACCAAGAGTGCGTTGAGCTTTTTGGCTAACAATCCTGTAGACAACGAAATGTGGGCAGCGATCACAGAGGCAGGTGAGTCTTACCCAAACCTTGTGCTAATAATTAACATGAAAGATGGTACGACTACGATAAAAGACGTACCGAACATTTCCGATATTGCTGTGCAGCCATTTGATCTAGTCGCAGGTGCGACTACATACGACGCACAAACGATACCGTTCGATCAAATGACTGGACAGTTTGGGCAACGCCGCTCCGATGCCAGCAGTGATCGGTTAATAATGGTCGAACCGACCGTTGCTGATCCAAGTTTTCATTTGGCAGATGAAGGATTTGATTTCGCGGGAACTAACTTTAGGGCTTTCGTAGAACGAACGGGGCTGGCAGTTGTCGGCCAAGACCGTTTGGGAAATCCGAAGGTAGACACAGAAGTTATAAAGTTAGTTACTGAAGTTTGGCCACGGGTTCGTGTGCAAAATGGAACAAGTATCGACGTGTATGTTGGTTCACAAGATTTTGCAGAAGGACCAGTTACTTGGTCTCCTGCAATGCCATTCGATCCAGCTACTGACGGCAAGGTCGATGTAGATCCTCCCATAGAAGGAAGATATATCGCCGTTAGGTTCGAGACGCCAAACACTTCTGGTATTACATGGAAGTTGGATGGTTATGATTTGGAACTCTTTGTGATAGGTAAGTTCTAATGTTTGCACCGAGAGACCTTGAGTCATTACCCGCCTTCATAGATGCACAACTGGCAGAGTTGCGGCTTCTGCTTGAGCAAGAGCATAAGCCTATATTTCCGATATGGGCTGAGAGTGATACTGTACTCACTGCATCAGGCTTTAATTGGGCTTTTGGTGCAGGTCTTGCAGCGGCATCTGGTTTGGGTGTAGTGTTTCCGTTTCGTAGCTCGTTGATTGGTCTTTCTCTATCTTTAACTACTGGAGGGTCTTTTGATTCTGACAGTTTTGATACAGATGCGTTTGATCCAAACGCATTTGACTTTACTGGCACAACGGCTGCAAAGGTCGAAGTAGAACGCGACGGGACGATCGAGAATGCTTACGCAGTAGAAGTGCTTACAGGACAATCTAAGGCGCAAATAGAGTTTCATACGGCTTTAGAGTTCCATGCAGGAAGCGTGTTGAACTTTCGAACATTCTCTGCAACAGCTACTAAAGCAAGCAATAGAGTCTGCGCATGGATGAGAAAAGAATGACATCGCCCGTTTTGATTGCAAAGGAGAATGTGCCGATTATCCTACAGCTTATTGGGACGGATATCGAGGACGTTGTCGACACATTCACGATGGGCACCTGCACGTATTATAATGTTGTGCAGGAGCTTTGCTCGGAGCATAGACAACTATGGGTGCTACCGACAGAAGATATGAACATACAGGGTTGGTTAGTAACAAAGATTGAGAACCATCCAATGGGAAAGAGATTGATCTTTGACCTATTTGGTGGAGAAGACTTAGATTTGATACTAACCCATCTTGATAATTTTGAGGACTGGGCAAGAAGTCTTGGGGTAGTTGAGACCTTTGCTTATATGCGTCCAGGCCTCCGCAGGAAGCTTAAAAAACATGGCTTCCGTCACATGTGTGACATAGTTATGAAACCTCTACAACAGGTGAACTGATGAGGATTGTCGAAGACTTAGTTGCTGTATGGTCAGATAGATTAAAACGCTATGTGATCGTTGCAGTACATGGACGGGAACACGTCGGCCCGGTAGCATATGCATTCGGTGGCGGTGGCGGTGGCGGGACCGAAGTGGTACCAACTGGTCCGTTTGGCCCACAGATCCCATTCATCATGGCCCTGCTTGGTGAAGCAGCAAATCTATTTGCAGGTGGACCTCCACAGTTTCCAGGCTTCCCGACCGTTGCACAACCTGGTCAGGACTTGCAGAACAGTCAGGCAGGTATTACAGGGGCTGTAGAGGGAAATGCTGGTACGAGTCAGACAGCGATTGATACCGCGCTGGGTTCGGCTTTAGGTGCGGGACAGAATCCTGTATCGAGCGTGGCGAACCCGTTGGGCGGTGATCTGCAGACCGGACTTCTTCAATTGCTTGGCGGAGGAGGTCAAACAATTGGGGGTGCAACAAATGCGATAAATACTGCTACTGGAGGTGCAGCTAATGCGGGTCAAGGCTTTGACCCTTCAGGTGCACCACAACTAGGTCCGTCTGGGATAGATATTAACCAGACACTTCAGAACAACCTAAGTGGGAGTGGACTAAACCCCTTCATTGACGACACAATTCAGGCAGCTACTCGTAGCCTAACCAACAACTTTCAACAGAACATACTTCCTAGTATTGGAGATGCTGCAGGACAGGCTGGACAAGCTGGTGGAACTCGACAAGGAATCGCTGAGGGTATTGCAGCACAGCAGCAACAGCAGGGAGTTGCAGATGTAACTGCACAGCTCTTTGCACGAGGCTTCGACCAAAATGTCGGTGTGCAGCAGAATGCATTGTCGCAGATTGGCGGAGCGCAAGGGCTGCAAGGACAATTTGACCTAGGCGCAGGAGGACTGAATGAACAGATCAGGAATGCAATTCTTGGTCAATCATTGCAAGGTGCGGGGCTGTCTCAGAGTGGGTTAAGTACAGGAACAGCACAGACAGGCAACCTCTTGCAAGCAGGCACCGGTCAGGGGATAAGCCAGTTGTTAGGCTCGCTTGGCCTGCTGCCAGGTCTGCAAGGAAGTCAGCTTGCTCAGTTCGGAGCGCAGAACCAAAGCGGCTTGCAGCAACTGGGTCTGGATCAATCAAATATCGATGCAGCGATACAGCAGTTCTTCTTCGAGCAGAACGCACCATTCAACGCGCTAGCGCAATTCCAGAACTTCATAGGCGGCTCGTTTGGAAGCAGCGTCGGCGGAAATCCAGACAACTTGAACTTCCCTGGATTAACAACGGACGTCTTTGGCGGAGCCGGTAAGGGTGGGCCCGTCACACAACCAGGCGGCGATCGATAATATAGGAGCAAGAAAATGGCATTCGGATTCGACGACGCATTATTTGCGATACTTACAGGAATAGCCGGTGCGGGGGCTGGAGCAGCCTTTGCGCCTGATGCTCCA
>Ga0209976_10001406_pt1 | contig 14228 bp, 10 predicted proteins | sample SumtaG_FD_182806 | JGI IMG/M metagenome (GOLD analysis project Ga0209976, IMG submission 182806) | Deep subsurface microbial communities from Indian Ocean to uncover new lineages of life (NeLLi) - Sumatra_00157 metaG (SPAdes) (version 2) | ecosystem: Environmental > Aquatic > Marine > Oceanic >...
AAACAGGAGGATGAGGCTGATAACGGCACCGCGAGACATGAGCGCCGCCACACCCCCGACCGACCAGGGTGATTCCTTTTCCGGCACCGCGACTGACCGCTCCGACACCGCTTTTACCGGGAGTGCCTGAAGGCCTTGAGCGCCATGAGTCGCTCTCTCCAGCCTCTCGACCCTCCGGGCCAGGGAGCGTACATCCGAAGTCAACTGATTGATCGCATCCTTCAGATCATCCTGTGAACCGGACAACGACTGCCTCCTTGAAAATTGTCACGCAAAAATATCCAATCTAAGAACTGAGAACTAAAATAAAACGAGTTTTTACACGATTTCCTTGTGAAATAATAGCAACAGCTAAAGAAAAGTGATCGGTGAACAGTGAACAGGATAGGAGCACGCAGGACACAGAACGCAGGACGCAGAATAAGATCAAAAGCTTTAACACAGAGTTACGCAGAGGCGGCTCGCTGGTAAGCCGCACATCCCGCAGGGTTACGCGGAGGAAAACATTCAATCTGGGGGGAAGGCATGATTCCTGTAAAAGCGGCGATTTTCACCACAGAGATCAATGAGGACACTGAGAAAATCCTGAAAATGGAGAAAAACCGTTAGCCTGCCACGGCGAAGCTGAAAGCGAAGACGGGTCATTCCGGGCAAAGCAAAAGCGATGACCCGGAATCCACCACGCTACTACAAAAGCGATAAAAGCTTTAACGCAGAATTACGCAGGGCGGCCAATTCCGGCCGCACCGCAGGGTTACGCAGGGTAAAACCTGAATCTTGGATTGAAAAACCTGGAAATATGTTTGTCCGCCGTCTTGTCCTCCGAAGCCTTGGCGAAGGGGGAAGCTGGGCGAGAGTCGTTAGCGAAGGTGGAACACAGCCCCAAGGTTTGCGCCCCGGAACGGCCAGTCCAGGGCACCTGCTTCATTTGGTAATGCCGCGAGAATGATAAATATCGAGAAACACAAGAACACGGGGCTTAAAAGGCTCCTTGTCTTCATTTCAGCCCCCCTTTCCTGTGAACTTCGGCCAGTAGCTCAGCGGGGATACGGCGCTGGACATAACGATATACAAGATGGGCATCCCGTTCCCGAGATAGAATAAGTCCCCTTTTCGCATCGAAAGCCCTTACTTTCTTCGGCTTGGGTATAGGCAACTCCTCAACGTTCCCGTCCCTGTCCACGACCACGAGGTTCTGCCACTTGGACATAAAACCGATGAAAAAACCCTCGTCGGTGAGCTCCCCCGCGCCAGCTTCGTCAATATTTCCTGTTGTCTTTAAGGAATACAGAAGCTCTCCATTCCTGGAGAACAGGTAGGACATACCGCGGTCATAGGCCCTAAGATGCTGCCCGTTGTCACTGATTTGGATCTCAACATGGCGACCGAAAAGAAGATCCATTTCCTGTGAAACCTCCTCACCGGCCAGATTCACCAGCCGGAGGTAATTTATAGGACGCCTTCTACCCTCCACCCTCTTGTCCCCCTGAAGGACGATCAGTTTATGTCGGGGGAAGATCTGCATAGTGGTAAAACTTCTCAACTTGACTTTCTCAGGTTCGAACATGAGCTTGCCGCTGCGGTTGAACATCAAAAACCGTGTGAAATCCTGGCCCGGCACGGCAATGGCGAAAATACCGTCTGCTGCCGAGTACTTGTAACGGCGTCCCGAAGGGGAGGTCGGTTCATCGTAAGTTGCGGTGAGGTTAAGCCGGCTGTCGTAAACCTCGATGAGACCGCGATCCCTGTCAAGCCTGATCATGTGGCTCCCCCCCGGCCCAAGGAAGGTCGGCCTAATGTTCTCGAAACTTTTTTTCACGTATCCGGTGTTGTCAACGATGTCCGTGATGCGCGTCCCGTGGACGCCCGAGATGTATTCCTCCGTATCCCACCTTACCCTGGTGATGGCAAAACGGTGGCCGTCCTTCGAGACAAGGATCGCAGAGCCCATCCCAAGAGGAGTCTTTCGCTGGATCTCTCCCTTAGGCCCAAATTGGACAAGGTAATAAAATTTAGAAGCCCCCCTCCAGAAATAGGGCGGACCTTTGTCGCTCTTGTCCTTCTCCACCTCGATCACGGCCCAGGTGGGACGGGTGAAGTTGGGGTTCCCCTTGCCCTCGAAATAGATGACGTTCCGTAGGGGCTCGGATTCGAACTCCTTGATGAGCCCCGGCGGGGCGAGCCCGGTGTCAGAGCACTTTTTCCCTTTTTCCTCACTTTTTCTTTTTTTTAATCAAGCGATAAATATTGGCAACGACTTTGCATAACTATCTGCATGGGACGTCCACTGCGAATCATTCAGAACATCTACCCCTACCACCTGGTCTGCCGAACCAACAACAGGACCTTCAGATTCAACCAGAGACAGGTCATACGTATCTTCTTCCAGGCATTGAAGGAAACCCATGAAAAATATAACTTTCTCATCCACCACGTAATAATTTTATCAAACCACTATCACGTCATAGCAACCGCAACTGAGGAAAATCTCCATCGGGCAATGCAGTATCTGAACTCACGAATCGCTGTACGGTATAACAAACTGGTCGGACGCTCCGGACACTTGTGGGGAGGCCGCTACGGTTCCTGCATCATCGACACCGACGAGTACTACCTGGCATCTGTCCGGTATATCTACCAGAACCCCTTAAGAGCGGGGATAGTTACCGACCTCGAAGAGTTTGATGACTCCTCCTTCCAGTTCTATGCCTTTGGTAATAAGGTCAACATGGTTCTTGTGGATGACCACCTGGTTTTGAGACTGAACGGGAACAAAAGGAAGATAGGCGAGTATTTCCGCGTCCTGGTCCTTAATGACGCGATATGGATCAGCGACCATGAGGTGAAAAAGGGACTCAGGAAGATGTTCTTCGGATCGGCCGACTTCATACAACACATGCACGACACCCACTGCCGCCCGGATTAATCTCTTTATTCTCTGGAACACGGTTTCAAGGGTTCAGTCCGTCCATTGATCCAATAACAGTGTGTTCCATGCCGGCAGATGCCTCATTTTCGATCCTGTACTCTCCCATTCCCTCCTTAGTCCATATTTTCATTTTCCTGAACTACTAAATCGTTCAATTTACATCCGAAATCTCCTGTATTTACCCACTATCAACCGTTTTTCTCCCCGGTCTCTGACACCGGAAGTTTGAGGCCGGGCTTTTTTTACAGACATAAAATTGCCTGGTTGCTTACGGGGTAATTTTATGTAAATTCGTGGCAATCGATACAGTTGTCCTCGCGGTTGTGATCCACCTTGTCGTCGTGACACTCGTAGCAGGTTTCCCGCCCCTTGACCACCCAGGTGTGGGGAGTGTGGCATGTGAGGCAACCGGCATCCTCGTGATCTTCAATGTCGACATGAAGCTCCGTGAGCTCACCGTCGTGGCATTCCAGGCAATCCGTAACCGGCTTCACACTCTGGAGGTTTTGGTGGCACTCGGAGCACTCGAAATCACCCATTCCGACGTTCTCATCGTACTGGGAAACGCCCTTTTGCTCATGGCAGGTGGCGCAGTCCTTCGCAGGAGGCAGCCCACCGTCATGGCAGACGTTACAGTTCATCTCCGCGTGCTGGTATTTCAGGTCCCACGGGTGCCAGGTATCCCACTCCTCCCCCGCAGGGATCGCCTCGGCCCAGTGGGTACTTGGGGAACTCTCCGGCATGGTGTGGCAGATCTCGCAATCCCGCCGTATCGTCTGCCCATCCTCGCTGACGTGTTTGCCGTCATGACACCGGAAACACCCTGGGAAGATCCAATGGCCGACATTGTCGGGATACTCCTTCCAGGAAACGTTCATTTCGGGGAAGAAATTGACCTCGTATATACCAATGATCACGTCGACCGCTTCTTCGATAGCCGTTGCCATTTCGTCTACGAGATCAGGATAATCGTTTTTGTAAAATTCCCATACCTTTTCCCGGATCAACTCGGCCGCTTCTTCGTGAGAAGCGTAGTCACCGATTAGCACCTCCACTCCCAGTCTTTTGATGTAGGGAAGCTTGTAATCGATGGCCTCTTCGAACAGGGCCTTGTCCATGGCCGAATCGGGTGAGCGGTAGATATGGGTGGGCCTATTGTGACAGACTACGCAGTCCACAAGGCGTTCCTCGTCAATGTGGCCGCCTTCCGGTTCATATTCAGCATCCTCTTCATATCCCTCCAACCGATACTCAACCACCTTTCCGTCCGCGTACTTTTCCCAGACCACCGGGATCACCTGCAGTCCGGGATCGGCGGCCTTGAAGGTAACCTCCTTGTCGGACAGCATATGCCAGTGGATACCGGAACCGCCCCCTTTGGCAGCGCTTTCCCCTCCACCGATGCGCACAAGCATTGAAACGTCATGAGGGATGTTGTTCTCGTCGAAACCGAAATGGGTGCGTACCTTCAGCTTGCTGCCGTAAAACTTCTCCGGCCAGTGGCACTCCTCGCAGGTCTCCCTGGCGGGCCTCAGGTGCTGGATTGCCGGGGGGATCGGCCTGGGAAAGGAATCGAGGAGCACGGCCAGCATCTGCCTGGAACCGGCCAGTTTGGAGCGCACATACCACCCGGCTCCCGGACCTACGTGGCAGCCCGCGCACGAGACCCTTGCGTGGGGCGAATTCTGGGATGCAACTGCCTCAGGTTCCATTACCTCGTGGCAAAGCTCACCGCAGAAAGTCAGCGATTCGGTGAAGTGATATGCTTCATAGGCGATGACCGTCAGTAAAAGGGCGGTAAAAACTGTCCCAACGATGAAGATCAAAAATTTGGTCCGGTGGGAGCTGACGTTCAGGTCGAGGATGGGAAACCTGGGCAACTCAACGTCAACGGATTTCCTTCTGCGCTTGTGTTCATCCCGCATACCCCATGCCAGGAGGACAAACCCGGCCATGAAGAAGACCGGCAGGATGAAAAACAGAAGGACACCAAGATAGGGTGAATGGATAGCCGCCAGCATGTCGATGATCAGCAGGATCACGATAAGCAGAGCCACCACGCCTGACATGGCGATCCCCAGATAGCTCATGGGGTTTCTCCACAATCCCCGCCCCAAAATGTAATTTTTGTCCGTCATTTACTCGTCTCCCCTAGCATCGTGTCGGATAACCTCGATCACGCCAACCCTACGGCTAGCAGCGTGTCGGACTTTCCGCCCCGCTGCCATAAGTTTTTCGAAATGCTCTTTTATTGAGCAGTAACTATTAGCGAAAACAGTCAGATTGCTTGTTTTCATAGCGAACCAACAAAAAAACCTCTTAAATTCGCCTCTTTTCAGGCTAAAAAATAATTCGAAAAACTATGGCTAGGAGTCTGAATGGGTTCTCCGACAGACTCCTGGATAGTAATATCATTCACAATCAGAACCTCCCCTCCCCGTTCTTGCAAAATATTCATTTTGCACAATAATTCACGTTCGTCAAGCACAAGACTCAGTGCAGTGCTTGCGCACTTATTCACATAAGAAAAACACCTGTTAAACCTGTGTTTTTCTTATCTATTTTTTTCAGGAATTAACTCGTGGAATAAAGTGTACTCATTTTGTCAAACAAGTTTTTCGAGGCCACAGCGGTTTCACCGCTGCCTTGTAAAGCTTTTTTTTCCGCACCAACGCACTCACTCTCATACCCACCTTCGCCTAACCTTACTAACGCCTGGTTGTGCCAGTAACCCCGTTACGCCGATACCAGCTCTTCTCCAGACCCCAGACACCAGGTCCTGCCTTTTTCCCCGCGTCTCCATGCTTGCCACGCCGTAGCTTTTGCGAAGGCGGGTCTCCGTGTCCAAGGTCTTCCCCCCCCTCCCCCCCTCTTGGCGGGGGCGGCAAACGCTACTTTTACAGCCTCCCCGCCTCCTCTTCCCTGAGCAGCTTGTACTCTATGGAGTCCACCAGGGCCTGCCAGGAAGCCTCAATGATGTTATCCGACACCCCGACCGTCGACCATTTGTTCTCCCCGTCACCGGACTCGATGATGACCCTTGTAGTCGCGGCTGTACCCTTGTCCTCGGGCAGGATCCTTACCTTGAAATCGAGGAGCTTCACCTGTTCCAGAACAGGGTAGAACTTCGTCAAGGCTTTCCTGAGAGCCTCATTCATGGCATCAACCGGACCGTTACCCACAGCAGCGGTGTGCTCCACGCTGTCACCCACCTCCACCATGATGGTAGCTTCAGAAAGGGGCGGCTTGTCCCACTCCCTCTTTTCGTCTATGACCCTGAAACCCACAAGGCCGAAGAAACGTCTGTGACGGCCCAGTGCTTTTTTGAGCAGGAGCTCGAAAGAACCCTCGGCCGATTCGTAGAGGAATCCTCTGTTCTCAAGGTCCTTTATCTGTTCTAGGACCTCGGTTATAGCCGGGTCTTTCTCATCCACCTCCACACCGAATTCCAGGGCCTTGACGATAACGTTGCTGCGGCCCGAAAGATCTGAGAGGAGCACCCTGGTCCTGTTCCCAACGAGAGCGGGATCGATGTGCTCGTAAGTCTCCCGGTTTCTCTGCATGGCGGAAACATGGACTCCGCCCTTGTGAGCAAAGGCGCTGCGGCCCACAAATGCCTGGCGAGGATCGGGGTTAACATTGGCTATCTCAGCGATGGTGCGGGACAATTCCCTGAGCCTTGCCAGTCTGTCACCATCCACACCGCATTTTAACTTTTTCTTCAAAACGACGGAGGGGATAATGGAGCACAGGTTCGCGTTACCACAACGTTCCCCCCACCCGTTGATGGTTCCCTGGATGTGCCGTGCGCCTTCTTCCATCATGACCAGGCTGTTTGCCACAGCGCACTCGGAGTCATTGTGCATGTGTGCTCCGAGCTGGGCCTCCGGCAGCCTCTCCTGAACATTATTGATAATAGCCTTTATTTCCGAAGGCAGCGTCCCACCGTTGGTGTCGCAAAGGATGAGGCACTGGGCACCGCCCTGGTGGGCCGCTTCCAAAGTCTTTAACGCGTATTCCGGATTGTCCTTGTATCCGTCAAAAAAGTGCTCGGCATCGTAAAAAACGATCTCCGCATTGTCGCTTAAAAATGAGACCGAGTCGTTGATCATCTCCAGATTCTCCTCCAGGGTCGTCCTCAGCGCCTCCTTGACATGAAGGTGCCAGCTTTTCCCGAAGATGGTGATCACATCGGCGGCCTTGAGAAGTGCGAGGATCTGCGGATCGTCCGCGGCCTTGATGCCTTTCCGTCTGGTAGAACCGAAAGCGGTGATCCTGGCGTAGGAAAGGGAAAGGTCACCGGCCTGTTCGAAAAATTCGGCGTCCTTGGGGTTGGAACCCGGCCAGCCCGCTTCGATAAAGTCCATGCCGAGTTCGTCCAGCCTGTGGGCAATGGCGATCTTGTCCATCAACTGGAGGCTTATCTCCTCGGCCTGCGTGCCGTCTCTCAATGTCGTATCGTAAAGTATGACTTGATCTTTTTTTCCGGAATCCATGACTTTCCCGCCTTTCCCATCAGCGTGCCGGGAAACCTCGGCAAGCTGATGCTGGTTTGTCGGAAGCCCCAGAATCATTATGACACCTTAAATTTCGCGAATCTGGAGTTAAAAAAACCATTAATAATGCTTTGTGATTGAGCCCACAACATTATCGGCCTTGTTAGGCCAGATTCGGGCTCTAACCATCCCGAAATAGCTTCAAAAAGGTCAGCCTTATCCTCCCCCGAAGGGGAACACCCAAAACCAGACACTGGTTTTGGGTTGTCCGACACGCTGCTAGACCATCTCTCCACCCAGGTCAAAAGCCTCATGGAGAACACGAACCGCAAGCTCAGTGTATTTGCTCTCTATCACACAGGATACCTTGATCTCCGAGGTGCTGATCATCATGATATTGATACTCTCTTCGGCCAGAGCCTTGAATAACTTCGCCGCGATCCCGGAATGGCTTCGCATCCCTGTGCCGACGATAGAGACCTTGGCTACACTGTCGTCAGTAACGATATTATTCGCTCCGATCTCCTTACCGATGGGTCTCACTATATCAAGGGCCTGGGAAAGTTCAGTTCTGGGAACCGTGAAAGTCAGGTCTGTGTGCTCATCGGTGCTGATATTCTGGATGATCATGTCCACGTTGATGTTCGACTCAGCGATAGGACCGAAGATCTTAGACGCTATGCCCGGTTTGTCCGGCACACGGAGAATGGATACCTTGGCCTGGTTCTTGTCGTAGGTCACACCGGAAACCACTACTCTTTCCATATCCTCATCCTCCTTTGTCACCCAGGTGCCTTCCGTTTCAGTGAAGGTGGACCTGACGTGCAGCGGAACGTTGTACTTTTTAGCAAACTCCACCGACCTTATCTGAAGGACCTTTGCCCCCAGACTCGCCATCTCGAGCATCTCGTCGTAGCTGATCCTGGGTATTTTCCTCGCTTCCTGAACGACGTTAGGGTCGGTGGTGTAGATCCCTTCGACATCCGTGTATATCTCGCACGAATCAGCCTTCATGGCCGCGGCGAGGGCCACGGCCGAGGTGTCTGAACCGCCCCTTCCCAGGGTAGTAATGTTACCGGCCTCGTCGATGCCCTGAAACCCCGGCACCACGACCACCCTCCCCGCCTTCAGGTTTTCAAAGATCCTGTCGTTCTCGATGCGGCTGATCCTGGCCTTGGCATAGACGTTGTCCGTGTGTATGGGAATCTGGAAACCCATGAGAGATATCGCGTCAAGTCCCATACTCTTTAACGCCATGGAAAGAAGTCCAATGGTCACCTGCTCCCCGGTCGAGACGACGACATCGTACTCCCTGGCGTCCGGCGAATCCATCATCTGGCTGCACAGGTCCACCAGTTTGTTGGTTTCGCCCGCCATGGCCGATACGACGACAACAACGTCGTTGCCCGCGTCCCGGGTCTTTTTGACTCGGGTCGCCACATATTTGATCTTATCGGTGGTCCCCACTGAAGTACCACCGTACTTCTGAACTACGAGCGCCATGTTGCCCCCTCTCTGTTGCGATCATGACACGGGGACACGGGGACACGGTGACACGGAGGTTATTTAATTCCCCGCGTCTCCCCGTCGCCGCGTCGCCGCGTCGCCGCGTCTAGTGAACTTTAGATTTCCTTTCTCACAAACTTCCCCATCAGCTCGTGTCCATTCTCGATATGGACCCCTGTAGACGCCGCACAGGCCTCATCATAAGTCCTCCCGGAGCCATTGGAGATCTCTGAGTCGTATATGGCAAATGGCACCGGGTCCCCTGAATGGGTCTTGATCTCAAGGGGCGTGGCGTGGTCGGGCATGAGAAGCACCCTGTGGTACCCCTGCTCTTTCAGGCCTCTCAGGACCGGGCCGACGACCCGGCTGTCGAAATCTTCAATGGCCTTGATCTTGTCCGTGACCGATCCGCTGTGGCCAGCCTCATCAGGAGCCTCAACGTGAAGATAGACGATATCCACATCTTCTAGCGCTTCAACTGCCGCCGAGGCCTTGCCCTCGTAGTTGGTGTCGAGATACCCGGTGGCCCCGGGCACGTCGACGACCTTAAAGCCGATGGACACCGCAAGCCCCCTCAACAGGTCTACCGCAGTGATCATGGCACCTTCAAGGCCGTACACATCCTTGAAATTTTTCATGCCGGGCTTCAATCCCTGACCCCATAACCATATGGCATTTACAGGTTGTTTTCCATCAGCCACGCGCCTGACGTTAACGGGATGATCCGCAAGGAGGCCTACCGATCTAGCCATGAGATCAAGTATCTTTTCAGCGGCCGCTCCCCGCGGCCACCCTTGGGCGATCTTCCTGTCCGTAAGGTCGTGAGGCGGGTCCACGACAAGCTTCTCCTGCCCGTTCCTCCACACCATGAGATGACGATAGGACACACCCGGATGAAATTCGATCCCCTCTTCCTCCAGTTCATCCGAAAGGAAGGAAACAATTTCCGCGGCCTCTTCGTTGCTCGGATGCCCTCCGGCAAAATCGACCATGATAAATTCAGGACTCAATTCCCCATCCAGATCCGTGTCAGGGTCCAGCGCGTTCCCCTTGCCGAGGGTGACCAGGTTGCACCTGAAGGCCACATCACCGGGTCCGAGATCCACTCCCATCCCCGCAGCCTCAATGGGTGAACGGCCCGTGTATACTTTTTTGGGGTCGTACCCCAAAACGGCGAGGTTGGCCACATCCGAACCTAGAGCCATGCCCTCCGGTATCGTCCTGACCATCCCGAGGACCCCTTCCGAGGCGATGTGGTCCATGTTTGGGGTTCGCGCCGCCATGAGAGGAGTCCGGCCGCCGAGTTCAGCCAATGGACGGTCTGCCATACCATCTCCGAGGAGAACGATATATCTGGTTCCCTTGCTCACCGTTTGTCCCCCTCAGGCAGTATCCTCATGTAAAAGCTTTTTCCGAGAGTAACGTCCATTGCATCGATCACGGACAGTGCCTTGACCAACCTGGCGTGGGAGGCTTCGTGGATGATCATCACGAGGGGAACGCCACCGCCTTCCACCGGCTCGCGGCCTCTCTGGATAACCGAACTGATGCTGATCTCACTCTCTGCCAGTAGCCCGGAAATTGCGGAGAGGACCCCCGGACGATCCTTGGCCGTTATCCTGACGTAAAATTCGCTCACGTTGTCCTCTGCGAGCTGCGGGCGCTGCTCGCCGGCCGTTCCCTGGCGGGTACCCCTTACAGGGACCCTGCCTACGGCTCCCGAGAGGATATCGCGCGAGCAGGAAACGATATCAGCGACAACGGCGCTACCGGTGGGGAGGGCACCGGCCCCCCGGCCGTAATACAGTGATGGACCCAGGTTATCGTCCTCTATGTAAACGGCGTTATACACGTCATCCACGGCGGCAAGCGGGTGTTTCACCGGTACAAGGGCCGGATGTACCCAGGCCTCCACCTTACTATCCGTATTCTCGGCCGTATTCTCGGCCGTGCTCTTGGCCGAGGCCAGGAGCTTTACGCGGTAACCGAACTCCTCAGCCATCTCGAGGTCCATGGATGTCAGTTCGGTGATCCCCTGGTAGGGCAGGTCCTGATAGGACACAGGAACGTCAAAGCACAGGTTCACCAGGATAGACAACTTCTGGGCAGCATCGATCCCCTCCACATCCATGGCCGGATCAGCTTCCGCATACCCCATCTCCCTGGCCATAGCCAGGGCCTTATCGAAGCCCAGCTTTTCCGAAGACATTTTCGAGAGGATGTAGTTGCACGTCCCGTTTATTATCCCGGTCACCGACTTTATCCTGTTGGCGACCAACCCCACCTTTATGGTCCTGATGATAGGAATACCGCCTGCCACACTTCCCTCGTAAAGCAGGCAAACTCCCTTTTCTTCGGCCTTAGCCACTAACTCCTGCCAGTACTCCGATAAAAGAGCCTTGTTGGCCGTCACAATATGCTTTCCATGCTCGATGGCATCAAGAATATAGCTTCTCGCAGGCTCAATACCGCCGATGAGTTCAACGACGATCTGAACCTCCGGGTCCCGTACCACCTCCAGAGCGTCGGCGGTCAGGATGGACTGTGGAATCTCCACTGGTCGCGGTCGATCAAGATCGAGGTCGGCGGCACGAACCACATCGATGGCTGCGCCGATACGTTCGCTCAGGATATCCCTGTTCTCAGTGAGGATACGCAGCGTCCCGCATCCGATGGTTCCCAGTCCAATTATCCCGACCTTTATGGAGTTCATTACATCTGTTCGCTCAGGCGTTCTGTCACCAGATCGCCCATCTCACTGCCGGAAACAACATTTGATCCCTCCTCGGCTATGTCACCGGTTCGGTAACCTTCTTCAAGAACACGGTTCACCGCGCGACGTACAGCTGACGCCGCCTCCGGTACCCGGCAGCTTATCTCCAACATCATGGCCACCGAAAGGATCATGGCGAGGGGGTTGGCCTTCCCCTGTCCCGCGATATCCGGAGCGCTTCCATGGACCGGTTCGTAGAGAGCCACACCGTCACCGAGGCTTGCCGAAGGAAGCATCCCAATGGAACCGGTGAGCATGGCCGCCTCGTCGGAGAGGATATCTCCGAAAATATTCCCGGTGACTATGACGTCGAACTGAGACGGGTTCCTGATGAGCTGCATGCTGCAGTTGTCAACGTATTGGTGATCCAGCTCCACATCGGGGAAGTCCCGTGCCACCTCCATTACGACCTCCCGCCAGAGCCCGCTCGTCTCCAGGACGTTGGCCTTGTCCACCGAAGTGACCTTCCTGCGGCGCCCCATGGCTAACTCGAAGGCCTTCCGGGCCACACGCTCAACCTCCCAATCGAAATACCGCATGGTATTGAACCCCTCCCTGCCCTCGGGTGTTCTCCTGATACCTCTGGGTTCGCCGAAGTAAAGGTCCGATACAAGTTCCCTGACTACGAGGAGATCTATGCCCTTCACGACCTCCGGTTTGAGTGTGGACGCCGAGGACAACGGTTCGAAGACCTGGACCGGCCGCAGGTTGGCGAAAAGGTCCAGTATCTTCCGCATCCCCAGAAGCCCCTTTTCCGGCCTCTTGTCGGTGGGAAGGTCGTCCCACTTGGGACCACCGACAGCCCCGAGGAGCACAGCGTCCGCCTCCGCGGCCATCTTTACGGTCTCTTCGCTCACGGGAACTCCCTCGGCGTCAATGGCCGCCCCGCCTACCAGGGCTGTAGTCAATTCGAAGGTGAGTCCGTGGTTTAGTCCCACGGCTTTAAGGACCTTGACAGCCTCCTCGGTGACCTCAATCCCTATGCCGTCACCGGGGAGGACCAGTACGTTGAACTCCTTTTTTGATTCAGTCATGCGGTTGTTGCTCCTTTAGAAGAAAAGGTATGAGTCCTCCAGCCCTGATAAGTTCCACCATGAAGGGCGGGTAAGGTTCCGCGTTGAATCGGGCGCCTGTGCTGAGGTTCCTGATGACCCCCGTGGCCGGATCGACCTCCACTTTGTCACCGGTCCCGATCCCACCTGCGGCTTCCGGCGACTCGAAGATGGGAAGCCCCATATTGAAAGCATTCCGGTAGAAGATCCTGGCGAAGGAGCCGGCGATAACGCATGAGACACCCGCTGCCTTAATGGCAATGGGGGCATGCTCACGAGACGACCCGCACCCGAAGTTCTTGCCGCCGATGATGATATCTCCCGCTGAGACCTTTTTGGAAAAATCAGGGTCCGCGTCCTCCATGCAGTGGGAAGCCAGTTCATCGGGATCTGATGTGTTAAGGTAGCGCGCAGGGATGATGGCGTCTGTATCTACATCATCTCCGTAGTACCAGGCGGAACCGGTAAAGATCTTTTCCATTAAAACCTCCTATTGGAATCCAGAATCCAGAAGTCAGAATACAGAAGAGAGCATAATGCTTTTCCCTTCTGGCTACTGGATTCTGGCTACTAAACAATTTCCTCACAGATCTTCAGGAGAGGAAATTGTTCCGGTTACCGCGCTTGCCGCCGCCACCGGCGGCCCGGCCAGATACACCTCGCTCTTCGGGTGTCCCATGCGGCCCACAAAGTTTCGGTTCGTCGTTGCCACCGCCTTTTCCCCCTCGGCGAGAACCCCCATGTGCCCGCCCAGGCACGGACCGCACGTGGGGGGGCTTATGATCGCTCCGGCAGACAGGAAGATGTCGAAGAGTCCTTCCTCCATGGCCTGGCGATAAATGAGCGGTGTGGCCGGGATCACGATCAACCTCACGCCCGATGCCACCTTCCTTCCCTTGAGGACCCTGGCTGCTGCCTGAAGGTCCTCAAGACGACCGTTGGTGCAGGATCCGATAACCACCTGGTCGATGGCCACACCCCTTGCTTCTCCCACAGATCGGGCGTTTTCCGGAAGGTGGGGGAAAGCGACCTGCAGATCCACCTCCGAAGCATTTATCCGAAGTTCATCCAAGTACTCGGCGTCGGGATCACTGCTGTAGACCTTCCAATCCCTGGACGTCCGCTCCCTGACATACTCTTCGGTGATCTCGTCCGGTTCGATGATGCCGTTCTTGGCGCCGGCCTCTATGGCCATGTTGCACATTGTCAGACGGTCGGACATGTGGAGAGATCGGATCGTTCCTCCCGTAAACTCCATGGACTGGTAGAGGGCGCCGTCCACGCCTATCTTCCCGATGATGTAGAGAATGAGGTCCTTACCGCCCACCCAGGGCCCCAGTTTCCCCTCGATGACGAACTTGATGGCCCCAGGCACTTTGAACCACGCCTTTCCGCTGATCATGGCGCCGGCCAGGTCGGTACTACCCACACCCATGGAAAACGCTCCAAGGGCGCCATAGGTGCAGGTATGG
>Ga0209976_10001408_pt1 | contig 14227 bp, 19 predicted proteins | sample SumtaG_FD_182806 | JGI IMG/M metagenome (GOLD analysis project Ga0209976, IMG submission 182806) | Deep subsurface microbial communities from Indian Ocean to uncover new lineages of life (NeLLi) - Sumatra_00157 metaG (SPAdes) (version 2) | ecosystem: Environmental > Aquatic > Marine > Oceanic >...
CGAAGAACACGACATGGGGTCTGGTGAACGCGGTGTCCTACTTCACAGACCACGGTCGACGAGCGCAGAACAATGGCACGCGGTTCAACTCAGCTGCCTTTGGTGACGGCGCCCGCTTGAAGAAGCAAGCGTTCAACAAAGCATTGAAGCTGGCAGCGTGAGAACGATTGGCTCAATGAGAATGACGAAGCGCAACTGGTATAACGCTGGTGGCTTCGCCGCCCCACGGTGCTGGAGACGAATGGTCTCCGGCTCGTGGCACTACTACTGGAGATTCGACTGATGGGTGCACATAATTTCCACGACCAAGCGTACGGTGCTACCGCACAAGAAGCGTACAAGGAAGCAGTTGAGTCTGCGTACTATGAGTACGGACATGATCCGTACAACGGAACGATCTCAACGACCAACGGCTTCACAATGATCCCCTTGGAGCCCGGCGAGTCTATCGACGCTTGGTCTAGCCGAGTGTTGGAGGACGAGGGCATTAAGAAGTGGGAAGAGTGCGCCTGTGTCAAGGATCCAGACGAGAAGGAGTCCAACGGCCGGTGGCTGTGGAACTTCGCAGGCTGGGCAGCCAGCTAACGATCATGAGAGCCCAAGCGAACACGGTGTCCCACAGTAAGAGCTACTTGCCGTGCCTGACAGACCGAGAAGAATACTCTTCGCCAGTGTGGAGCGAGGTCTGTCAACCTAAACGTATACATATACACACAGTGTGTATAGCTATAGGGAGACACCTGTGAGACTACGTCCAGCCTTTCGACTACTGCGCGTTGGCCCCAACGGGGAGCCGAAGACACTGTTCCATGGATTCCATGGGAGCAGGACGCTAACCCTCGACAAGACCCTGCGTGCTGTCGAGAAAGAGGTATGCAACCCCGGCAAGCAATCCACCGGGTTCACGTACACATCGGGGTGGCACGTGCTCAAAACCTGGAAGGAGTGCGAAGAATACTTGGAGCGTTTCACGGCCTGCGATGATATAGTAGTCGCTCGCGTACACGCTGCTTGCATGCGAGACAAACCACGAGCGCGGTCGGGCATTCAGCTCGCCGGCTACATGAAAATAAAGTCCAGCGAATGGGCAGAAGATAGTCAAATAAAGGAGAATAAGAATGCTGATTGGGCTTGCTGGTGAAGCTGGTTCGGGGAAAGATTCCTTCGGGACAATCCTAAAACATGAGCATGGGTTTACATTGCTGGCACTCGCGTATCCGATCAAGGAAATGATCTGCGGGCTGCTCGGAGTACCTATGTCTATGTGGGACGACCGAGTGTGGAGAGAGACAGTGATCCCGCTGTACAAGAAGACGCCACGGCAGCTGGCACAAACCATCGGTACTGAGTGGGGGCGCATCTGCGTGCACGAGGACATGTGGTTAGAGCGATTGCTAGAGGAAACAGCAGGTATCTCCGGCCACATAGCGGTCACTGATATCCGCTTCGACAATGAAGCGCTACGTATCCAACAACTTAGCGGGCATATTGTCAAGGTCGTTCGCCCTGACGCAGGACTCGGTGTTTCACACGCTTCAGAGCGCGGCCTTTCTGACCACATGATTGGCGTGTACACAGTCAATAACTGCGGAACGCTCGATGATCTAGCTGACTCCGTGCAGACAATTATAACTGACATCCAATCATGAAAAAGATTCTTTCTCTTTGCGACTACACAGGAACATGGGGCGGACAGTATGAAGACGAGTACGAAGTTATCTATGTGGATCTTCAGCGGGATCCACGAGCAAATGTACGGCTCTTCGAACGTACGACGGATGTTCATGGAATCATCGCGCAACCGATGTGCACAGAATTTGCCGGCAGCGGAGCGAGGTGGTGGCTGGCCAAAGGCGAAGGACCCTTGTTGGAAGGTCTGGCCCTCGTCGACGCATGCATGCGAATCATTATGGTGCACCAACCCAAGTGGTGGGTGCTAGAGAACCCCGTCGGGCGCCTCACAAGATGGTTGGGGCCGTGGCAACACACGTACCAACCCAACGAGTACGGCGACCCCTACACCAAGCGCACCTGCCTGTGGGGCAATTACGTCATGCCTATCAAATTACAATCAGCGTGGGTTGAACCCACCGAAGGATCCAAGATGCACAAGATGGCCCCGAGCCCTGAACGCGCTAACCTGCGCGCCGCCTCACCGCCAGGATTCTGCAAAGCATTCCGGGAGGCTAACCCATGAAGTACACAGTGTACATGATGCTCCCCCACGAGCGAATCATCGACGCAGCCAACATACAAGAAGCTGACAAAATAGCCCGGCACTTACAAGCGCAGGGCAACAAACCTGATGGCACTTCTACCACCAAACTCCTAAGTGTCGTTCCGATATTGTCAGAGGAAGAGTTTGACACTGACATCCCACCAGCGCCAACGGCCGCTTAAAAATTTTTTACTTGGTGTCTATCCGTGGGCCTAGAAGCCCATCTTCCTAAATGCCTCGCGCACATCACCATTGTCTACGCAGCCACAACGTGTGTCTCCGGGACCACGTGTAGTACACCACCGAGTTTGTCCGTCGGGGCAGACACTGGCTGCCGCAAGCTCGCGCTCCCGCCTACGTTTTTCTTTCATGGCATGGGACTTCTCCCACTTAGCCATCTCGTCGGGGCAAGCGCCTGTTTCGTATACCATGACAGGGCTGCCATCTGAATGAATCATGACGACGCCGGCGTCGGTCGTCTTGACATGCAAGGTCTCCGCCCGGCAAGCGGTGTATGCGGTGTACAGTTCGTCAGTTGAAGTTGCGCAGTGCGTCAGCATCAGCACAAACTGAATAGCGATGACAATCTGAGTGAGCTTTTTCATGACCCCTCAACACTACTACACTCTGACGACTTATGGTAGGGTGATTCCCCACTTTGTGGCGAGATATTGGGAGACGGTCAGCCTATCCTCTGCTGAGAGCACGCTATCGTATATAAGGACCTCGCCGATGGAACCCCACATTGCGTAAGTAGTGTTTGCTCCCGGCTGCCCAACAGTAAGGTCTTGCCCTGCGGCAGTAGAGAGTAGGCCTGATGTATCGGTTGCTACGAATGCGTTGTTCAAGTAAGTGTTTTTTACTTCTCCGGTGTCTTCGTGATCTGCTGCCCACAAATGGAAGGCGTCAGCGCCGGTTGCCGTGCTTGAGATTGTAGCGACATCGGCAATGTATGAACGGACAGACCACGCCACACCGGAACCCCCTGCATCGATAGGACCCATGCGCCAGCCGTTATCCCATGCGCCTGACCCTCTGGCGATAACACCGGGCCAGCTGTCTGCCTCATCGAACTGCTTGTTACCGACGACGAAGATCGTCATGTTTGGACCGTCAAGTCCAGTGACTGAAGCGGAAGCTAGCTCCATCAGCTCACCTGAATCGAAACGAATCGCGTTGAGTGAGTTGATCGTAACTTGCGACGGCCGCTCGGCCAACGTTCCGCCTACGTCGTTGCCTGCATCGGACTTATCAGTCCATGCGTCAACGAGAGAAGCCGTGCCAGTAATAGTTGACGCGTCCTCGGCGTCGAGCCACAGCTCCAGTCCGGCGACAGTGTCCTTGTCGAAGGCAGCGGGGCCACCGCCGCCGGCAGCCGCACGAATGATGCTCGGGTTCAGCGCACGAGTCAGACCCCGCGCCAGTGACGGGTTAAGGGCCATGGCTAGCTATTCGGGCCAGGTTTTGCTACTGCAAACTTCTGTACTTCGGGGACCTCAGCGTACTTGGTGTACTCGGTCTCGCCAACCATCACCCACACACTACAGATGGGGGTATCGGCGCCGCCTGATCTGGTGATTTTGAGGTAGGGCATGTACGCGATCGGCTGAATGTAACTGGCCGTGGCCGCTGCAATCAGCTCAATGTATCCGGCGTCCGCATGCAGTTTGCCGAGGACCTGCACGGTAAACGTGCCTGAGATCTGGACTTGAAGAAACGCCTCCGGATGCATGTAAGCAGTCGGCATGGTGTATTCCGTGCTGGCGTCGTCTGTCTTGGCGTCAACGATTAAAACAACTTGTGATTCGGACATGGTCTTCTCTCAGTGTGTGATCTATGAAGCTTAGTCGATTATGGAGGGGGCTGCCATAGTTGTCTGCCATGGCTGTGGGCAGGTCATTGATTCCTGACCCCTTTGGTAGCCTACCTCGTAGCCTCGGAGGCGCCCCTTATTGTAGCCGTCCTCAGCGGCCACCCGGTAGACCTCATTGCCCGTCATGAACAGACCGTAGCCTCCGAGGAGGATGATCCCAAGGTGCAGGATCCACTTGCGCTCCTTGGGCCGCTCGTCTAGGAACCAGTTCTTACGTCGCCTCGGCCGTCGCCACGTGAATCTCATTCGCTGGCCAGCCCGCCGAACACTTTGTATGAGTCAGCTAAGATGAGGTCTTGGAACTTGAATTTCTTCACACTGATACCCCACACGCGGGCGTGTCGTTGTAACGCTTTCTTCACGTCAGCACGGAACTCAGGACTGCGGATGTATTCCCAGTCCTGCATCTCAACCTGTTCTTGGATGATACCCACAGCAAGATCATTGAGCGAGTCGCTAGCGTCCTCCACGTCGAGGATGCATTTCTTGATATCGAAGATAGCCCACATGAGTACGCCGCGACAAATGATCTTCTTGTTGTCACGTGTCGTGAGTGCCTGCTCTGCCAGCTCCATGGCGGTCGGCCTGACGTTCATCGTGTGAACTTCGTCAATCTCAAACGGTAGGTGGAGCCACGCGCCTTTCTTTAGGGTGCGGCGGTAGATGCCTCGCTGTAAAACAATGCCCTCTTCCCACTCGTCGAGGAAGGTGACGAATTGGAACCACCCGATTACTTCCCAGATGATGTCCCAGAAACTTCGGACGAAGTCCATGGCTTACTCGGCTTCCCACTCTCGGATTGCTTCTTTATCCTCATTGCACGCTTCGAGAGAAACGATAGCTTCCCCGGCGACGGTCTCAAGATCTTTGTTGGTTTCGACCGCAACCAAGTCGGGGATATAGCACGGCTCCAGAAGGGCCTCTGGCGCGTAGACTTTTTCAACGACAGTCTTCTCGTACGGGACTCTAATTATCTGTGGCTCTGAGGAGCTGCAACCTTGCAGCAACACCAGTAGGAAGAAGAGTGTTAGCCCACTCATTGTATGGTTCATCATTACGTTCTTGCTCCGCTATTTGTCTTTTTAGTTCCGACACCGTGGCCTCCGCGGCTTGGCGCCGGGCTGTCGCATCGGTATTTACGCGCGTACGTTCTTCCCCCAGTCTGACAAGCTCCACAACCACAGCGCGCTCTGCGAGTAGTTGGGATTCCAGGATCTGCATCGTTTCTTGGTTGACTGCTTGGACGCATTCTTGTTTTCCTTCCTCTCGTAATCCCTGCTTGTGATTATGCCACATCAGGCCTCCGCTACCTAGTAACAAAATGACTAAGCCACCGGCAACCCAGCGACCGCCAGCTGATTTAAGTAGTAACCCTATGATTTTACCCATCTTTATCTACCCACGCTTGAGTTGCCATGTACGCACCGGCAACGGTTATGACCACGGTGACCCAGTGGTCTGCTTCTATGAGCTTAGCAATCAGTAACGCAGTGGCTATGAAGATGCACCCCGTCGCCACAGCCAACTTGCGAGAATTGAGCTTTTCTCGGAAAGTGGCCACGGTTATTCCTCTGCTGCGGCTGCAGCTGCATTTGCGGCTGCGACTTGTGCCTGTATTTCTGCGATCCTCTTAAGCAGGGGCGCGTGAAACTTGGGGTTCTTGAGCTGCTTTATTTTGTTCCGTATCATATTGATTTCCGCTTCCTCCACGCTGCCGTGTGCGGGCACGCCTAGGCCTATGTCCTCTTCGACTACCTGCGGCTCATCAACAACGATCGGCGCGGTACCGCCCTGCTCTGCTGCTTCAAGCGCTGCGAGGCGATCTTCAAGTGGGTTCGCCACCTGCCGCTGTATTCCCTGTTTGAATGTCTCAGCCATCCGGCCACTCTCCTGTGAGCATGATCTGTCGTAGTTTCTTGGCTCGTGAGCCCACCTGAGTGTACCACTTTGAGTCCAGCATTTCGTGGGCCGCGCGCAGATAATCTTGAATTGCCAAGGCCTTATTCAAGTTTTTGAACCGGAGGAACCGAGTCAGGCCGAGGTTGAATATCATATCCACGACGACCATCTGGCGGGCGCCGTTGATCTGGTCCCAATATGGGAGCGAGGCGGCGTCTTGCAGAGCATCGTGGAGGTCGTTATCGAATAGGAGCTGGCACTCTTTGAGGCTCAGCCCCTTGTTGTCGAGGTTGCGGCCCCAGCCGATCGTGATCAGGCCTGCGCTGCACTCATAAGGAAAGAGAATAGCCTTGCCATCCGGAGCCTCGGCTCGCTTGATGTGATCCGCAAGCCGTGCTCTATCAAGGGGCATGCCATGCTCGCTTAGCGGTAGTACTGAATCGTTACCGCGTAGGTCGCGATGCCATCTGAGCCCGTATCAGGGGTAGCGAACGTGCAGGCTATGTCCTCACCGACGGGGATTGTACCGACTACGCCGGCAGTAAGGTCCAATGTAAGCGCCCCGGCCGCAGATACAACCTCGCCGAAGTCCGCGCCATCAATGTATGCATCGAGGTCACCGGCCGCGATACCTATGTCAACATAGGCGTCGGCGCCAGAGTACGTCTCAGTACAAGCGTAGAGGCTGATGGCTTTGACCGTGCCACGGAAGCCTTCGACACCTTCGATGAGTTCGGTCTTGGTGGCCGCGCCAACGTCTAGTGCGGGAAAGACATACGTGATGGTGAATGCATCGACACCAGAGTTGATCGGCTGGCTACCCAGCTGAGCTTCCACTGCTGTGGCGATACGTTCTTGGATCGCGCGATCGTTGAGGATTGCTGCTGATCCGAATTGTGAAGGAGTGCTACCCATTGTCTTTCCCTTAAACGAAGAAGTTGATTGTCAGCGTCACGACGGCCTTGCCAGCCGGGGTGCCATGATCAGATTGAATGAATGAGACCAGAATGTCGGCGTCAGCCGGCAACACAGTCGTTACGCCATCAGTGACAGCGAGGTTGGTGCCTGCACCGGAAGCCAGCGTTCCTAGCACAGCGCTGGTGCCGTACTTGTTGGTGTCAGCTGCGGTACCGACCAGAATAACAGCACCGTCGCCGGTGTCTTTGTTGAACGTCTCACTGCAGTCGTAGACGTCGATCGATTTAATCTCGCCGCGAAGTCCAGCCGGAGGAGCGATTACCTGAGTTAGACTTGCGCCGAAATCAATTGGTGCAGCCTTCGTACCGAAGGTGAAGCTGACACTGAACGCGCCTTGACCGTCAGAGCGCAGCCGAGCTTCTTGAGCCGTTGCAATGCGTTCTTGGATCGCGCGGTCTAGTTGGATGTCTACTGAGTCTGACATGATTTTTTCCTATACGAAGTATTTGATTGTGACCGTAACGGTGCATTGGCCAGTGATTGCGCCGCCGACGTTTATCGGGCCAGTTACAAGGATGTCATCGTCAGCAGGGATTAAGCCAACAACCCCGTCTATGACAGCCAGAGATTCGGTTGCATCAGCTATGCTTAGAGTCGCCTTGGGCTCTTCGCTGATTGAGTAAGCATCGGCGTCGCCGCCCTGTATGCCAACGTGGACCGGACCTGTTGAGGTAGTGCCAACAAAGGCTTCCGTAACGTCGGTCAGCTGCACGTTCACAACTTTGCCGCGATACCCGACAGGGCTCTTGATATCTTGAGTCCAGCCAGCGCCAAAGTCTTCTACGGTGAAGACATACGAGACGGTAAACCCATCGCCGCCCTCTTGAGCAGGCTGTGTTTCCAAAGCAGCAGCTACGCGTTCTTGGATGGCTCTGTCGAGCAGGATGTCAACTGATAAGGTCATGGTCGTGGTCCTTGGTAAATTCTAGGGATGATTGTCTCTCAAAGCGCTGGGGGCTGCAATAGCTAGTCGCTGGCCTCCTTAATGGCATCCAAGATCTCACGTCGGCTGGTCTCGATGGCTGTCTTGTTAGCTTCGATGGCTGTGGTCTGTGTTGCTTGGAGAACAGCTACAGTATTGACCTGGAGTATGAGAGCGTCTTGCTTCTCCTCCACGGTCTCGGCGTCCTTGAACTTCTCGTCAGCCGCTCCGACCCACTGTCCAATGTTCAGCACGTAGATGAACATACCGATCATTCCGCCCCATATGCCTATGCGGTGGACGATATCGCCTTTTGTCTGTGATCCGTTGGCCATGATGGTAGTTTCCTATGTACTGTAAGGGGCTGCAACCTAAAACATCTGCCGCAGCGAGGGCATCTGACTGAATATGGGGGTGGCTCGGGCCAAGGTGGGTCCCGGCCGCTCGATCAGGTCGGTGAGCTGTCCCATTGCTGGGCCGGCGAGGAACGCTACGTCACCGCTAGCGCCGTCGATCATCATCTGGCTCTGTCCGAGCAGGCCACTGCGGTCCACAAGAGTACCCATGTATTCATGCATGCCCATTCGGTTGGTTGGAGGCGTACGCCCAGTGAAGGCATACTGCATCAGTTCACGCAGCTCCAGACCGACAGCTGTCAGTGCGAATATTGCGATCGCTGGCGCGATAGCAGCGGCCATCTCATAATTAGTCTTGGCCAGAGCGAGGTTGCGGCCCAGACGCTTGAGCACGACTTCATGCATGGCATACATATACCCTTTCAGGTGGAACACGAGCATAGCGTTCGGGTGGGAAGCCAGGATCGGGCGCTGCGATGCGTTCGGCCGCATGATTGATTCGTTGACAAACTGTATCAGCGACTCGGACACGGCTTGGTCTGCGCGGGCAGCTTTGCCAGTCTTGGTGTACGCTAGGCTACCCCACACCGGTTCGCCATCTGCTACCCATGAGTCGACAGCTTCCTTGGTGAGTCCTAACTCCTTGAGTGCAGCCTGCGCCCTGATGCGGTCACGTGACCTCACGCTCAGATCCGTGGAGCGCCCGGCCATGCTTTTGATGTAGTCGACACCAACAGCCAGCGCCATCTTACGCGTGAAGTCGGTGTACCAGTTCAGGCCGGTCCACTTGAAGAAGGTCTCATTCATCTTGCGCAGGCCCGGAGGCATGAAGTGGTTGTCTACGTACTCCGTCATGATGTGGTTCGACGCCTCCGAGGAAATAATTCCGTACGCACGCGCCATGTCTGCGATGTCACCGTCTGATTTAAGTAGTGCTTCCATGTTGTTCGAAATGCTACTGAACGCCGCTGCCATGCTGCCTGCACGAATAGCCGGACCCATCAAATCAGGTAGCGACGCAAACACAGTGAACATGAGAACACGCATGTTCTGGTAGGCCACCATGGCAGCCATAGCCGTGCGTCCTTTCTGAGCGATCTTGTTGTCGCGTCCAAGCATGCCAAGCTGGGCATCGACGTACATGCTGATGGTCTTGAGGTCTTCCTCAGTCGCACCTTGTTGCTTGGCTTTGTCGTAGAACGCTTCCAGCTTACCTTTTGGATTCCACGTGGTCTTCTTGAGGTCGTCCGCACGTGTGGCACCCAGTGGAGCCTTCGAGCCCAAGAACCGATTGTACTCCGCTCGCTTAACTGCGCCGTTGATGTAGTTCGACACGATACCGTCGAGCGTCTCGCTCTGATACTTCTTGAAGAAAGGGTCGGTCAGGGTACGAGAGCGCATGGCTTTGAACGCCGGTACTTGTCGACCCAACGCCGCCGCATCGCGCATCTCTGGAGAGATCATTGATTGGTAAAACCCACGAGCATTGTCTAAGGACATATTGTGTTTGCTTTGCAGATGCGCAATGATTTTCTTTTCGTCGTTGATCATCAGCTCATAGTTGAACGCGCGTGGGAAGTAGTTCCTGACTTCCGCCACAGGTAGACCGGACTCACGTAGGTATACGAGCAGGTCGTCGAAGAACTTCCGCATCTGCCGCTCGCGCAGAGTTGCCGGCTTACTATCTGTACCGTCAAGTTCTTGCAGCCTGCGAGCGAGCGCTTCTTTCTCTACCGCAGTCAGGCCGGCAGTAATGGTTTCGTATTTGGCTCTCCACGAGCCTTTCATTTGGTCTGTGCGATCATGGTAGTTCTGTGAAGTCTTCGGCTTACCGATGTTGCGCCCGAAGATATTTGCAATCTCATTCGCAACTGGAACACGTTCGCCGATTCGGCGCATGACGTTTGTCGCTGGTGACAGTGCTAAGTTCCATGCATTCTTCACCCACCTGTTGACCGCTTCGGCATTCTTTAAGATCGCCGGGTATCGGGCCGCGCGTTTCTGCAGCGCAGACTTTTGCTTCACTGGAATAGCAGCGATGCCAGCGGCTACAATGTCAGTATCTGTAGCGTCTCTCATCGCACGCAAGTGCGCATCGATGTCATTAAGATCCTCAATCACCACATCGCTAAGTACAGAGGTTGCTATAGTTCTGAAGTCTCGTCCCGCCTGTCCCTCACGAACGAAGTAGTTGATTCCGGGTGGGTTCAGGCCGACAGCTTTCTTCGCAACTGCGTCAGCAAATTGCGCGTATGTCTCGTTGAGCTTACCCATGCGACCGGGATTTTGTTGAATGTAATCATAGAGTTGCTGCAGCTTCGCACCTATCTTCTCGAGGAACGATTTGAGTACGCCTGTCGGTTTGCTCCGCCCAGCGGTCCATGCAACAAACTGATCGGCCATCCACTCGCGGAACTCGAATATCGTCAGCGGTGCCGGCGTGTTCGGATCAACCATGTTCTCAAAGCCTGCTACCTCTCTTTGCAAAGCGCCACCAGTGGTACGCCCTGCTTCGACGTCCGCTTTGAACGCTTCCCACAATGCGTCCTGCTCTACTCTATTCAGGTTGTGCCACGTGTCGTAGTGCACCACGTGTCCAAGCTCGTGCATGAGGAAGCCTATGGCCTCGCCTTTGTTCTGGGTGAAGCTGTGAATAAAGATGGAGACTTCCCCGGTATCGATGTTGTAGTGCACCGATGCGGGCGACAGCGCTTCCATGATTATAAACTCAAGCGTGCCTGTTAAATCTTTCAGGTATTGTGGGAGAGCAACCTCAGTCTCACCTCGGGTCTCGACCACAGTTACCGTAGTGCCTTTCCTTGACAGTAATTTAGTGAACCGCTCCACAAGGGCTTTCAACTCAGCGCCCATTGCGTCTTCTGACGCCTTGGATGCGATCACTGTTACTGTCGGCTGCTTGACCTTCTCAGTAACTTTGACACCGGGTTGCTTAGTGACTGGCGTGACGCGCGCTGCCTTGGATTGTCTGGCTTGCTGCTCCCTGCTTGGCTGTTTCTGCAGACCGGTGGCTTCTGGCTCCTCACCTATGGGTATGGCGTCGGGGTCTGTGAATTCCGCAGCCAGCTCTGCATCGCGGGCAGCGTTCTTGCGATCACGTGGCTCACGGATGTCGGCGCGGAGACGCACGTCGGGGTCCTGCCCCTGCGGTCCTATGTTGAATTTGGTTGCGTCTCTCGCTTCTCGCGGGAACGCCTTGTCATATGTCCTGACAGCGTTGTTGAACCCCTTCCGGTCAATACCGCCACGGTCGAACACGCGCCCTAGAGCTGTGATCAGGCCTTGCCGCAATGTCACAGACTGCTCATTGAGGCCGCGACCTGCATGCGCCAGTGTAATCAAGTCAACGGTTGTCTTCTGGTTCGGGTTGGTAACCGACTGCACCTTGGCGCGCGGTCGCGCGGGATCACGGTTGCCACGAGCGGACAGGCGAGCGCTCTCAATCCCGTCGTTCAGCAGAGCGTCGTCGGCCAAGAGTTGGTTACCCTCAGCGGTCGCAATCTCATACACCCACGTGCCATCCTCTTTCTGCTTAAGCGCCCACGCACTGTCGGGAACGCTCGGGAACTGCTTCCTGGTTTTGAGCATCTGTCGGCGAGCAAGCTCTTTGGATCCCCAGCCTTTTGCAGCCTCAGGATCTGATGGAGCTACGGTGCCGCGATCACGTTGGACTCCGCCGGTCCTATCCTTACCGAAGGTGAACCGGACAGGCACGTCCTCTTGCTCTACCGTGGTGGGCTCGCCCTCAGTCAGATCCTCTTGGGTCTGTCTGTCGAACAGCTCGTCCAGTTGATTGAACGAAGAGACGCCGGAGATAACTGACTCCTCCGCTTTGTTGGCCCGCTTCTGCAGGAGCGAAGAGAGCTTGTTGACCTGCTCAGCTACCTGATCGAGGCCAGCTTGAATAGCCTGCTCTCGGGCTGCAGGGTCAGTTATGCCCTCCACCTTCTGGAACAGCGCCTGTGTTGCCTCACCAGCAAAGGCTCGGATCCTTCCGATCTCCTCAGTGTGCTCAGCAACGAAACTGTTGTGGGCGTCCTTGATGATCTTGGACAGCCGCTTACCTTCGTTGTTCATGCCTCCGCTGAACTGCACGTCCAGCGCATCGAAGCCCGCCTGCGCCTTGTCGCGCACTGTGTTCATCACCGGGTTGATCACGGCAGCCGCCGCGCCGCTCACGCGGTTCCGGATCTCAGCGAAGAGCGTATCGTCTGCGGGATTGAATCCTTCTGGTATTGTCGCGGGCGGCTCCTGTGCGAAGTCGAATGCAGGGAGCGTCATCTTGGGCTCGGCCTTCGGAATCCGTCGCCGGGTTGCCGTCTGTGTGTCACCGAACGCCTGCGCGCCCGCGCCAGTTACCGCGCCAACCATGGCGCCGATCGCAAAGGAGTCAGCTACCCGGAGAGCACTCTCTGGAGAAAAGGGATCGAAGGAGGGGTCGTGGTAGGCCACCGCTGCGATGGCGATCATTTCCTGTGCCGCCTCAGTGCTGCCCTCAAGCAGGGCTTGCGTGCCTGAACCAATGGCTACGTCCTTGACAAACGACTTGCTGACAGCCTTGTCAATTCCGGGGAACATCTTGTCGAGCAGTCTCAGGGCAGGCAGAGCCTCCAGCACACCGCCAAGGATGCCGCCAAGCACCGCTGTAAGGCCGGCGTCTTGGCCAGCCGCCTGCAACTCTATGTCTATTTGACCGATCTGGGGCAAAGCAGAGAGCCCCACAGCCGCTTGCGTGGCACCGCGAGCAAAGGCCTGCGTGAGCAGCTGAGCGTTCGGTGTGCCCTTGGTGACGCCTTGGAGCAGCATTTGCTGGCCAGTCCGCCCCCGTAGGGCTCGGTCTATGGCTCCGCGCGCTTCAGCGTCCTTGAAGCCCTTACGCTTCATGGTCCGTAGCATGCGGTTGGAGATTGTGGTCCGGATCTTGCGCTCGATGGCCTTCTTGGCGATGATGCCGCCTATGCCACCGCCCGCGACCACGGAGGTCAGCGAGGGCAATGCTTGGCCAATACCGCCGGCAGCGAAGCGGAAGAAGTCTTCGACTCCCTCGATATCGCCAAGTGATTGTACGGTCGGGGCCGCTTGGGCTGCGGCCAGCTGGTGCCGTTCGACTCCCGCAATGCCGAAGTTCTCCAGCGACTCAATGCCGAACTCACGGCCGGTAAGGGCCGCGACGCCGAACATGGTTGCCTGCAGATTCTCGGTGCCGGAGACTACGCCACGCGCAAACTCGTCAGCAATGGATACTTCTAGTTGGGGTTCCGGTGAGGCTGGACCACCCGGAAGGAAGTCGCCTGCACGGACACCCAAACTCTGTTGTTGGGGATCAGCAGCACCTGTGAGAAAGTCGCCCGCTCGGACAGCCATGACGCCTACCTCCCAGCAGCCTGCTCTTGCCTCATGTACGCCAGTACTTGTTCGTCTGACCCCTGTGCTATTGCATGTCGCCGTGGGTCATTCGATGAAACAAGTGCTTGCCGGAAACGAGCAACGGCATCGCCTTCGTTACCCCGAAGTGGTTCAAGCGGCAGTCCTTCGAAGTCGTCGAAGATCTCTTTTTCCTTAGCGGCCCTTAACACATCGAGCGACGGGTCAAATATAGCTTTTTCGATCTCTCCGAAGTGATCGCCAAAATCAGGGTTGACCTCAGGCTTGCCGTCTATGGTCATTATCAGCTGCTTGTTGAACTCTTCTCTGATAAGGACAGTCTGCGTTATGCGCGTCGCAAGTCGCAGCACATCCATTGGGTTGTTGTAGTCAAAGCCGTTTTGGTTTGCTACGTCTTCAACGCGTCCCATGATGCGCATCGCGGCAAACTTATATTTAGCGCCGCGCCCCTCGTCGTCGTCTGTGTCGAACGAGCTAAAGTATTCAGTGATCATGTCGTGGCCCATGGACTCCATGAGGTTACGACCTGCCACTCCATCGAGTTTGGGATCACGTGCTGGAGCTATCAACTGGACAGA
>Ga0209976_10001409_pt1 | contig 14217 bp, 16 predicted proteins | sample SumtaG_FD_182806 | JGI IMG/M metagenome (GOLD analysis project Ga0209976, IMG submission 182806) | Deep subsurface microbial communities from Indian Ocean to uncover new lineages of life (NeLLi) - Sumatra_00157 metaG (SPAdes) (version 2) | ecosystem: Environmental > Aquatic > Marine > Oceanic >...
TCCATAGTACTTGTACGCAAAACAATATGATCAAGATTCTTAAATTCTGCAGTCTGCAACTTGCTATTTCGGTCGCGATCTTTGTTTTTCTGTTAGGCTGTGCCGTACCGGGAAAAAGACCCGCGGTCCTTCCCGGCTATCCCAAATCGTATAAGATCGGCAAACGCTGGTATCAACCTTTGAAACATGCCCATGGTTTTCAGGAACGCGGGATCGCCTCATGGTACGGGAAGAAATTTCATGGCCGGAAGACAGCGAATGGTGAGATCTATAATATGTATGCCATGACGGCGGCCCACAAGACGCTCCCCTTAGGCACCCATGTCAGGGTTTACAACCTTAACAACGGTAAAACGATTGACGTTCGAATAAACGACCGGGGGCCTTTTGTGCGCGGCCGGATCATTGACCTGTCGTATGAAGCCGCTCGACGGATGGGATTGGTAGGGCCCGGAACAGCACCCGTAAAGATTGTCGCATTGGGATCAATGAAAGAGGCCGTGGTCGGCGGAAAGGTTCAACGTACACTTGTGCCCGGAAACTACTATATTGGAGACTTTACTATCCAGGTGGGTGCCTTCAAGGAGAAAGAAAATGCAATCAGGCTCAAGAACAAGCTGGCACAGACGTACAAAAACGCCCACATCGTTGTATACGAAAGCCCCAAGGGGACCTTTTACCGGGTGAGGGTTGCAAGGTGTAATAGGCTTAATGATGCCAGGAGGTATGAAAAGATACTGGAGGCTGCGGGGTACCCGGATGCTCTTGTCGTGGCCCGATAGTACCGAACAGCGGCGCAACTATGGGGAATTGATCTTCTTTCTCAATATACCAGAGGTCTTGAAAACAACAACCCTTCTGGCGCGTAGCTGCAAATCACGCCGTGTCTGGGGGTTGCGACCCCGCCTGGCCTTCTTGTCTTTAACCACGAATTTTCCGAAACCGCTGATCAGGAGGTCTTCGCCGTTTTCCAGGGTCCGTTTCATGATCTCCAAGAGCCGTTCAACTACCTGTCGGGCTTCGTTTTTTCTTAGACCAAGCTTCGTGTAAACTTCGGTGATGATTTTGTCTTTGGTCAGGGCCATAAGGCACACCCCTTTCAAGCCGATGAGGCAGCATTTCTATGTAACATTAATTCGACCAGTGTATTTTCTCTTTATGCCTGAAATCTAAAACATTGTCAAGTATTTATTCATGAAAGGCGCAAAAATTTGAAGATTGTTTTTCTGGACAGGGATGGTGTGATAAACAAGGATAGTTCCGGGTATATTAAGAGCTTGCCTGAGTTCGAATTCTTTCCCGGCAGCCTCGACGCCCTCAGGCTCTTAACGCTCAATGGCTATAAGATTATTCTGATTACAAATCAATCCGTGATCAATCGAAGGATGGTTACCGAGGCAGGGCTCCAGGAAATCCATCAGAAGATGACAGACGCCGTGGTTGACCATGGCGGCAGAATAGAGGCTATCTATTATTGTCCTCATGTCCCTGAGGATGGCTGCGATTGCCGCAAACCAGAGCCCGGGCTGATCTACCGGGCACAAGCTGATTACGGCGCGGACCTTTCCAAGGCCTGCATGATCGGAGACAGCATTAAGGATATCGAGTGTGCGCGACTGGCCGGCTGTGGAATGGCCATACTGGTAAGGACCGGCCATGGTAAAGAGGCCGAGCGCCTTTGCCGGGATATGGGCATAAAGCCGGACCATGTAGCAGATGACCTGATGGCTGCCGTAAAATGGCTCCTTGGTGAAAGCCCAAAGCTCAAGGCTGAAAGGGATTGTTAGCCATTTATGGATGGGCACTAGGTATTTGCCAGGGAATTAATCATAGCTGCCACATAACCCGCCCCAAAGCCGTTGTCGATGTTCACGACGCTTACATTCGAAGCGCAGCTGTTGAGCATCCCCAAAAGGGCCGTGATCCCGCCAAAGCTTGCCCCGTAGCCGATACTGGTGGGAACGGCAATGACCGGCTTGTCAACAAGGCCGCCCACGACACTCGGAAGCGCCCCTTCCATACCGGCCACCACTATAAAGACCGTGGCCTCGGCCCACAATTTCTCATGCTGCATAAGCCGATGGATACCAGACACCCCCACATCGTAAAGGCTTTCCACCCGGTGGCCCATGGTCTTTGCCGTAATGAGTGCCTCCTGTGCCACGGGAATATCTGAGGTTCCGGCGGAGATCACCATAATCAGTCCCTTACCCGCGGGTTCTATCGGTTTATATGCAAGCACCAGCATGCGTGCATCCGGATGATATACGGCTTCGGGATATTTTGTTGTTATGGCCTTTGCCTTTTCAGCAGATATCCGGGTGATCATGACCGTATCTTTCTGGTCGATCATTGCCTCTATAACACCCAAGATCTGCTCTATTGATTTGCCCTCCCCAAAAATCACTTCAGGGAAGCCTTTTCTCAAGGATCGATGGTGATCCACGCACGCATAAGAGAGGTCCTCAAAGGGGAGGCGCTTTAGTTGCTCAATGGCCCGATCTACGGTCACTTGGCCGGAAGATACTGATTCTAAGAGTTTTTTTATTGATTTGGCATCCATAACATAAGTTGCTGGTTACTCGTTGCTAGTTGTCGAAGATACTCTGTAGGTAAGCTGGCTGCATTCGCTTCACCCCTCATCCCAAAATCAGTGAATGGCCAGACAATTAACATCACAGCATCGTGGCGTCAATAATAATGAATGAAGATATCCGGCTTGATTTACTCGCCAAATGTGCTATTTGGTTTTAGACACGTAACTTCGCATCCTAATTCGTGGGTGCAAAATGAGACTTATATGGATAAGATAATCCATTCAGCCTTTGAAAAAGGCCGGTGTATGCTGGGAAGGTTGCCGTACGGCAAGGATCTTGTTAAAATCATAGAAGACTTCTGTGCGCAAAACTCGATTCAAACCGGGGTCTTTTCAATCATAGGGTCTGTTATGTCGGCTACATTGGGTTCCTATGACCAGGATCAGCAGGTATATGTTACCTCTAAAAAGGAGGAGGCACTCGAAATCGTCCATTGCACGGGCAATGTCTCGCTCAAGGACGGCAAAGTTACCGTGCATGCCCATGCCGTGTTTGCCGATATAGACGGCCGGACCATAGGTGGGCACATTTTTTCAGAGACCATTGTCTATGCAGGAGAGATATACATCCAGGAACTTTTGGGTAAGCCTTTAGAAAGAGAATACGACGAAACAACCGGGCTTTTATTATGGAAGGGATGCTGAAATGGACATCAAGATTATCAAGGCAAAAACGCCCACGGAGCTTCCGGACGATTCAAAATTAGGATTTGGGCAACTATTCAGCGACCACATGTTCAACATGGACTACAACCCAAAGCAGGGCTGGCATAATGCACGTATAGAACCTTATGCTTCGATCATGATGGACCCGGCAACCATGGTTCTCCACTATGGCCAGGCCATCTTTGAGGGCCTGAAGGCATACCGGACCGGCAACGGAAAGATTCAACTCTTTCGCCCCGAACAAAACATGTCCAGGCTTAATCGGTCTGCAAGGCTTGTGTGCATCCCGGAAATTGATGAGGCCTTTGTCCTGAACGCCACGAAGAAGCTGGTTTCCATTGATAAAGACTGGGTTCCGGGAACGCCTGACACCTCTTTGTATATTCGACCTGCCATTATTGCAATGGATTCTTATCTGGGTGTGCGGCCTTCTTACACATATCGCCTCTTCATTATTTTGTCGCCGGTTGGCGCCTATTATCCAGAGGGATTCAATCCTGTGAGGATATGGGTTACGGACAAGTATGTCCGGGCTGCGCGCGGCGGTCTGGGCGAGGCGAAGACGCCGGCCAACTACGCGGCCAGCCTGTATGGGGCCGAGGTGGCAAAGGAGGCGGGCTATACCCAGGTGCTATGGCTCGATGCCGCAGAGCACCGCTACGTCGAAGAAGTGGGCACCATGAATATAATGTTTGTCATCAACGGAGAGTTTGTTACACCATCTTTGGGTGGGAGCATATTGTCCGGTATTACACGAGACTCGGTTCTGACCCTTGCCAGACACTGGAACATCCCGGTAGCAGAGCGTCCTATCACAATTGACGAGGTAATCGCAGCCCACAAGGATGGCTCTCTTCAAGAGATCTTTGGGTCCGGCACGGCCGCGGTCATTTCCCCTGTGAGCCATCTGGCCTGGAAGGACGAGGTCTTAACTATGGGAGACGGTGCGGCCGGGCCAATGGCCCAAAAGTTTTATAAGGCGATAACAGATATCCAATACAGTCGAGCTGAAGATCCATTTGGCTGGATCGTGCCGGTTGATTAGGAACAAGATGATTATCAAGCAAATGAGGGCCGGCCCGATGGACGTGTTTTGCTATATCCTGGGATGTGAAGAGACGTACAAGGGGCTGTTAATCGATCCGGCAGGGGACGAGGAACACATCCTTGAAACCGCCCTGGCATTGGGCCTTACCATCGAGTCCGTGGTGAACACGCACGGCCATCCTGATCATACCTGCGGAAACCGCAAGATCACGGAGCAGACCGGGGCAAAGATATATATGCACGCCCTTGACGATCGATTCTTCAACACACCTGAGGGGCACTCCATGGCCGTGCAAATGGGCTTTACACCATCTCCTCCGGCAGATGTCCTATTGGAAGACGGGGATAACATCCCTTTTGGGAACAGCGGACTGGCTGTGCTACATACCCCGGGCCATTCTCCAGGCGGCATCTGCCTTTATGTGGAAAACGACCTTTTTACAGGAGACACACTTTTTGTCGGAGCGGTCGGGCGAACCGATTTGCCGGGGGGCTCTATGAGAACCCTTTTAAGGTCTATTAAAGAGAGAATAGTTTCTCTTCCCGATGAGACGATTGTCTGGCCGGGTCATGACTATGGAAGGACCCCGACTTCTACCATTGCGCTTGAAAAAAGACACAACCCATACATTACCGACTTTTAATAATGAGAATATTTTGTACTCGACATTGGTTTGGAGTCATGATGTCTTTTCTTTCGTTCCGAGTCTCCCGGGCTGGTGTTTTTCGTAACTTACCTGCGGGGGCATTCTTTGCCCCCTCCGCATTCTCCCGCAAGCGGGAGCTGCGGTCTCCCCCACAGATAAGTCACAAAAACACAGCGCCCTCCCGCCAGTCACTCCAGAAAAGATATCATGACCCTCCGTGTATGATGTTGGATAGTTAATGTATTTCTTAGTAACTAGTATAGAGAGGCAGACACCATGATATCCCCGGAACAGGACGCACAAATCGAGTTTACACCAAACAATTTCTTGAACAGTTTTTTTGTCACAGCCAAGACCGTTTTATTGTCTCCGGGATCTTTCTATGAGAGGATGAAAACCAACGGGGGCCTGCGAAACCCGCTGATCTTCCTGGTCTGCTGTGTCCTGGTCCATACCTTTATTGTCGGCCTGTTTGTCACTAAGCAAGCTATTATAGCCTTTAATCTAATTAACGGGATCATAATGCCGTTTGTGACGGCATGGCTCCTCTTTTTCATTGCCACAAGGTTGTTCAAGGCATCGGGGGATTATGCGACGGCCTTCAGGGTAAACGCCTATGCAGAAGCCACGGCCCTGTTTTCCTGGATTCCCGTGATAGGCCCGTTCCTGCAGTTTTACCGGTTTTATCTGATAGTCGTGGGCCTTAGTCGAACCTTTTCCATCAGGATTTCCCAGGCCTTGTTGGCAATCGTCATAACGGTCATTATATACATAGTCACCTTGGGGCCCATTATGGCCCATATCCTTGGCGGCCAGGCGCCGACTGTTGTTCCATGAGAAACCGTACTGCCTCCCGTGAACTGCAATAAGCACAATCCATTGGAAACAAAGATAGCCATACAATTTCAGCCCTTTGCCGAGAAGATGGAGAGAAACGGGCTCCCGCCGATTGTTATTGATACCTTCAAGCATTACTATACCCTCTTGGTTCAAGGTGAAACCGGCTTTATCACGAGAGAAGAGATCGATCCTGTCCGAGAGGGTGAGTTCGCTGACGCAGAAAAGCTTTCCGGGCTGACTGAAGCAGGGCGAGCAGCCCTGGAAAAACTGGTCGTCATTAAGCTGAACGGTGGTCTTGGGACCAGCATGGGCCTATCACGGGCCAAGTCGCTCCTGGAGGTCAAGGACGGCCTTACCTTTATCGATATTATTGTCAGGCAGGTTCTTGTCCATAGGCGCAAACGAGGAATCGACCTTCCTATTGTGTTCATGAATAGTTTCAACACAGAGGGCGATACGCTGGAGGCCCTTTCTTCCTACAAAGAACTTGCCACAGAAATTCCATTAACTTTCTTGCAGCACAAGTTTCCAAAGGTCGTCCAGGATGGGCTTACCCCTGCCGTCTGTCCCTCGAACCCCGATCTGGAGTGGAACCCTCCCGGCCATGGCGATATTTACACCGCGCTGACGACCTCCGGGATGCTCCAACAGCTTCTTGATGCCGGCATCCATTATGCATTTATCTCAAACTCGGACAACCTGGGCGCGGTTGTGGATGAAGACATACTCGGCTATTTTGCCCAAAACAATTTTCCGTTCATGATGGAGGTGGCGGATCGAACCTATGCAAGCAGCAAAGGAGGACACCTGGCGCGCCTCAAGAATGGTCGATTAACACTGCGGGAAATCGCGCAATGCCCCGAAGATGAAACAGACGAATTTCAGGACGTCAATCTCTACGGGTATTTCAATACCAACACGATCTGGGTAAACCTCTTGGCATTGAAAGACTTGCTTCGCGCCCATCAAAATGTGATCCACCTGTCCATGATCAGAAACCCAAAGACGGTTGACCCAAGAGATGACTCATCACCCCCTGTTTATCAATTAGAGACTGCGATGGGGTCGGCTGTTTCCATATTTGACGGGGCCACGGCTATTCATGTGCCAAGGACGCGGTTTGCCCCGGTTAAAAAATGCCACGACCTTCTTGGCCTCTGGTCCGACTGCTATGTACTCACGGATGACTACTTTGTAATCCAAAACCCCGGGAGAAGAGCAGGGCCGATAGTGCTAAAACTTGACAGCAGGTACTACAAAAAAATTGACCAGCTTAAGGCGCGTTTTCCCCATGGCGCCCCGTCTTTGCTTGACTGTGTCTCCCTTGATATTGACGGGGATGTGGTGTTTGGAAAAGATGTTGTAGTCAGGGGCAAGGTAGTGATTGCCAATCATTCTGACAGACCAATTACCATTCCGGATGGGAGCTTGATAGAAGGGAATATGGTTTTCGGATAGCGACTAATGACGGCTTCGTAAAAAGTCCATCTGCGGCGTTACGCTTCATCTTTCGGCATTATACAATGTAGTCGCCGCGCTTGAACTTCAAGGCTTCAATGTTAGCTGTAACGGCTATCTCATTGATAATGCCGCCAAGCTCATGATTTTGAGCCACATTGTCCCAGGATTGCGCGTCTAATCCTTTGAGTTCCTGCTCTATTCTAGTCACAATCGGTTCAATCCCCTTCAAGGTCATATGGGGGTTACTCAAAGCCTGCGAGTATTCTTCAAGCAAATCAAGTATATTATAAGCATGTTGCAAGGCCGGCTGTTCCACGTGCCCGCGGTCCCATAAGAGAGGGGGATCTATCCCCCTTACGGGGGAAAACTCGTCTAAGGCACGTTTTTCATGACCGACGCTATCCACGGCATCATTCAAGATCCGGTCAAATTTCTTGTCATCCCTTACCGTGCGATCTGTGGAAGGCTGTTTTGTATGGGGATACCCATTAATTTCATCGATATTCATTCAACATACCCCCTTTGAGATTGTAAGCCGCATCAGCGCATGCCTGGTTCGTGTGATTCGATGCATCCGGCTGAAGTTGGGCGGTATTTTATAACGTTAAGAGCTTTGCAAAACCCCTTTTCACTTATTGCATGAACTTTTTGACCCATCCATGGGCTTGCTCACTAAATCCTAACACGGAGCAAAGCGGAGTGAAGCTTGCGCTCAAACTCGGCCTAACGGCCTCAAACAGTTTAGGATTTGCCCACTGCCGTGGGCCGTTCGCTTCGCCCGGATAGGTGCCCCAAAAAGTTCATGATGGTCGTTCAAAGGACTTTTTCAAAGCTCTTATAACATTTATACTATGCAAAGATATTATGCAAAAATCGTGCAAAATTTTTGTCTGAGAATATCGGCTTAGATTCTAAATAGTTAGCTCAAATCTCACTGAAAGAGCCAGGCAAAACACGTCAAAAAGATAGGAATTAAATTCCTTCTTAAAGCGCTTTATGCCGGAGAAATGGAAAGAGTCTCATCAGTGCAAAGCTCTCGTTCAGGCGATGGGTCGCGGAGCTTTTTTTCTTTACAAGGATTTACTTGTGTGGTAATTAAACCTTTTTTAAAGTTCGACCTTATAGTTAAAGATTCCTTGTCCCGGTTCCGATTTATCATTTATTAGGACTGCAGGGAGTTTCAATTTTGCACATAGACATCCATGTACATCAGTGTTTCGCGATGTTGATATACTGACAGTTGTTTGGCAGGTTTTAGAATGAAAAAGAATGACATCGAGTATTTCAGAAAACTTCTGACCGAACGCCTGGAAAATCTGGTGACTGAGGCCAGCGAGACAGTATCCGGCATGACAGGTGAGGTTGTAAAGTTTCCTGACCCCACAGATCGGGCCTCCCTTGAGGCCGACCGAAACTTTATGCTGCGGATACGAGACAGGGAGCGGAAGTTAATCATGAAGATCAGGGAAGCCCTTGAGCGAATCGATAACGGTACATATGGGATCTGTGAATCCTGCGGCTCTGCGATTTCGGCTAAACGCCTGAAGGCCAGGCCGGTAACCACACAATGTATCGATTGCAAGACCGAGGAAGAGGCAAAGGAAAATGCCCTTGGGATTTGAACCCGTTTGAGTATCTCACATACAAATACCTCCCTGAAGCCTTCCTGTATTGATCTCCATATCCACTCCACGGCCTCTGACGGTTCCCTTTCGCCGGTAGAGATCATAGAGACTGCCGAGAAGGCGGGTCTCTGCGCCATATCGATCACGGATCACGATACAGTTGAAGGCTCGGCTGAGGCCTTGAGGCACCAGCATTCCCCCGGCGTTGAGATACTACCAGGAATTGAGGTCAGTGTCGGCTTTGATCCTGGTACAATGCATATATTGGGTTATTTGATCCGTTTGGATGACCTCTCTTTGAGACAGGCCCTGAAGGACGTGCAAAAGGGCCGGGCCAGCAGGAATTTACAGATCGTAAAAAAGCTTCAGGATTTAGGGGCTGATATAAGCCATGATGAGGTCCTAAAGGTCTCGGGCGGGGGGCAGACCGGAAGGCCTCACATCGCCCAGGTGTTGGTCAAAAAGAGGGTTGTTCAAAGTATTGACGAGGCCTTCAGTAAGTTTTTAAAAAAGGGGCGTCCCGCCTATGCCGAAAGATACCGACTTCTGCCCGTGGAGGCGATCCAGACTATTTTGCAGGCAGGAGGCGTCCCGGTGCTGGCTCATCCCTTTACATTGAATTCCAAGACCGAGGGGGGCCTGGACAGGATTGTTGCTGAATTGAAACAGGACGGCTTAAAAGGCGTGGAGGTCTACTACCCAGGCCATGGGCCTGATCTCACCGCGCAGTACGAGCGCCTTGCGCATCGGCACGGGCTTCTTGTTACGGGCGGAACGGATTTCCACGGAATGATAACTCCGGGGGTTCATATTGGGATCGGAAGAGGGGACATGAGGATACCATACCGGCTTGTGGAGGAACTCAAGGAGGCGGCTGTCTAATAAACACCGTCGCCTTCTCGAAAGCTTTGCAAAGGTCTCTTTCCTTAGCCCTTGACAAGGGCCTCATAAGTTACTATTTAGATGCCAGAATCGGGGGCTGAAGCTTCCGTTTGGTCCAAAACCCTAAGTTTTCCAAAAAAGATAGTGCCACGAAGGCAAATGGTCATCAGAAGATGACATGCTTCGTGGCTTTTTTATTGAAAGGAGGTCATAAATGAAAAAATGTTTTTTTCTTGCGACGCTGGCATTTCTCGGCATGTTCATCCTTTCCCTTTGTACGGCAGGCCCGGTATCAGCACACTTTGGGATGGTCATACCCTCCGACCAGATGGTGATGCAGGGGGAGGATAGAGACATTAAGATTGATCTCACGTTCTGGCATCCCTTTGAAGGGATCGGTATGGAACTGGTTAAACCGGCCAAGTTTGGTGTTATGATCAATGGCAAGAAGAGAGATCTGCTGGGCTCTCTCAGGCCCAACAAAACAAAAGGGCATCAGACATGGACCACAACTTACAAGACAAAACGCCCCGGTGTTTATATGTTCTACATGGAGCCCCGGCCCTACTGGGAACCGGTAGAGGACTGCTACATCATCCATTACACAAAGACCGTGGTTACAGCGTTTGGCGATGACGAAGGTTGGGATCAGGAGATCGGGCTCAAGACCGAGATCGTGCCCCTGTCCAAGCCTTATGGCCTTTACACCGGGAATGTTTTCCAGGGGGTTGTAAAGCTGAACGGAAAACCGGTACCCTATGCAGAGGTCGAGGTCGAGTATTACAATAAAAACGGCAAGTATACTGCCCCTACCGACTATATGGTCACCCAGACGATCAAGGCGGACGGCAAAGGTATCTTTACCTATGCTGCACCAAAGGCCGGCTGGTGGGGCTTTGCAGCCCTGAACCTCTCGGACACCAAGATTAAGTATAATGGGGAGGACAAGGAGGTTGAGTTAGGGGCTGTTCTTTGGGTGCAATTTCACGACATGAAATAATAACAACGGACGAAAACAATGCATATATCAGAAGGCGTTTTGTCCCCGGGTGTTCTCATAGCAGGTGCAGGCCTTGCGGCGGCAGGCGTTGCCGTCGGCTTGAGAAAGCTTGAGACCAAAGAGATACCATCGGTGGGGATACTCTCTGCGGCGTTTTTTGTGGCCTCGCTGATCCATGTCCCTATTGGTCCCGCTTCAATACACCTGATATTGAACGGGATGCTGGGTATAATACTTGGCTGGAAAGCCTTTCCCGCCGTATTGGTTGGCCTGGCCCTGCAGGCCCTTCTTTTTCAATTTGGCGGTATTACAACACTTGGTGTCAACACCTTGAACATGGCCTTACCTGCTGTCATATGCTACTATTTGTTTGGATGGGGTATAAGGATCGGCAACAGGCGGCTTGTCTTCATCCTTTCGGCCTTTGCAGGCGGATCTTGCGCGGTTTTTTTGGGCAGTGTGCTGGTGGGGCTTTCCCTGTATTTGTCCGGCGAGGCTTTTTTGCCCGCAGCCAAAGTGGTGGTTGCGGCTCATTTACCTGTGATGGTCATTGAAGGGGGCTTGACGGCTGTTTGTGCCCTGTTTCTAAGGAGGGTAAAACCGGAGTTGTTGGAGGGAGCATATGTGCCGAAACAGTCATTGTAGCCAAAGAGTGGTTCGGGGTAGGCACCTGTTTTTTTGCCTCCTCTTTACAGTCTTATGGCTCGTATTTTTTAATGCGCCTGCATCGGCCCACAAGGTCACGATCTTTGCCTGGGTTGATGGAGATACGGTACACACCCAGAGCAAGATCGGCGCGGGCAAAAGGGCCAAAGGGGCCCGGGTTCTTGTCTTCGATTCTGAGGGGAACCGGCTTTTGGAAGGCAAGACCGATGAAAAAGGGGAGTTCTCCTTCAAGATACCCAAAAAGGACGACCTCAAGGTTGTCTTAAAGGCCTCTATGGGCCATATGGCCGAGTGGAAGATCCCGGCCGATGAGATCGGCGCAGTTGGCGATGTGTCAGGCAGCACTGTCCCTGAAATCAATGTTAAATCCGGCATTGAAGAGGCCGTCCGTTCGACGGACGTCAAACCCGGCCTGGAGGCAGTTAGCCTCACGCGGCATGAGGTCCAGGACCTCATTGATAAGTCTTTGGACAGAAAGCTTGCGCCGATCGTCGATATGCTGGCCGACGCTACTGATTGTGGTCCAAAGATGACCGAGGTTATAGGCGGCATAGGTTATATCTTCGGCCTTGTGGGCGTTGCCCTGTATTTTGCAAACCGTCGAAAAAAGGAATAGCTCAAGCAGATGATGGTGGAAGGGTTTGCCGATGGTGATTCATTGATTCACCGTCTTGATCCGCGGGTCAAGATTATTGTGGCCGCTCTTTTTTCCACTATTGTTGCCGTATCGGATCGATTCCGGGTCCTGTTACCGGCTCTTGTTATCGGGCTTATCCTTGTAATGTTAAGCACGGTGCCGGTCAAAAAGCTCTTCATGCGTCTGGTGCCGGTCAATGGGTTTATCATTTTCCTTTGGCTTTTCCTGCCATTTACCTTTGACGGGGAGCCCCTCTTTGCCGTGGGTCCTCTGGTTGCCACTAATGAAGGCGTATACCACGCCACCAGGATTACCCTCAAATCCAATGCTATCGTAGTCGTATTAATTGCGCTGGTTGCCTCAACGCCTGTCTTCGCTCTGGGACACGCCCTGCACGAACTGCGAATTCCGAACAAGATCGTGCATCTGTTTTTTTTTACTTACCGCTATATTCATGTCATGTACCGCGAGTATCTCCGGCTGGTGAATGCCATGAAGATTCGGAACTTCCGGCCGGCAACGAACATCCATACATACAGGACCTTTGCCTATTTAGTGGGGATGCTTCTTGTCAAAAGTCATGAGCGGGCAAAAAGGGTTTACAATGCCATGCTGTGCCGGGGATTCAGGGGAAGGTTTTACAGTCTTAGCCGGTTTTCCCTGAAGCCCATTGATGTTATTTCCTTTATCTTGATGCTGACTGTCATACTCGGGTTGGCGGTATTGGAATGGACAAGGATAACTTTATAATAAATCTGACGGACGTATCATTTGCCTACCCGGACGGGGCCCCTGTGCTCGATAAGCTTAACTTACAATTACGCCGAGGGGAGTGCTTGGGCCTGGTAGGGCCGAACGGGAGCGGCAAGACCACACTGCTTCACATTATTGTGGGGCTTCTGAAGCCCTCCTCCGGCAATATCGAAATTTTCGGCAAGACTGCCAGGCGGGAGGAAGACTTTCAAGGTGTCCGGCAAAGAGTCGGCCTTCTTTTTCAGGATGCCGACGATCAGTTGTTTCATCCCACGGTTTTGGAGGATGTGGCCTTTGGCCCGCTGAATTTGGGCAAGTCCCGGGATGAGGCCAGGGCCATTGCCGGAGAGACATTAGAGGTCCTGGGCTTGGCCGGGTTTGAAGATAGGGTGACATACAAGCTTTCAGGAGGAGAGAAAAGGCTTGTCTCCCTTGCCACTGTTCTTGCCATGGGACCGGAGGTGCTCCTCCTGGACGAACCGGTCGCAGGGCTGGATGAGGCAACGGAAAAGAGGATCATCGACATCCTAAAAGACCTTGACCTTTCCCATATCCTTGTTTCACATAACATCGACTTATTGGCGGAGACCACCCACTATATCGGCTACATGATTGACGGGAAAATCTCTGTTGATGAGGAGAGAGTCCCGCACACCCATGTTCATGTCCACGAGCATGGCAGACATACCCATAAACACGGCCCGCACCGGCTGGACAAAAAAAGCTAAGTAGTCTTTTTCGATTGTATTACTATAACTGGTTTCAAAATTCCTTTGCGAGGCAATTTTGGCCATTTTGCCAAGAAGCTCTTAGCGAAGCGAAGCGTAAAAATTGGAACTGTTTGAGGGCGTTAGCCCGAGTTTTTCAATTTTAGCGGAGCGAGCTTAGAACTTCTCAAAATGGACAAACCGGTGAGAAAAGGAATTTTGAAACCAGTCCTAAGGAGATTTTTCGAGTCTTGCCACGGACTCTATGTGGTAGGTATGGGGAAACATATCAACCGGCTGGATTTCCACAACGTGATAGTCTTCTTTTAGCAAGGCAAGATCCCGTGCAAGCGTGGCCGGATTGCAAGAGAGATAGACGATTCTGCGGGGAGACAGGCTGCGAACCGTCTTTATCACATCCGGGTGCACACCTGCCCTTGGAGGGTCGACGATCATCACGTCAGGCCTGTCCGTGACATCCTTTAGACCCTCTTTAATATCTTTGCATATGAATCGACAGTTTTGGATGCGGTTTTTCCGGCAGTTTTTTTGTGCGTCATTCACAGCCCCTTCAAGGATCTCGATCCCTATGACCTCTTTAGCGCCATCAGACAAGAATATGGGGATCGTACCGGTTCCGCTGTACAGGTCCACCACGGTTTCCTTGCCTGTCAGCCCGGCGTAAGCCTT